>Ga0335398_10001678_pt1 | contig 37069 bp, 19 predicted proteins | sample BON03_FD_205742 | JGI IMG/M metagenome (GOLD analysis project Ga0335398, IMG submission 205742) | Freshwater microbial communities from Lake Bonney liftoff mats and glacier meltwater in Antarctica - BON-03 (spades assembly) (version 2) | ecosystem: Environmental > Aquatic > Freshwater > Ice >... | reverse complement strand
CCCCCGCCCCTCCAAAAAAAAAGACCGAGACAAAAGCGAGTTCCGCGAAAAAATGTCTTTGACCGCCGCGGCGCCGCCGCCGGCCGAGAGAAAGGCGCCGCTCGGCAAGCGCCTGCACACGCGCGTGCTGGGGATGGTGACGCGCGGGAGCAAGACCAACGTCGACATGACCCTGTTCCGCTACCTGTTCGAGGGCGAGCCGCACCAGCCGGACGAGAAGCGGGGCGAGGGAGGGCCGCCGCCCGCCGCCGGTTGCCTCGGGGCCGCCTCCCTCGCCCGCCCGCCCCCTCCCCCGCCCCCCGCGGCCTACGCCCCCGCCCGCGTGCTCAAGGAGCTCGCCCCCATCCGCGCCCTCAGCGTCGCGGCGGCCTGGCAGCGCCGCGTCGCGCGTCGCGCGGTCGAGCACCCGCGCCTCGGCGCGCCCGGCGTCGTCCACTTTGTCGTCTCCCGCACGCGCTGGTTCGATTTGCAGGTGGCCGACGCCCTCGCGCAAACCGCGCCGGGCGGCGGCGGCGGCGGCGGCGGGGGCGGCGGCGGCGGGGGCGCCCCGTTGCAGGTCGTGGCGCTGGCGGCGGGCTACGAGATGCGGGCGCACCGCCTCGCCGCGCCGGGCGTGGCCTTCTTCGAGGTCGACCTGCCGCACGCGTCCGCCGCGAAGCGCGAGCTCGTGCGCAAGCTGGGGCTCGCGCCGCCCGTCGCGCCCGCCGCCGCCTCGTCCCCCGCCGCCGCCGCAGTCGTGCGCTACGTGCCCGCGGACCTCTCGTTGCCTGGGGCCCTGCGCGCCAAGCTGGTGGCAGCGGGCTTCGACCCCTCTCAGCCGACCGTCTTCACGGCCGAGGGTCTTTTGTACTACTTGCCGGAGCGGGCGGCGGCGGCGCTCCTGAGAGAGGTCGCGGAGCTGATGGCAGAGGCCGCCGCCGCCGCCGCCGCCGCCGCCGCTCCCGCTGCCGACGGCGCTGCCGCCGCCGCGCCGCGCGTCGCGGGTTCTTCGTCGCGCCTGGTGCTGGACTACCTGCACAGCGACGCTTTGGCCGCGGGGCTGGCGCGCGGTATCGGCGGCGGCGGCGGCGGCGGGGCGGCCGGCGCGGGCCGGCAGCACAAGAAGGGGAGGGGCGTCGGCCGGCGCGCCGCGAAGCAGCTGGCCGCGGCCGCCGCGCCGCGCATGCCGCGGGCGTACGAGGTGACTGCGCGCTCGGTCGCGTCGAAGGGCGAGCCCTTTGTCAGCGGCGTCGGCGCGCAGCCGCTCGACGCTGCCGCGTGGCTCTCCTCGGCGACGGGCGGCCTGCTGTCGCTGCGCTCGCACCGGCCGACGCAGCAGGCGGCCGACGAGGTCCTGCCCGCCTCGTGCAAGGGCGCGCCCGTGCTTTCCTTCTACTCCTTCCTGACGGCGGAGGTGGCGGCGGCGCCGCCGCCGACGGGCGCGACGCTGGCGGGCGGGTGCGACGTGATCGCGCGCCTGGTGTGAAAAGGGGCGGCCGCTTTGGTGCAAGCGCGGGCGTGTTGAGCAGGTTCCAAGACGAAACGACACAGACACAAAGTGATGGTGAACGCACCAACCTGAGGGGGGAAGAGACTTGCGCCGGTGGGAGGGAGGGCGCGCTACTATTATTTCTTTGCGCAGTGCGCGCGCCTCTCGGCCGGCACTCAAGACGAGACGGAAACGACACTTGAAGACAAAGAAACAGCGACCATCAAATCAAGGCCACAAAAGTAGTGATGATCACTCGACGACCACTTGGTTTAATCTTTTGGCCTCGTCAACCGGTCCAGGCACGCCCCCAAGACCTTTTTCTTCTCGGCGCGGAAGCCAAGGGCGAGGCGCCTCGCCGCGCTGCCCCCGGCCCCTCCCGCCGCAGCCGCCGCGGCCGCCGCGCGCCGGCCCGACGCCTTGGCCGTACCTCCCGCCCCGCTCGCGAACCCGCTGCCGCCGCCCCCCCCGCCGTCCAGCTCAACCAAATCCTCCTCGGCGGTGGTGGGGCCCAGCGCCACCAGCTCGCGCCGCACGACGGCCGCCAGCACCGACGCAAGCCGCGCCTCGTCGTCGGCGCCGCCGCCGGCCTCGAAGGCCGAGACGGGCATGCCCGTGCCCGCGGCCGTGGGCGCCGCCGCCTCGGCCAGGAGGTAGCGCAGGGCGTGCAGGGTTGCGGCGGGAAAGCCCTCGCGCGTCACCTTGACGTCGTCCAGAGCGCCGCTGCCGCTGCCGCCGCCGCCGCCGCCGCCGCCGCCGCCGCCTCCCAACAAACCCGCCGCCGCGAGCGCCGCTCGCCTCGCCGGCGTCACCAGCGCCCCGGCTTCCAGGCCGATCACCTCCCCCGCGCGCTCGGCCAGGCGCGTCAGCACGTAGGCGTCGGCCGGGTTGTCTGCCTCGACGAACCCGTAGTACTGGGCGAACGAGTCGTTGGACTGGGCGCCGTACGAGCCGAAAACCTGCCTCCCGACAGCGGCGCCGCCGAGGCCCGCGGCAACCGAAAAGCTGTCTCGAAAGTAGTCGTACGTGGCCTCGCTGCCGGCGCGCGAGTCGTGGTTGAGCAGGTCGACGGCGGGGCAGAGGACGTACTGCCGGAGCTTGTTCGAAAGGATGACCTCGTAGAGGACGTTGAAGACGGCGGCGGCGGCGGCCGCGCCGACCGCGCGGCCGAGGCTCTCGCCGTCGGCGCCGCCGAGGACGGCGCTGCCGACGGCCAGGACGCCGACCAGGCCCGCCAGGCGCCCGCGGGAGGCCAAGGTGGAGGCCACGTAAGGGCCACTGAAGGTGCGGCTGCGCACGGCCGACATGGCCCACTCGAGCTCGGCGAGAGAGGGGACAAAGGCGGACGCGCCGCCGCCGCCGCCGCCGCCGCCGCCGCCGCCGTCGCCCCTGGCCGCCTCTTGCTCCCACGCCTCGTGGATCCGCCGCCACTCGCGCCGCTGCTCGCGCACGGCGGCCTGCAGCGGCGGGTAGCGCAGCTCCTCCAGCTGCGTGTCCGTCCAAAAGTAGGGCATCTCGGAGAACGAGGCGGGCAGCGTGGAAAGGTAGGGGCCCATGAGCGGGCGGCCGCCGTCGCCTTGGTCGCCGCCTTGGTCGCCGCCGCCCTTTGCCGCCGCCGCCGCCGCCCGCCGCTTCTCCAGCAGCAGGAGCGCCCCGAGCCGGGCGTACCAGGGCGCGTCGCGCTCCCACCACCCGCTGGGCACGCCCTCGGGGCACCGCCTCTTGGGCGGCAGCGTGATCGCGACGGCCCGCGGCACCGAGAGCAAGATGTCGCCCTCCTCGGCGCCGCCCGGCGAGACGGCGCTCGCCAGGCCGCGCAGTCCCGCGAACGTGGCCGGCTTGACCTTGTTTCCCAGGCCGCTGATGCCGACCTCATGGGACCACTCGACGAGGGCGCGCGCGGCCGGGGCGTCGTCGAGGTAGACGGCGCGGGGGACGGATCGCTGCTGCGTCGGCTGCGTCCGCGCTGTGGACGACGGCGCGGACGACGGAGGAGACGACGACGGCGACGACGGCGACGACGAGCCGGCGGCAGCGGTCCTCGTTGTTGTTTGGGCGGGGCGCAGGGAGGGGCAAAGACGAGGGAATGTGCGGCCCGGTGCACCTCGTCCTGTCCCTGTTGCCGCCGGCGCGCGCATCGTCATTGGGCGTTGACGAGAGAGCACGGGCGGGCGGTGACTAGAGCCAGAAGGAGATGGGGAGTCGCGCACGAGCGCGCCGCGCGTCTGGGAGCAGAGCGTTTGTGTTTCAATGGCGGGACGTCGAGGTGCTTTGCTTCGGACGCGATTGTGCGATTGTTCGGCCCATTCTCACTCCGACGCGACGCAAGATCAAGTCAGTCGCCGACGGCGCAGTCGCCGCTCGGCCGCGGCGGCTCGGGAGCGTCGGCGTCGCCCGCCCCTCAATTTCTCCGCTTTCTCTCTCGATCAATCCGCGCACGCCATCGTCAGCGCGCCGCCCGCGGGCGCGTAAGCGTACCACGCGCCGCTCGAGCGGTCGCGCTCGCGGCCCGCAGGGGGCCTCCGCGCCAGGCGCATCTGCAGGACGAACCCGTCTCGCGCCAGGTCGCCAACCGACGCCCAGACGGCCGCGGGCGTTGCGGACGGGTCTTCGCCGCCGCCAGCGCCGCCGCTCGCGCCCTCGCCGCGGCTGTGCAGCGGCGGCAGCGACAGGCGCGCCTCGGCGACGCGGTCGCCCACGCGCACGGCCACCTTGCCCTCGCAGGGCAGGGGCCTGGCGCCGAGCTTGGGGTCAACGGGCAGCAGGCGGCGGCGCAGGCCGCGCAGGACGAGCCGGGGGGCGTCGGCGGCCGCGGCGGTGTCGCCGCCGCCGTCGGCGCCGCCGTCCGCGACGCTGCTCCCTCCGCCGCCCCCCCCTGTCTTGACCTCTTCCGCCGCCTTGCCCGGGTCCAGGCGGTACACAAAGTCGCACCACGGCTCCCAGAGGTCGCTCCCGGCCTGGCGCCAGCACGTCACGTGCGCCGCGGCCGCGGCGCCCTCGCCCTGCGCCGACGCTGGCGCCGTCACGGTCGCCGCCCCTGCCGCCGGCGCGCCGCCGCTCGTCTTGCCCTTGCCGCCCGCACGCGCCCCCTCCTTGCCGCCGCCGCCATTGCCGCCGCCCTCCTCCTGGTCCCCCTCTCCCTCCTCGTCATCGTCGCCGCCGCCTCTGCCCATGCTCGCCATGTACTCGAACGCCTCGGCCATCGACGCCGCCCGCGCCTGCGCCGCCGCGCGCGACTTGCCCGCCGAGAAGGCGCCCGCCGCCTGCGCCGCGGCGAGCGCGCGCCCCCACTCGCCCCGCGCGCCGGCCGCCGCGGGCCGCCGCCCTCCGCCCCCGCCGCCGCTGGCGGCCGCTGCCGCCCCCCTCTTCCGCCCCTCCAGCAGCACCGCCTCGCGCAGGCCGGGCAGCGGCTCGACCACCATCATTATGGCGCTGCTGCCGACGCCGCCGCCCGCGCCGCCGCCGCCGCCGCCCATGGCCAGCCCCTCGACGGCGCGCGCCAGCGACACGAGGAAGGGCGCCTGGTCGAGCAGCAGCGGCGACGCCAGCGGGCGGCGCAGGCGCAGCGCGGCGGCCAGCGCGGCGCCGCCGCCGCCCGCGGCGGCCAGCCAGCGGGCGCGCGCGGCCGGGTCGCACAGGAGGCGGCAGAGGGCGAGCCAGGCCTGCGCGGCCTGGGGCGCGAGCAGGTGGCGGTCGGCGGCGGGGACGGGGGCCCAGGAAGAGGACGAGGAGGGGGAGCCAGCGGAAGCGCTGCCGCCGCCGCCGCCGCCGCCGCTGCCGCCGCCGCAGCAATAGCGTTCAACGGCCGCGCCTGGCGCCTCGGAGGGCCTCTCCCAGGGCGGGCGGTCCAGCAGCTCGGCTAGCAGCGTCACTGCGTCGTCGCCGCTGGACGCCGAGGGCCTGCCCACGAGCCGCAGCAGGAGCGCTAGAGAGCTAGGGGCACCGCCGCCGCCGCCGCCGCCGCCGCCGCCGCCGCCGCCGCCGCCGCCGCCGCCGCCGCCGCCGCCCGCCGAATCGGCGGAGGCGCAGGCGGCGTCGGCCAGCCATCGCGTCAGGCCGAGCGCGCAAAGCGCCGCCTGGAACTCTGTCTCGACGGCGCGGTCTTCGAGCTCGAGCTCCGGCGGCGCGTCCAGCAACGCGCGCGCCGCCGCGGCCAGCGCGCGCACGCGCTCCTCCGCCCGAGGGCCCGCGCCGCCGCCGGCACCGCCGCCCGGTGCCGCCCCCGCCTTTTCCACCAGCTCGCGCCTCCACCCCCCGGCGAGCGCGATCGGGTGGCACCACCGCGCCGGCCTGCCGCCCTTGTCTCCGCTTGCATCTTCAATCGCCACCATCACCGACAGGTGCCGAAGGCGGCGGACGCACCAGTCGGCGAGCTCGAGCGCCTCAGCCTCCCCGAGCGGGCCGTCGTCCGCGCCGCCGCCGCCGCCGCCGCCGCCGCCGCCGCCGCCGCCGCCTCCGCCGCCGCCGCCGCCGCCGCCGCCGCCCGCGCGGAAGAGGCACACCTCGAGGAGGTTGGCGAGCGCGGCCTCGTGGCGCAGGGCGCAGTAGACGACCCATGAGTCGCAGCCGCCGTCGCCGTCGTTGCCGCCGCCGCCGCCGCACTCGCCGCCGTCGGGGCTGCCGGTCGCCGCGCGCGGCGCCAGCAGGCGCAGCCGCAGGTGCGGAAGCACGTGCTCGCGCCAGGCCTCGGCCGCGAGCAGGCCGCGCACGAGGGCGTCCAGCTTGCCGTGAGAGGCCAGGAGCTCCGCCACGAACTCGTCCGAGTGCGTGGCCGCGTTGTGGTGCGCCTGTTTTCCTTTTTTTTTGTCGAGTTGGTTTGTGTCGGCGAACAGGGGAGAGAAGCGGGCGGCGGCAAGGCACAGGGGGGACGGCGTTGGCGGCCGAGCAGGGGGGACGGCGTTGGCGGCCGAGCAGGGGGGACGGCGTTGGCGGCCGAGCAGGGGGGCGCTCGCTCGAAGAGAGACACAGCCTAGCAGGCGGGGGCTGGGCGCAGCAAGCTCGCGTCACGCCGCGGAGACGCGCACCTGGACGTTGAGCTTCTCGATGGTGTCGTGCAGATCGAGGAACTCGGCCGAGCCGATCTGTTTTTGTTTTTTCGAGTAGCGGTTTCGTCGTTTCGTTTTAGCAGGCGGCGCGCGGGCGGCGGCGGCAACGATCGACGACAGGGCGCGCTCATGACGATCTAAAAACCTCTGCTCACCTCGTGGATCTGCACCGCGTGGAGGGACTTGACCATCCGCTCGGCCTCGGCGGCCGTCAGGAAGTTCTGCGTGTGAAAAGGGGGGGGGGCCGTCAGGGGAAAAAGGGGCGCGGAGCGGGCCGTCGTCGTAAATCGAAATCGCGAGAATCGCGCGCGCGAGAGAGAGAGAGAGAGAGAGAGATAGAGGCAAGACAGCTGTCGCCCTTGTGTCTTCGCCGTCGGCGGCGGGGCGCGCGCGCGCCCCGCCCATCCTTTCCATTCCTCCCATCCTTTTCCCCGCCCCTCTCACCACGACGCGCGCCGCGCGCCGCTGGTGGCCGCGCTCGAGCAGGCGCGCCAGCGAGTCGGCGCGCGCGGACATGTCTTCTCGTTTCTGTTTTGTGTTTGCGGCGATCGCCAGACAGGGCGCGATCGGCGTCTGCGCGCCGGCGTTCTGTTCTTCGCCCTTGTGGCTCGCGTTTGTACGCTTGTTTCTCTTCGGTTTTGCACGGTTGGTTGAGAAATGTTTCTCTCTATGTTATGGTTTGTTCGGTCGCGCAGCTGCGAATTCATTTTGTTCGAGAGGGGGCCGCCCCCAAATGGGTTTGATGATGTTCTGGCGTGGAGAGAGCCGAAGCGCGTCGCCGACGCCGGCGGTGGCGCGCGCGCGCCCCGCCGACGCCGGGCGCCCACACTCCTCCCCTCGCTGCATCCTCAGTGGTGCCCCTTGCCTGTGTTGGTCGCCTTGTCGTACGCCACGTACACGGCGAACGCGCCCAGGCCGATGAAGAAGCCGGGGACGGCGTTCCTGTATTGGAACTTGAGCAGCGGGTGCGCGCGCCACGCCTCGTACTTCTCCCACTGGAAGCCGACCGCCGGTTTGCCGCCCATGGTGGGCCTGGGTCGCTCTGCGGCTTTGCTAGCGCTCTCGAGGCGCTCTCCCGCCTCTGTCTTCTCTGGGCGTGAGAAGCAGGAGAGGAAGACCTGTAGCCTTCTGGTCGATCCGGCTCGTGGATGCTTGCTGTTGTTGCTGTGAGAAGACAATCTCGGTGAGCGTGGTGGAAGATGGTTTGCGGTGAAAGGAGAGCAGACGGGGGAAGGTTCAGAAATTGAACGGCAGAATCCAAGAGCTCTCTCCTCACCAAATCGCCTTTGCCCCCGTCAACAAGCAATCGAACAACCTAACCACTATCACCCTCGTGCTGGGCATGCCGGCGGCCTGTGGTGGCGCACGAAGCAGCATCGGCGATCGACCTCGTTTTGCTCCTCCGACATCACGCCCTTACACGCGAGGAGCACCCGCCCCACGACCCCTCTGGTCGCGCCGTCAAATCAACGCAACAATGGCGGCCGCCGAGACATTGCCTACCCAAGACATGCACGCCAGCAGCAACAGCAGCCCCGCCCTGATCCTCGACCTCCCCCCGCCGCCGCTCCCGCCCGCGCGCGTCCTCCGAGCGGCGTGCGCGCGCGCCGTCGCCGCCGACGCCCCTCCCCCCCCCGCCTCCTCCGCCCCACACTCTCCTCCCTTTGCCCGCGTCTACGTCCTGATGCACGGCGCGGGACGACCAGAGGACCACCAAGAGCCCGAGGCGCGCGCGTGCACCCCGCTCCTGCTCGACGAGCTGCGCCGCCTGTTCGCGGCGGCCGCCGCCGCCGGCGCGCCGACGCTGGACGTCGTCCCGCTGCTGCCCTTTGCCGGGTGGGGCGGCGGCGGCGGTGGGGGCGGCGGCGGGGGCGGCGTGGGCGGTGGTGAGAGTGGGGGCGGCGAGGGCGGCGAGGGCGGAGGCGGCGGCGAGAGCGGCGGCGGCGGAAAGACCGCGTGCGCGGCCGTGGCGGCGCTGCCCGACGCGCGCGCGGTGCTGTCGCTCCGGGGGGACGAGGAGACAAGGCGACTGGCGCGGGCGCTCGCCGAGCTGCGTCCCGCGGGCCTGCCGCCGATCGAGGCGCTCGCGGGCGCCGGCGGTGACGTCGCAGCCGGGACGACCGCGGCGCCGCCTGCTCCCGCCGCCCCGCCGCCCCCTCGCCCGCCGCCGCCAACCCCCGGCCCCCTCCTCTCTTTTTCAGACGTCGCCGTCGGAGGCACTTTCGACCGGCTGCACGCCGGTCACCGCCTGCTGCTCGCCGCCGCGTCGCTCAGCGCCACGTCCCGCGTTTTCGCCGGCGTCACCTCGGACGCCCTGCTCGCGTCCAAGGCGCGGCGGGAGCTGCTCGAGCCGTACGCCGCGCGCGCGGCTGCCGCCGGGCGGTACGCCCAGGCGGTGCGGCCAACGCTGGCCGTGCGCACGGGCGCGCTGCGCGACGCGGCCGAGCCGACGCCGGCCGAGCTCGAGCCCGGCATGCGCGCGCTGGTGGTGTCGCGGGAGACGGAGAGCGGGGGAAGGGCGATCAACGAGGGGCGGCGGGGCAGGGGATTCGAGCCGCTGGCTCTGGTGGTCGTGGGCCTGGTGGGGGAGGGAGGGCGAGCAGCGGGCGGTGGCGGGGGAGGAGGCGGGGGGGGGGGGGAGGAGGAGGAGGGGGAGCCGGCGGGCGTGGCGGGCAAGGTGAGCTCGACGGCCCTGAGGGAGCGCGAGGCGGCGGCCATGGAGGAGGACGCGAGGAGAAGGGGTGGAGCATAGCACAAGAACAAGACGATTGTGTTTGGCACAGGTTGTTGTTCTTTATGCTAACCGTCGTCGTCGCCGTCCTCGCCCTCGCCGGCCCACTCGTCGTCGTCCTCGTCGAAGTCGTCGTCGTCCGCCTCTTCGTCTCCCTCCTCCTCTCCCCCCACCCCGCCGTCCCCCTCCTCCGCCGCCCCGACAAACTTGGTCGCGAACGTCAGGTACCCCGTGTGCCCGCGCGCCTCCGCCTGCGGCCAGCACTGGACCTTGCGCGGCGCGCGAACGGCTGGCGCTGCCGCCGCCGCCGCCGCCCCTGCCTCCGCAGTCCCCGCCGCCGCCGCCGCCCCCGCCTCGTCGCCGCCGACCTCCTCCGCCCGCGCCCGCTTCCGCCCGGCGTCCCCGTTTTTGCGCCGCCCGCCTCCGCCCCCCCCGTCCCCCCCGCCCCCGTGCCCCCCGCCCCCGGCGGCGACGGATGCTTGCGGCGGCGCGCCCACCACGTCGTACAGCCGCAGCAGCACCTCGACCGTCCGAACGTCGCAAAACCCGCGCGCGTCGAGCGCGGCCGCCGTGCGCTGCACCTGCTCGACGCAGGGACTGAAGGCGCAGAAGCGCCCGCCGGGCCTCAGGACGCGCGCGGCCGCGGGGACCACGCGCCAGGGGCCCGGCAGGTCCAGGAACACGGCGTCGGCGGCGCCGTCGGCGACGAAAAAGCCGCCGCCGCCGTCGGCGGCCGCGTCGCCGGCCGCCGCCGCCGCGGGAAAGCCGTCCGCCTCGACGTCCCGCAGCGTCACGGACGCCACGCCCGCCAGCCCGTGCCGCGCGAGCTCGTCCGCGGCCTCGGCGGCGCGCGCGGCGTGGAATTCGAACGACGCGACCCGCCCCGCGGGGGCGACCGCGCGCGCGAGGGCGTGCGTGAGCGAGCCGCTGCCCGTCCCCGCCTCGAGCACGACGGAACCAGGCCGCAGCTCGAGCTCGGCGACGACGTGCGATATGTCGGCGACGTAGAGGATCTGCGTGCGGTGGCGCAGGACGGCGGTCCAAAGCTCGGGCGTGGGGGCGAGCAGGTGCACGAACCCGGCGGGCGCGGGGCCGCCGCCGTCCTGGCCGCGGGGGTCGCCGCAGCCGCGGCCGCGGTCGCCGCCTCGGCCTCGGCCGCGCCCGCCGCCGCCGTGGGAGCCGCCGCCGCCGCGCTGGGGCGCGGCGCCGTCGCGCGAGTGCGCCGTCACGCGCGAGCCAAAGGGCGTGCCGAGCCAGTCCTGTTTTTTGGTTTTGGGGCGTGTTGTGGACGGGGGCGCGTTGGACGGGGGTTGGAGTTGAGAGCGCGCGGCAGCGGGGCGGACGAGGACAACGCATTGTTGCCGTCTTGACTCGTTCCCCTTCGGTCGGCGTCGCTGCGCCGTTTCCCCCGGCGAACGAACGAAAGGGACGCACGTTGTGCCGAAAGGTGCCGTAGCGGTTGCGGAAGATGCCGTCGCGCTCGACGTAGACAAACTTGGCCGAGTTGATGTTCTCGTACACGATGACCATGTCGCCCGCCTCGATCCGGCGCGGGCCTGGCGCGGGCGGCTCATCGATGGGGGTTGGGGGGCTGGTGTCGGCCGCCGATTGGAGCAGCCGCTGCTGGCGCCGCGCCTCCTCCTCCTGCTCGAGCAGGGGCGCGTGCAGGAACATTGTGATGGAGGGCGCCCGAAACGTGTGATCGCGGGGGGAGCTCGTTTTGGAGTTGCACAGAGAGAGGAGGGCTTTTCAAGCTCTCGATGTTTGCACCCCACGACAATCGCCCGCGCCGCTGCCGCCGCCGCCGCCGGACCCGCGGCCGCCACCGCCCAAAAAGCAGACCAACGGCGCGGGCGCGACTCTGCGTCCCTCATCACCAAAACACACTCGCTGGACCTCGACCTATCACCTCGTCAACAATCATCGCCGCGCGCCCGGCCTACGGGCCCCTTCCTCTCTCGGAGGGAGAAGGGGATTTCGAAACGCGCCCGCGAGAGGCGTCAAACCCCTCGCCTGTGCGGCGCGGCGAAACCCTTTCATCTCCTGCATTTCCATCACCTGCACACCTGCGCGCGCTTGCTTCTGCTGCAACTCAACAACCACACCCAAACCAAAAAAATGACGCGCTTTGTCGCCGACGCCATCGCGCACCGCCACGGCGGTGGCGGCGCCAGGAAGGGCGGCGGCGAGGCGGCGCGCAAGGCCGAGCTCGACGAGTTCAAAAAGACGGGCGTCCACCCAGAGCAGCGCGCCGCCCGCGCGAGCGCCGCCGACGCCCCCCTCCCGCTCCCCCCTGCGGACCCCTCGCGCCCGCACCTGGCCCTCGACCTCGCGCTGGACGGCCGCCCGCTGGGCCGCGCCGTCGTCGAGGTGTTCGAGGACGCCGTGCCGCTGGCCGCCGCGCAGCTGCTGCGCCGGTGCGCGCCCGGGTCGCCGGTCGCGCTGGCCGGCACTGCCGCCTCGCGCCTGATCCGCCTGTCGGCCGCCTACTGGCCGGCGGCGGCGGGGGCGGCCTCTTCCTCGGCCCCGTCGGCGGGCGCGGGCGCGCGGCCGGCGCTCGACACAAACGCAGCGGCGCGGCGCGCGCGATTCTGTGCGGCGGGCGTGGTCGGGGTGGCGCGCGACGGGTCGGGCGCCGTGGCCGTGTCGCTGGGGCGGTCGCCGACGCTCGACGCGACGCACGTGGTGGTCGGGCGCGTGGCGCGCTGGATCGGGGGCGCGACCGGGGCGGCGGCGGCAGCAGCGGCCAAAGGCGAGAGCAGCGGCGGCGGCGGCAATGGCGGCGACGGCGAGGATGCCTCTGCCGGAGGGCGCGAGCTCGCGGCGGCGCTCAACGCCTTGCGCACCAACGCCGCGGGCGACGCGCCCGCCGGGCGGCTGGTGGTTAGCAGGTGCGGCCGGTCGGACGCGCGGGGCGGCGCGGCGGACGACGGCGGAGCGGCGGGCGAGAGCGCGGCGGCGGCGGCCGCAAAGCCGAGCGCGAAGGAGCTTCGCGCGGGCGTGGACGAGGCGCTGCGCGAGGGGCTGCTCAAGCGGAGGGGCGGGCCGGCGGCGGCCGCGGGTGGTGGTCGCGGCGGCGGGGCGCCCGCCGCCAAGCGGCGAACGATGCTCGACGCCTTGTCAGGGAGCGACGAGGACGACAGCAGCAGCGGCAGCGGCAGCAGCAACGATGAGGAGGGCGGCGGCGGCGGCGGCGGGTGAGCGACGCGATGGCTGCAATATATGTGAGTAAAACCATTTCATTCTTCTATTCTTCGCGATCGGTTCGCGGTCGCGTGCTTATGCGGGTGTCTAGGTCGGTGCGCAAAGGGGGATTCTCGCGCGCGCGCGGGTGGGGGTGGAAACAAAGCAGGGGTGATAAAAATACAAAGACGAGTGAAAAAAGGCGGCCTCTGTCGCCTCTCCCGGGTCGCCAGCCGCCCGCCCGCCCGCCCGCCCGCCCGCCCGCCCGCTCGCCCGCCCGCCCGCTCGCTCGCCAGGGAACGAGCAAAAATAAAAAAGATCCACGCGCGCGTCTCAGTCTTGCGTGAGGTCGCCCCCCGCATTTGGGTGCGGCGCCTCCTCCCCGGATGCCGCGCGGCGCCCGCCTCGGGGCAATGCCGCGCAGAGAGCCGTATGAGGTGCGAAAACTCCCGTCGTAAGGCCGGCCCGCTGAAAACATGCAGCGGGACGCGACACAACAAGCGCCGCCGGGCTCTCGCAAGCAGCGCACCGTGTTGGCGGTGGGCTGCTGCGGAGGGTGGAGCGGCGCCCGGGCAATCACGGCCGCCTTGAAGCCGCGTGAAGGGGGGCGTCAAGGTCTTGGATAAAAAAGGGGGTGGGGCGGCGGGGCGGGGGATCAGCGGGCGGGGGGCGGAGATGGGCGGGAAGGGGGAGGGGAAGGGGGAGGGTCCTTGAAAAAAATGCGAGCGAGGCGATGGCCCTCTGCCATCTGCCCAAAGGGCGCGAGCACCACCACCGCCGCGCCCAAAAAGCAGACCACGAGCGCCGTCGCCAGCGCCGCTGGGATCGACCCGCGCGACGGCGCGCGGAGCAGGCCTTCGAAGCCGCCGTGCTCGATGCCCGTTTGCACGTTGGCGCCGCGGGCAAAGGCGAAGTCGTAGCCGTGGGCGCAGGTGCCGTAGGCGAGCTCGCATTCGTCGGCGGCCGGCGCGAAGAGCGTCTTGGGCAGCAGCGCGAGGGCGCCCGCGAGCGCCGACGCCGGCGGCGGGGCGTCGGCCTCGGCCTCGGCCGCGGGTTCCTCGGCGATGCCGGGGCCGGGCCCCTCGTCGAGCTGCACCGGGCCGCACGCCCCGCCGGAGAGCAGGGGCCCCCACAGGGCGTCGCGCGAGGCGCGCGCCGCGAGCACGCGCTCGCGCGACTGGCGCCCGTGGCGCTTGTTGGTGACGGGCGTGAAGATGCCGCTGCGGTGCTGGGGCGCCTTGTCGGTCCACGGCGCCGCGACGACGACCGTGGGCGCGGCGAGGGGCGCCGGGGCGGCGCCGGCCGCGGGCTGGCGGGCGCTGCGGGGGCGGAGGCGGACCGGCGCGGCCAGGACGCGCCCGTAGGCATAGTCGCGGGCGAGCTTGGCGTACGCGGCGGCGGGCCAGGGGCGGCCGGCCGAGAAGAGGGCTGGGATCGGGCCGACGGGCAGGCGGGCGGCCGGCCCGGCGGGGGCCTTGTTTTTAATCATGAAGTTGACGTGGGTCATGGGCAGGCGCTTGCACTTGACGGCCATGAACGCGGCCTTGACGGCTGCGGCCTCGGCGGCCTTGCGCCGGTCGCTGCGCGCCTTTTTCTCGGTCTGGGAGGCCAGAGGCGCCGGGCGGCGAAGCGCCGGAGCGGCGCGGGGCGCGAGGGTGGCGGTGGCGGTCGCGTCGGCGGTGGCGGGCGTGGCGGGCGCGACGGTGGCGGCGGGCGTGACCTTGTTGTCCCCGGCCTGCTGCTGGTGCTGCTTCTTTTGATGCTGCTGCTGCTTCTCCTGCTGTTGCTGCTGGCGCTTTTCCTGCTGCTGCTGCTGGTGCGGCTGCTGCTCGTTGTCGTCGTCGGCGGCGGCGTCGTCGTTGGCTAGGTCTGCGAGCGCAAACGAGGTGAGGATGGTGGCCTCGGGCCAGATCACGTCGACGAACTGCTTGACGAGCATGGTGCCGGCGAAGGCCTGGTTTGGTTGTTTTGTGGGGGTTCGATGGTTTTGTTTGGTGGGGGGAGCAGGTCTCAGTGTGAGCGTCGGGTGCCAAGAAAAAAAGCGGGGAGAGAAGGAAAAGAGGGTCGGCCGCCCCCAGGAGGGAAGAGCGGCGCGTCCCGGCCGGGCCCGCCCGGTCCCGCCCGGCGCGCCAATGCCCCGCCCTTGCATTCAATACGCTTATAAAGCTGCACGCTCGTGGGCTGGGCAGGGCCCAAAGTGAAAAAGGAGGCCACCCCAGCCTTCCTTCTCTCTCTTCTCTCTCTCTCCCTCTCCGCGCGCCGTGCGCAGCTCTTCGAGCCCGGGGTCTGGCGCCCGGCGCGCGCGCCAAGGCGCTAGTACCGCCCATGTCGCCTCAATTCCGCGCGCGCGCCCGTATCGTACGCCGAGCTGCGAAGTGCAGCACGGGTTTCCAAAAATAAACGCGAAGGAAAAGAAAAGGGGTGCTCCCGTACGTGGCTGTTCTCGCCCGTTGTACTGCCTTATCGCGGAATCCGAGGCGGCTCACTTGACCTCCTCCCTTCCCCTCTCACTCACCAACAAGCTCTTGCCAAACATCTTGCTGACGAACAGAGAAACAGTCACGTATCTAAAATCGTATCTCTTTGGCCAGTCGAGGCTCTCTTTTTTTTTCTCTTCTTCCGTGGGCTTGTTGCGCGAAGGAGGACTGTTGTCGAATGTGGGGCACTCGCGAAGGTTGCTTTTCTTTAGAAGTAAGGCGTGTGTGTGGTGTGATGGGCATTCGCAGGGCACACGGCGCCGCCAAATACCCAGGACCCGGGCCCCTGGCCCTCATGCTGCTGCCCCTGTCGCGGTGGCCGGCCAGAGGGCTCCCGCCGCCCTCCCGCCGCCGCTGCCGCCGCCGCCGCAAACGGCCCCCCAACAGTCGCGAACCGACGACGGCCTGCGCCGCGCGCGCGCCCCAGGCCGCGGTTCTGGCAAATCCGACCGCACCATCCCGCGCGAGGCACCACGATTTGCCAATTGACCGGTTCAGCGGGGCGCGGGGGGGGCGCGCAGGAGGGCGAATCTCGAATCTCTCGCAGACGATAACGAAGTTTTTTGCCGTCGGGCCGGCGGCGGCGGCGGCGCGCGAGCGGGACGAGGGGAGAGAGAGGCCGGCGACGCTCCTCCCCTTTTCCCCCCACGATAAAGCCAACTCCTATGGCCCCCCCTCCCTTGTTATCACGCGCGAAAGAGACAGTCACACAAGCAGAGAGAGTCGGGATGCTTGTCCAGGAGAAGGAGGCCGCGATTCGTTGCAGCGGCCATTGGGTCTTGGGGTCTATATTGGGGGCGCGCCGTCGTCGTCGCCGTCGTCGTCGCCGTCGCCGGAGCGGGCAACAGGCGCGCGAGCGGGACAAGAAGCAGGAGCGGCACGGGTAGGAAAAGAGACAATCGCGCCGCCCCCCCAACGGCGCCACGGGCTCGAGCGCGCACTCCAGACTCACGGCCGGTGCGGCGCGCGCGGGCGCTGCGGCAGCGGCGTCGGCCGCGCCGGCGGCGGCCACAGCAGCGCCGCCGCGGGCGGCGGCGCCGCGGGCTCCTGGCTTGCGGCGGGAGCGGCGGGCGGCCGCTGCTGCTGCTGCTGCCGCTGCGTCTGTTGTGGCTGCCCCTGCGGCTGCTGCGGCTGCTGCTGCTGCTGCTGCTGCTGCCCCTGCTGCCCCTGCTGCCCCTGCGGTTGCTCCGCCGAGGGCGAGGCGGAGTCGCCAAAGGCGCCGTCGTGCTGCTGCTGCTGCCGCCCCTGCCCCTGCGGCTGCCGCCCCTGCTGCCCCTGCCCCTGCCCCCCCTGCTCCAACGGCGAGGGGAAGTAGCTGAAGGCGTCGTGCAGCAGCACAAAGGTCTCGCCGTCGCCGGCGCCCGTGTCCGAGAGGATGGCGGCGAGGGCGTCGCGGCTGTATATTTGCCGGTGCAAAGTCGACAGCCGCAGCAGCTCGTTAAGCGCGGCGGTGGGCGGGTGGGCCGGCAGCGGGGCGGGGCCGCCCTGCGCCTCCTCGTGCTCGTGTTGTTCCGCGGCGTCGGCGGCGCCGCCGCCCGGGCGGCGCGCGGGCCGCCAGGCGACGGCGTGCAGGGCGGCGACGGTCTGCGCGAGGACGGCCGGGTCGCGGCGCGAGGCGTCGAGGATGCGGTGCCAAACGGTCGGCAGGGAGCCCGCCTCCGCCGCCTCCGCCTCCACGCCGCCAGCACTAGCACCGCTGCAGCTTGCGGCCCCAGGGCCGTCGGCCCCAGCGCTGCCTTCCTGTCCCGTCGCCGCCGCCGTCGAGGCCGCCGCGGTTCCCGCCGCTTGTTGTTGGTGTTGTTGTTGCTGAGACGACGAGGGTGGCGGCGGCGCCGGGGCGCTGCCGAACGCCACAACCTGCTGGCCGCGACATCCTACCTGCTGCAGGAGCAGGCGCGCGAGCGTCAATCGCCGCAGCATCGGGGGCGATTGCGGGGAGAGGCGGCGCCCAGGTGGCGCTGGGGCCGACGACAATCGCAGAACAGAGCAGATTGACCGATGGGCAGAGAGGGCGCCGATGTGCGAGTGCTGCTCGGGCCAGGATCGGATAATTGGGGATCGGCGGAGCGCGGGCCAGTGTGTGTCGGTTTTGCGCTCGGCGAGCGCCGCTCTTTTGCTCGGTCGCCGCTCGCGCGCGCGACCGCTTTCTTCCCCGTCGTCTGCGCTTCAAAAGCGGTGCTGTGATAGCTCGATTCCGCCGACAGCAGCGACAGCCGGCGGACGCGAGGGTCGCTTAGATCACGACGCACTCGATCCATTCATTCCTTCGCAAAGCCTCCCCTCTTTCCTCAACCACGTAGAGGCGGGTGTCGAATTTTGAATCGTTCCTTCCCCCCTCCTCCTCTTTTGACTACGCCAAAGACCACCAAATCAGGGCGACAGCTACGAGACTGCCCAACCGATGGATCCCGCGTCCCTCCGCGGGCAGGCGGGCCCGCGCGCACGGGTGCGGCGCTTGTTTTTGCCCTTCCTCCTGTTTGTCTCTCCTCCTCTCTTCTCACTCACACTCTTCGGCAAACGTCACACCCCCGACTACAGGGCCTGCTCAAGGAGCGCCTCGAGCTGGAGCGCGTGCGCGCCCCCAGCGCCGTAGACGACGGCGGCAACGGCGCGAGCGGCGCGAGCAGCGCCGACCGCGACGGCGGCGGCGCGCCGAGGCCGCCGCCGCCGGCCGCGCCCGCCGCCGCGCGCTACACGCTGCGGCCCGTCACCGACGAGCTTTCCTTCGAGAAGGGCTTCTACGTGTTCATCCGCGCGCTGCAGCTCCTGCGCGCGCACAACGAGGGCGTGGTGGTCGTGGGCCTGGCGGGACCCTCGGGCAGCGGCAAGACGGCCTTCTCGCAGCGCGTGCAGCAGTTCATGCCGGGCGCCGCCGTCGTGTCCATGGACATGGTGCGCCGCTGCCGTTTATTTTTCTTTCCGTTGTCGTCGGGAAACGACCGCGCGCGTTTGTTTTTCATCGTCGCCGGAGACGACAATGGTCGGGACGGAGCGCGTTTCTTTTCCGGTCGTCGGGAACGACGGGAGCGCGGGATGCAGCCGGACGGGTCCGACGAAAATGCCGACAACCCAAGCACCAAAACCAAAACCAAAACCAACAAACCAAAAACACCAAACAACAGTACAACGACGCCTCCAAGCTCGTCGACGACAACTTCGACGACCCCCGCCTTACCGACTACGACGCCCTGCTGTCCAACCTGCGCGACCTGCGATCCGGCAAGCCCACGGACGTGCCCGTCTACGATTTTCGCACGTCGCGCCGCGTCGGTCACAGGCGCCTCAATCCACCGACCGCCCGCGTCGTCGTGCTCGAGGGAATTTACGCGCTGTCCGAGCGCCTCAGGCCGCTGCTCGACCTGCGCGTGAGCGTTCGGGGGGGCGTGCACCTGGACCTGGTGAAGCGGGTGATGCGGGACATCGCGCGGAGCGGGCAGGGGCCCGAGGCCATCATCGAGCAGGTCAGTCGCCCGCGCTCGCTACGTCTGGCGCGCGCGCTCGTCGCCGCCGTCGTCGCCGTCGTCCTCGTTTTGTCTCGCGCGCTCGCACCCTGGCCTCACGCTCCTCCCTTTACTCCCCCGCCAATCAAAAAAAAAAAAAAAAAAAAAACACCCCCCGCCCCCCCCCCCCCCCCCCCCCCCGTGTTTTCTCTCCGGCGCCCCCCCCCCCCCCCCACCCCCCCCCTTTTACCCCCCCCCAAAAAAAAAAAAAAAAAAAAAAAAAAAAAGATCACGTCGACGGTGTTTCCGATGTTCAAGGCCTTCATCGAGCCCGACCTCCGCACGGCCCAGCTGCGCATCGTCAACTCGTTCAACCCCTTCACGGGCTTCATGGACCCGACCTACATCCTCAAGGCGCGCGTGTCGGTGGCGGCGGCGGCGCCTGTCCCGGCGGCGTCGGCGGCCGCGCGCCCGCGCACGGCCGGACGCCGCCGGCCGCGCTCGTCGTTGCGCAACAACGGCCACGGCGGCGGGGGCGGCGGCGCGGCGGCGGCCACGGACGAGGAGCTGCCGTTCGACCACGGCGACGGCGACGACCACGACGGCGACGACGAGGGCGTCGCCACGTCCGCGACCGTGACGGACGCCGGCGAGCACGAGAACGACAACGGGAACGAGGACGGGGAGGAGGAGGAGGAAGAGGACGCGGGGGGCCTGAGGAGCCTGCTCGACGCCGCCGCGGCCGAAGGCGGCGGCGGCCCCGCGTCGGCCGCGCTCGTGGACGACGGCCGCGGCCCGCCCGCCCCGGCCCCGACCCCGCTGCAGGTGGCCGCGGCCCTGGCGGCCGCGGCCGCGGTCGGCGGGGGGCCCGGCTCGCGCAGGCCGTCGGTCACGGGCCCACCTCTGGGCGGCGGCAGCGTCCCGCCCTCGCCCGCAAAAGCGCCGCCGCCGCCGTTGCTCGTGCCGCCGGCGCTGGCGCTGGGCGCCGCCGCCCTCGGCGGCGGCGCGGCGCCGGTCCCGGCCCCTGCCCGCGAGCAGGAGATCGTCGACATCTACCTTCTCCCCCCCGGCGAGGACCCGGAGACGTGCACCTCGTGGCTGCGCAGTTGAGTTTGTTTCTTCTTTCTTTTTTCCTTTTTCTTCTCGGCGCACGCTCCCGCTCCCGCGGCCGCTCCGAATCGAGAAGAAAAAAAACTCACCGCCCCCTCTCTTCTCCATCCCCCCTTTTTAACACACCCCCAAAAAAACCACCACAACCAGTGCGCAACCGCGACGGCCGCTACAGCCTCATGTTCGAAGAGTCGATGACCGAGGGACCCTTCATCGTCGCGCCGCGCATCTCCTTCGAGGTGGGCGTGCGGGTGCTCGGGGGGTTGATGTCGCTCGGGTACCAGGTGGGCGCGCTGCTCCGTCGGCGCACGGCGCTGTTCGGGGCGCTGGGGGGAGGGGGCGCGGCGGCGGGAGGGAGCGGGGGCGAGGCGGCGGCAGGGGGACCGGGCGGCGGCGACGGCGACGGGGCGGGAGGCGCCGCGCCGGCGGGCCAAGACGACGACGCATCGGCGTGCGGCGGCGTCCCTTCCCCGGCCTCGGCGGCCCGGCTGCAGGCGCGGGCGATGGCGGCCGAGGCGGCCGCCGTGGCCGAGGCGGCGGGCGTGACCATAAAAATAGACGAGGTCGAGGGGCTCGGGCGGTTCTGTCAGGTGCAGGGCAAGGATCGGGCGCGGGTGGCGGCGGCGGCGCGGCGCTTGGGCCTGGCGCGCTTCATCCCGCGCAGCTACATTGAGCAGGTGCAGCTGGGGCATCTCCTGGGCGCCGAGCACACGACTGAGCTCTCGTCGGCCATGCGTCAGCGGCTGAGCGGGGGCAACAACAGCGGCAGCCAGGGGGCGACGGGCGGGGGGCCGAACGGCGGCGGCAGCGGCGCGGCAAGCGGCGGCGCCGGTGGATATGGCGGCCTCCTTTCTGGCTTGCTCGGCACGTCGCCGGCGACGTTTGGCCCGAGGGCGCCCGGTGCCTCGCGAGAGGCAGGCGGCCGGGCCGGCGGCTCGCGTGGCGGCGGCGGCGGCGGCGGCGGCTCGGCGGCGGCGCGCATGCTCCGTCGCGGCTCGCTGGACGACAGGCCGAGGGCGGGCGGGCGCGCGTCGGCGCCCGCGTGGACAGACGCCTTGCCGCCGCGAGCGGCAGGGGCGGCCGCGGTGGCGGGCGGCAACGGCCGTCCGAGCAGCGGCGGCGGCCGCAACGGCGACTGCGGAAGCGCCAGCTCGACGCCCCACCGACGGCAGCAGCAGCAGCAGCAGCAGCAGCGGCAGCAGCAGCAGCAGCAGGAGCACCCGTCGCCCAGCAACGGCAGCGGCAACGGCAGCGGCGGCGGCGGCGCGGCAAAGGGCATGCGACGCGGCGCCTACGCCTCGGACGCCGACGACGGCGAGGCGGCGCGGCGGCGGGCGCCGGGCGAGGGCGGAGGCGGAGGAGGCAGCGGCGGCGACAGCGACTGCGGCGACGACAGCGACGTTCTCGGAAGCCTCGGCCTCGGGCGCGGGCGCGGCGGCAGCGGCGGCGGCGGCGACGCGGACGACGACGACGCGGCCGCGGGAGAGCCGGAACAGCTAATGAGCGGCAGCGCGCCGGCGGGCGCCCCGTCCCCGCTAGCCGCCGCGCTTGCCGCGCGCAGCGGCGCGGGGGGAGCAGGCAGCGGCCGCGCGGCCGGGCCGCCCCTGCGCACGCCGCCGCCGCCCGCACCCAAAGCGGGCAAGGCGCCGCCGCGCCCCTCGCCGCTCCTGCAGCAGCTGCAGCAGCACCACTCACCCCCGTACGCCGTGCGTTCCACCTTCCGCCTGGAGGGGTCGGGCGCGGGCGAGGCCGCGTCTCCGGGCGCCGCCAGCGACGCGGCCGGCGGCGCTAGGGGCAGCGCCAACTGCGCAGAGGGCCGCAGCGAGGACGAGGACGACGACGACGAGACGGCGGACGAATGCGGCGGCGGCGAGGGCGGCGGCGGCGGCAACGGCAACGGCGGCGGCGGCGGCGGCGGCCGGCCGACTTCGGCGTCGGCGCTGCGCGCCGTGGCGGGCGACCTCGCGGCCCTGGCCGAGCAGGCGCGCCGCCACGCGGCGCTCGAGTCCCAGGTCGACGCGCTGTCCCGCGAGTGCCGAGCGATGTTGGACTCGCGGCGGCCCGGAGGGCCGTTGTCGCCGTCGCTGTCGCCGTCGTCGCTGTCGCCGTCGTCGCTGGCGGCGGCCGCCGTTGCGGGCGCGGCCGTCGGCGCGGCCGCGACGGCGGCGGCAATGTTGCTGCTGCTGGGTGGGCGGCGGCGCTGAGAAGAGAAAGAGGGGCGCATTTTGGTCGCGGATTCCTGATCCCTTGCACACGATGCGCGATCAGCATGCTTATCCATCCCCTTGTAAAACGACCATATTCATTCGCAAAGCAAAAGCGCGCGCGCAAAACTCAAACCCTCTCCCGCTCCTCACGCGCCGCCCGCCCGCTCCGCCTCGTCCCCCTCCTCCCCCTCGCTCTCCTCCCCCCCGTCCAGCAGCGGCCGCGCCAGCAGCGGCCGCGCCTTGCCGCGCCCCCCCGCGTCCCCCCCCTCCGCCGCCACCGCCCCCCGCGCCCGCGCCAGGCCCGCGCGCGCGCCGCCGGGCGATTCGAAATTCAAAAAGTAGGCCAGCGCCCCGGAGCACAGGCCGAGCGCCATGCCCGCGTTGACGTCGGAAAAATGGTGGCGGTACCCGGCGACCCGGCTGAGCGCGACGAGCGTGGCCCCGCCCAGCGGCAGCAGGCACGCGGCCGTCAGGGCCAGCTGCCCGCCCCACCGGCGGGGCGGGCTCGAGGGGTCGAGCACGCGCGCCCGCCCCAAAAAATAGAGCGCCAGAGCAGTGCCGACGGCAAACGTCTCGGCGGCGTGGCCCGACGGGAAGGAGAAGAGGCCCTCGCGCACGTCCTCCCCTCGGTCCTCGCGCCACTGGTAGTCGGGGCGGGGGCGGCCCACCAGGTTCATGTACTTCTTGAAGCAAGACTCGAGGCAAAAGGCCTCTGTGGCGGCGAGCCATAGGTGGTGCCCGTCGAGGACGGCGGACGCGAGCGCGCGCTCAAAGGCGGCGCGGTGAGCGGCGGCGGACGCGGCGGCGGCGCGGCGGAGGCGCGCCAGGCGCGGCAGGCTGCACAGGAGCGCGGCGAGCGGGGGCGTGGCGAAGAGCAGGAGCCACTTTTGCGCCTCGGTCAGGGGGACAGAGACGTGAGGATAGGCCGTGGACGGGTCGCGGCGCGGGACGAAACGGTCGAGCGGCGCGATTACGTAGACGGGAAAAACAAACGCCTGTGCGATCAGGAGGGCGGCGACGAGCCAGTCGCCGAGGTGGCCGTCCTGTGTGGTGTGTGTTGGTTGTTTTTTTGTCGGTTTTTTTGGGGGGGGGGGGGGGGGGGGGTGGGGGGGGGGGGGGGGGGGGGGCCGGGGCCGGGGGCGCGCGCCCGCGCGGGGGGCGGGGGGGGGGCGGGGGGGCGGGGGTGGGGGGGGTGGTGTGTGGGGTGTTTGTGTGGTTGGTTGGGGGGGGGGGGTGGGGGGGGGGGGGGGGGCGGAGGCTGAGCGAGCGAGCGACGCGGGCTCCTGGTCAGCTGTCCGTCGCCGCCGCCGCACTGTCGTCGCGTCGTCAGAAGACCGACCTCGAGAAGGATCGCGCGCAGGGCGCGCCCGGCCACCCGCACGGAGGAGACCATTGCGTCCGCTGCTGCGCGTGACCAGTGTAACGGGAGCTGCGGCGGCTGCGATTGCGTTTGCGATTTGGTCTGTCGTCGTGGCGGACGCTGAAGCGTCCAAAAAGAGGGAGAGGGGACGAGGCGCTCGCGCCCGCAGCTTGGTGGTTCGAAACGGTTCGTGCGGGTGAGAAACAGGGTTGAGTCGTGCGAAGGGGGGTCTGGTCTCAAGTGACGGTGAACTGACGGCGACTCTAGTCGCGCTTTGCTGTCGGCGACGGTGAGCCGCTCGCGAGCGGCCGACAGTTGCAAGAGGCGGAGCGTGCATGACTCCCGCGCCCCTCTCTCATCACAGCTGCACGAGATCAAAGTCAACGCTCAAGGCACGCAATCAGATGCAAACGGGTGTTGTTAAGGCGACACTCCCCGATTCCCTTGCGACCAGCGTCTTTGAACAACCCCAATCGCGAACACCATCTGCCCCCCCTCTTTCTCACGGGAGAGTCAAGCAGCATCGTCAATGGCGCCCGCCTCCCACGCACTGTTGGCGGCGGCGGCGGCACTGCTCCTGCTCGCGGTCGCGTCGCTGCCCGCGCAATCGGCCGCCGTGCACCCGGCGCTCGGCCGCCGCCACCGTCCCCACCGCCGCCGCCCGCTGCCGCCGCCGAGGGGTGCGCCGCTGCCGCCCTCATCGCGCGAGTGTATTTTTTTTGACTACGACCGAAACGCCAACCTGACGAGCTTTGAGTTCCAGCTCCAGCCGCACCGCGGCCTGGTCTGGGACTTTGAGCGCGCGGCCTCGACGATCGAAGCCCTGATGCTGCGGCTGACGGAGCGGTCGCGCGACGCGCAGGCGGGGGGCGCGAGGCGGGTCGGCGGCGGCGGCCGGGGCGGCCCGCGGCCGCTGCGAGGGCGCCGCTGGCCCGCCGAGCCCGCCAACTTTACGCTCGTCGAGGGGTCGCGCTGGGACACGGTGCTGCGCGAGCACGCCTTTGCCGTCTCGAGCCGCCGGGGCGCGCCGCTGCACCCGTGGCGCGGCCGGCAGGAGGACGAAGAGGACGGCGGCGAGCGGGAAGGAGAAGAAGAAGGCTCCGCCGGCGGCGGCGACACCGGCGACACCGGTGACAACGGCGACAGAGGCGACAGCGGCGACAGCGGCGACAACGGCGACCGAAACGACGTCCGCAACCGGAGGCACCCCTTCCCCTGGCGGCGCCTCGCCTACCTCCGCCTGCGCCGCACCATCGTCACAATGCCGCCCGGCAGCCCGGGCGCTCCGCCCCCCGGCGCCGCCGACCTCGCGCTCAAGATGAAAAAGATCGACCCGTCGCTCGGGCCGCTGCAGCCCGGCGCCTGGCTGTTTGCGCCCGGCGTGCGCGCAAAGCTCGAGGCGGACGTGCACTGTGACCACCAGCGGGTCTCGGTGAGCCCGCTCTTCTCCCCTGTACCGGGGAGCCTCAACGTCTCGACCGTCGGCTCCGTGGCCGCGTACTTCCCCGGACTGGCGCGACTCGCGGGCGTCGCGCCAGACGAACGTTTGCCGTTTTGCCACGCCGTTTGGCGCCGCAAGGCCACGTGGGCGGTCGTCTACCGCGGGCTGGTCGGGGAGGTGGGTTTAGTCGCAAAGTACAACACGACCCTGTCGGACGCGGCGGCGGGCCGGCGCGCCAAGAACGGCGAGGTGAGCCTGCGCATCCGGCGCGAGGTGGCCGGCGGGGCGCGCGCGGGGGGCGGGGACGAGCGGGCGCTGAGGAATCTGGCGGAGGCGCTCGACGCGCTGGCGGGCGCGGCGCAGCTCTTCCGCGACGAGGGGTGGGACGGCAAGACGCCGGGAACGGACGGCAAGCTGCCGCCGAGGCGCGGGCGGCGGCCGGGTGGGGATCCTGCTGCGGAGGGCGTGGCGGCGCTGCTGCGCGAGGCAGGGGCCGAGGGGTTTGTCGCCGGCGCGGGGGATGACGAGCGGGAGGACGAGGAGGAGGTGGTGTGTGAGCGCGGCGGGAGCAAAAGCCATGGCGGCGGCAGCGACGGCGACGCGCCGCTCCCTCGAGAGCGGCGGGCGCCAGTTGCAAAGGAGGCGTCGGCGTCGGCGTCGGCGTCGGCGGCGGTCGTGTGAGCGTCGAGCGGCGAGCGACGGTCGAGAGTTCGGACCGAGTTGAGAAGCGCGCGCGCCTCTTGTTTCGATCCGAAACGTTCGAAGTATCATTGTACAACAAACAAGCAACACATTCATTAAATCCGATTAAAACGACAGGAAACTGAAAAAACGTGGCGCTACGCCCCCCCGGCCTCTCACGACGTCTCTCGCCGCCCTCCTGCTCCCCCTCCTCCCCCGGCGCCCGCCGGTTCCGCCTCCATGCGCCACAGCGCCAGGTGCCCGCCCCGGTCGCCGGTCGCCAGCACCTCGCCGTCGGCCGACCACGCCGCCGCCACCACGGCGTCGCGGTGGTGCCGCAGCACGGTGGCCGCCGCCGGCGCGCTCGCGCCGCCGCCGCCGCCGCCGCCGACGCCGACGCCCGCCGCCGCCGCCTCGCCCCCTCCTCTTCCCCCTCCTCCCCCTCCCCCTCCAGCCGCCGCGGCCGCGGCCGCCCGCCCCACCTCGGCCATGTCCCAAACGTAGACGCCGCCGTCGGACCCCCCGACGGCGACGAAGCGGCCGTCCGGGGAGACGCCCGCGCGGCAGCGGCCGCGGCCCATGCCGCCCATCGAGCCGACGCAAAAGGCGCCGCCGCCGCCCATCCCGCCAAGCGCCGCGCCGCCAAAGCCGCCGCCGCCGCCGCCGCCAAAGCCGCCGCCGCCGCCGCCGCCGCCGCCAAAGCCGCCGCCGCCGCCGCCGCCAAAGCCGCCACCGCCGCCGCCCCCGGCCCTGAGCACGCACACGACGGCCATGCGGCGGTAGTCCCACACGCGCGCGGCGTTGTCGCGGCACACGGTCAGCACGGCGCTCACCCCGGACGCGCCGTAGGCTGCGGCGACGGCGTCGCCCGCCGGCAGCTGCTGGTGCTTCCCGCCGCCGGCGGACAGAGCGCCGCCGCCGCCGAAACCGCCGCCCCCGGCCACGGGCCCGACCGGTGCGACGCAGAGGATTGTCCCGGGATGGTCCTTGGCCTCGCCCACAGGAGATGAGGAGGACGACGAGGACGAGGCCGCGGGCCGGTTGCCCGCCTGGCGAAAGTCCCACACGCAAAGAGAGCCGTCGACGTGCCCCGTTATCAGCGCGCCCGAGCCGTCGGCGGCCAGGGCCATCGCGTTTGGCGTCCGCCCGCAGGCGACCGACCGCGCGCACGTGCCGCGCGCCAGGTCCCACGCCTTGAGCGTCCGGTCCTCTCCCGCGCTCGCGCACCACCCAGGGTCGAGCGGGTAGCAGCGGGCGGCCACCACCGCGCCGTTGTGCCCCGTCAGCGCGTGCCGCAGCTGCCCCGAGGCCGCCTCCCAGACGAGCAGCCGGGCGTCGCCCATGGCGCCGACGAGGCGGCGGCCGTCGCAGCTGTAGCAGGCGTCGGTGACGGCGCCCATGATGGCGCCGCCGGCGAGGGTGGCGGCGGGGGCGAGGGCGGCGGCGGGCGGCGGCGGGGGGGGCAGGCGTCGGAAAGACGAGGAGGAAGAAGAGCCGGCAACGCCGCCGCCGGCCGCGCCGCTGCCGCCGTCGCCGCCGCCGTCGGCCGACGCCGATGCCGCCGCCGCCGCCGCCGCCGCCAGCGCCGCGCGCGCATCCCATATCCGCACCGTGCGGTCGGCACCGCCCGTGGCCAGGTGCCGCCCGCCGCCCGAGCCCAGGGCGTGCTGGTGGGGGTGGCCGAGGGCGTGCCCCCTGCCTCCCGCGGGCGTCAGCGGCGGCGGCTCCCAGGCGAGCGCGACGAGCCCGCCAGAGTGCGCGGCGGCCGCGACGCCGACGGCGGCGGGCGCGCGGGGCAGGCGGCGCTCGGGCGCGTGGGGCTGCTGCGGCCGCGCCTCGGGCAGGCCCATCTTTTCCCGCAGGGACGCGTAGTAAATCGGCTGCTGCTGCGCATGGTCGCCCAGAGCGGCGGCGGTCGGGGAGGCCGCAGCGGCGGCGCCTCCGGCCGGCTGCTGCTGCTGATACTGCGACGCCCGGCGGCTGCCCGGCCCTCCCGCCGCCCGCCCGGCCGCCACCGCCGCCGCCGCGCCCAGCAGCGCGCTCCCGGCCGCCCCGGCCGCCCCGGCCACCCCCCGCCGCAGCATGCCCAGCAGCTGCCGGTCCGCCGCGCCGTCCGCCTGCGCCCGGCGCCGCGCGTCCAGCGCCTCCGCGTGCAGCCGGCCGATCTCCTCGAGCCGCCCGCCCTCGGCCGCGCGCAGCTCGACCAGCCGAGAGACGAGGTCGGCGTTGTCGGCGGCGAGCGCCTCTGCTTTTTCCAGGGCCCGATCGCGGGCGTCCGCGCGCGCGCGCGCCTCGCGCACGGCCAGGTCTCGCGCGGCGCGCTCGCCGTCGAGCTCGCGGCTCGCCTCGAGCAGCCGCGCGCGCAGGCCGGCGGCCTCCTCGCGCGCGAGCGACAAGGCTTCGTGCGCCTCGGCCGCCGCGCGCATCTCGCGGCGCTCGCGCGCCCGGCCCTCCTCGGCGCGCTCGAGCTGCCCCGCGCGCTCGCGGTACGCGGCCGAGAGCTCGGCGCGGGCGCGCTGGAGGTCGGCGCGGTAGGCCTCGGCGCGCGCGGCGAGGGCGCGCGCGGCCACGGCGCTGTTGCTGTTGTTGCTGTTGGCCGCGGCGCCGCCGGATTGGTCGGCCGCCGCCGTCGCCCCGCCGCCGCCGCCACCGCCGCCGCCGCCCGCGATGGCGCATCGCAGCGCGAGCGACGCCACCTCGTCGCGAAGCTCGGCCGCCTCCTTGTCCAGCTGCCCCGCCCGGACCTCGGCCTCTCGCGCGCGCAGCGCGCACTCGCCGTATTCGCGCACGAGCTCGACGAAGGGCGTGCACTGGACGGCGCGCAGCGCCGAGAGCTGGCGATTGAGGCAAGCCTGGGTCTCGGCGTCGGGGACGTGGCACGCGCCGAGCGCGGCGACGCTGTAGAGCATCTTGCGCGGGTGGTGTCGCAGTACGCGGTACTACCGCGACCCGGTGGTCTCGCTCATGCGACGGCCATGGAAGGATTGATTTGCGTTTCGGGAGTTGGTGCGAGAGACAGGGGGTTTCGATGCGTGACTCGACAGAGGCGAGGGGTCGCAAGGGTTTGACGGATTGGACACGGGAGATCAACGCCAATGGGAGTCGCAGCGTTAAAAAGCGTTTCGATGCCATCTGATACTGCCGCTTCATCGTCCAAGGAAGGGAAAAAGAGGGCTCCGCGTGGACGCCGAGACGGTTGACGTCGGCCATCGTCTGTCGCCGCCCGCGCCGCCGCCGTAGAGCCCGAGGGCCTGCGCAGCCACGCCCGCGGCCTTGCAGGCGGCGGCACGCACGTGCACGTGCTCGCAGGCCGCGGCAGCGGCGATGGCCCGCACGAGCTGCGCCCCGGACCGCTCATCACATCTACTTGGCCCCCGCCCTCTGCCTCAGCTTGATCTCCTCGCCCACCAGCTGCACCCCGTTGCCCGTGTACGCGTTGGGCGGGCGCACCGCCCGCAGGCTCGCCGCCGCGTTGCCCACGGCCGCGCGGTCGGCGCCGTACAGGTAGGCGAGCGTCGGCCGCACGAAAAACGCGCGAACGCCGGCGGGCAGCCGCACGACGGCGGCGGCCTTGAATCCGACCTTCATTCGGACGGCCGAGGCCGGGCGCGTGACGGGGTAGGTCACCGCGGGCCCAACTGCGGCGCCGACGGAGCGGGCGTTCTTGCCGCCGCCGCCGCCGCCGCCGCCGGGCCCGGCGCCCTCGAGCACGGGCGGGGGCTCCCAAAAGAGGCGGCGCTTGCTGGCGGCCGCCGGCGCGGGGGCAGCGGCGGCCGCTGCCGCGGCCGGCTTGCCGTCCTTGCCGACGGCGGCGGCGGCTCCACCACGCCCTTCCTCGAAGTAGGGCTCGAGGCGGTAGCCCACGCCCTTGACCGCGACGCCCTGCAGGTACCCCTGCGTCACCCCGCGCACCGCGTTGTCCACGTGCGTGGCGATGCCGCGGAAGCAGCGGCGGTCAGGCGAGGCGCACAGCAGCAGCGCGCCGCCGCCGTTGCTCAGCGCCGCCTCTGCCGCCGCCGACAGACCGGCCGCGGCGGTGGCCCCGTCGCCGCCCTCGGCGGCGCTCTCGGAACCGCCGCCCCCGCTGGGTCGCTTCCACAGCTGCATGGCGACCAGGCCCGTGGGATCCAGGTGCGCCAGGTTGAGCTCGAGGCGGCCGGCGCGGCCAGACAGCACCAGCCGGCGGCGGCGCGCACCGTCGACGCCGCCTGCGGCGGCGGCGGCGGCGGCGGCGCTCGGCTTGCCGCCTCCGCCGCCGCCGCGCCCGTCCTCGACCAGCTCCACCGATACCTCGGGGGGCACGCGCACGACCATGCGGCGCCAGGTGAAGCCCTCGCGCAGGCGCCGCACGCGCGGCAGCGGGCGCGGCGCCGTCGCGTGCGGCCGGAGGGCGGTCGACCAGGAGGGGGCAGAGGCGTAGGCGCGGCGGGGGCTGGCGTCTGGCGCTGCCGCCGAGGTGGACTGGGGCCGCTGCTGGTGCCGCAGGGCTGCTGCTGCTGCCTGGGCGCCGCTGCTGCCGCTGCTGCTGCTGCTGCTGCTCAGGAAAGACAAAGAGCGCGTGCCGGCGGCGGCGTCGGCGGCGGCGGCGGCGGTGGTCGTCGGCGGCGCCGACGACGACGGCGCGATCGACGCCGTCGCCATGTTCGTGCCGCCGCCGTGCCTGGCCGCCGCCAGCTGCAGAAGCGAGCGGTGCTGCACGCGCAGCAGCGCGAGGCGCGCCGCCACCTCGCGCGCGGCGCTCATGAGCTTTTGCGGGTGGGTTGCTGCTGCTGCTTGGCGGAAGCCCACGATCCTGATCAGAAAGTTGGGGTGTTGCGCTTGAGGAAACAGTTACGTCGGTCAAAAGCGTCTAAGGGAGAAGTGCTACCGTGCGTTAGAGCGTGTGATTCAGGGCGCGGTGATGTGGTGTGTGCGTTCAAGCGGCGCTCTCGTGCTTCAACGAGGGAGAAAGAAGAAGGGGGGGGAGGCCCCCGGGGAGGGGCTGGAAAGAAATTCCAGAAAAAAAACTGGTGTGTCATGGCATCACTCGTCACAATCGCGGCGTGAAGGAGGCCATACCAATACCAACGCGTTCTCCAAGCCGATTCTACGAACCACAATTACCGACCGGCCCGTCCCACAACACCAAGCTGGCTTGACGGGGAGAGAGAGAGGGCGGACAGAGGGAGGGAAGAATGGACGATGAACGCGCGCTCGTGGCGCCCCCGTCCCACGCGTTCACGGCGTCCTTTCCGACCGGGCTCAGCGTTCTGGTCGTCGACGATGACGTCCTATGCCTCAAGCTCATCGACGCCATGCTCGTCAAGTCGGGTTACCGCGGTGAGAGAGCGAGGGCGTTTTTCCCCCTCGAGGAGGGGAGTGAGGGGGGAGGGGCAGGAAAAACGTCCTCCCCACAGGCGCAGGCCCGTTCCTCCCGCGGCGCCGAGGCGAGCCTCCCTCGCGATGCCGCCCAATCGGGCCCTGCGCGAGGCCCTCGGGCCTCGCCGACCGCCTCACTGCCGGAGCAATCGCTCGCGGGCGCGCGGGGCACTGAACTCGAGGAGAGAGAGGGCCGGAAACGCCGCCGGGCGCCGGCGCGCGCGCGCCCGGTCGCTCCCGCGACAGCCCCCGGCCCGCTCATTGTCCTTCGCGCCCCCCCGTTTCACACCAAAACAGTCACGACCGCGAGCTCGGGCGCCGCCGCCCTGGAGCTCCTGCGCAACGGCGAACAGCACGTCGACCTCGTGCTGTCGGACGTCTACATGCCTGGTGCGTTTCGGAGTTGTTTCTGTTTTGTGGATTCTCGCTCGCTCGCCCTCGGCCCTCTCGCGCCCTCCTCCGCCGTCCCCTCACGACAAAAAACCCACCATCCGTTTCAAAAAATCCACCACGCAGACATGGACGGCTTCCGCCTCCTCGAGGAGGTGGGCCTGGAGCTCGACCTGCCCGTCATCATGATGAGCTCGTGCGGCGAGCACAGCACCGTCATGCGCGGCGTGACGCACGGCGCGTGCGACTTTTTGATCAAGCCGGTGCGCGCCGAGGAGCTGCGCAACGTGTGGCAGCACGTGGTGCGGGCGCGGCGCATGTCGTCGTGCGCGCTCGGGGGGGGGGGGGGGGGGGGCGGGGGGGGGGGGGGGGGGGGGGGGGGGGGGGGGGGGGGGGGGGGCGCGAGCGGGGGGGAGCCGGCGGCGCGCGGGCGCGGGCAGAGCCTGGACGTCTCTCTGCTGAGCGGCGGCGGCGGCGGCGGCGTCTTGGCGGCGGCGGCGGCTGCGGCGGCGGCGGCGGGCGAGGGCGGCAGCGGCAGCGGGCACGAGCGCGGCGGCGGCGCGGCCGCCACCCCGAGCGGCGGTGCGCACTGCGGCCGCAAGCGCAAGGACGCCTCGCTCGACGGCACCGCCGCCGCCGCCGCCGCCGCCCCGTCCGCCAGCGTCGCCGCCCCCGCCGCCGCCGGCGCCGCGCACGCCGCCGCCGCGCCCTGCGCCGCCCCCGCGCCCTCGGCTAGCGGCGACGCCCTCGCCCCCGGCGACGGGCCCAGCCACACCGCCACCACCAACCCCTGCAGCGGCGGCAGCAGCGCCTGCAAGCGCCCCAAGCACCGAGTGGTTTGGACGGTTGAGATGCACCAGCGATTCGTGGCCGCCGTGAACTCGCTCGGCGTCGACAAGGCGGTGCCGAAGCGCATCCTGGACCTGATGGACGCCGAGGGCTTGACGCGGGAGAACGTGGCGTCGCACCTGCAGAAGTACCGGCTGTACCTGAGGCGCGTGCAGCAGCAGCAGCGGCCGGGCATGGGCGTCGGCGTCGGCGGCGTCGGCGGCGCGCCTTGCGGCGGCGGGCCGGCGCGCGGCGTGAGCGGGCTGGGGATGAGCGGGCTGGCGCTGACGAGCGCGCTGCAGGGGAGCAGCGGCGGCAACGGGGGCCCCGTCAAGTCGGAGCCGGGGGGAGGAGGGGGCGGCGGCAGCCAGCGCACGAGCGGCGAGGGCGGCGGCGACGCGCACGCGGCGGCGGCGGCGGCGGCGGTCGCGGTGGCGGCGGCAGCGGCGGCGGCGGCGGCGGCGGCGGGAGGCGGGCCGATGGCGAGCCCCTTTTTGCCAGCGGCGGCGGCAGCGGCGGCGGCCGGAGGGCCCGGCGGCGTGCAGGACCCCGTGGCGGCGACCAACATGGCGGCCATTATGGCGGCCGGGATGGCGGCCAATATGGCGATGATGGCCAACGCGCACATGGCGGCGGCCGCGCAGCAGCAGCAGCAGCACCAGCAGCAGCACCACCAGGGGGCTGGCGGCGGAGGACGAGGAGGAGCGACGGGCGTCGGTGGCAGCGGGCCTTGCGGCGGCGGCGCTGGCCCCACCGGGCGCACGTCGAGCGACTTTGCGCAGCAGCAGCAGCAGCAGCACAACCACCACCACCACCACCACCACCACCACCAGCAGATGATGGCGGCCGCGGCCGCGGCCGCCGCGCCCATGTTTCCGGGGGCGGGCGCGGCGGGCGGCGGCGGCGGCGGCGGCCCGGGCGCGGCGGCGGGCGGCGGCGGCGGCGGCGCCGGCGCGCCCCCCTTTGCGCTGCCGTCGCACCATGTCGCCGGCCTCCCCTTGCACCCCCTTTCGTACGCGCAGCTGGCCTGCATGGGACGACCGCCGCCCCCGCCCGGCGCCGCCGTGCACCGCGCGCACTCGATGCCGCTGCAGCAGTGCGGTGCGCTGTCCGGCGGCGGTGCCGGCGGCGGCATGGCGGGCGGCGCCGGCGGCGGCGGCGCCAACGGCGGCGGCAGCTACCACGGGGGCGCGCCCTTTGGACCGCCGCCGCCCTCCTCGCGCCCGCCGCTGCACCCGCACCACGTCCTGCAGCACCCGTCGCACCCGCAGCCGCGGCACGACCACGACGACCTGTCTCGCGTGTTTGACGAAGACGCTTTTGCGCCGGACGACGACGGCCCGCCGCCGCCGGGGGCGGCCGGCGGCGGCGGCGGCGTCGTCGTCGGCGGCAACGGCGGCGGCGGCGGTCACGGGCGCGCGCCGTCGACGGCCGCCGCGCCCTCGACCGCCCCGCCCTCGGACCTGGCCGCGCACGTGTCGGACGGCACGCCCGGGGGCCCGCTCCGGGCGCTCGGCGGCCGCCCGGCGGCCTGCGACGCGGCGATGGCGCTGGACGAGGGCGACGGCGGCCTCGGCGGCGGCGTCGGCGGCGGCCTCGGCGGCGGCGGCGGCGTCGTCGTCGGGGGCCGCCCCGCGGGCGGCGGCGGCGGCGGCATGATGGACGAGTTCTTGGACGAGTATTTTCTGGCGGCGGGCAACGGCGCTTGATTTGATCGAACGAGAGTGCGGCGGAGAAGACCTCTCGCCCACCTTTTCCTATCGATCAGCCCGCCGGCCGCCTGGACAAAACGGGGCGCGGCCGTCGGCGCGGGCGCGGGCGCGGTTGTCGGCGCGGGCGGCTGGCTCGGCCACCACCTCGGGCACCGCCGCGTCGGCCGCCGCCTCGGTCGAGGCGCCGCAGGCGACGACGGCCGCCACCGCCGCCGGCGCCGCCGGCGCCGCCGCCGCCACCGCCGGCCCCCCGGCCTCGGCCGCCGCCTCGGCCGCGCGTGCCGCCGCCGCCTCCGCCTGCGCCTGAAGCCCCGCCTGCACCCCCGCAGCCACGGCCACAGCCGTGCCCACCTGCCCGTGCGTGCCGCGGCCACCACCACCGCCTCTGTCCCCTGCGCCGCTGCCCCCCGCCTCGGCCGCAGCTTTCGACGCCGCTGCCCCCCGCCTCCACCAGCTCATCTCCTCCTGTGGACGGTCGACGCGTGGCGCCCCGGGTCCAGCTGCAAGCGTGGCGTCCAGGTCATTGTTGAGGACGGTGCTGTTGCTGTTTCAGATGGCTTCCCAGCCACACTTTGGCCCTCTCTCCCTTTTTGTCGGCCCCCCTGGTTTGTCCTCCCCCCCCCCCCCCCCCCCCTCCTTGCCCGCCAGCTCTCGCCCGCCCGCCGACGGGAAAAATCCCGGCGCGGTGCGTGCGGCGTTTGCGAGGGCCGTCCTTTTTTGTTTTTTTGTTCTTTTTGCACTTTCTGACCGTCCCTGGACCCGATTCGCTCCGCCCCTTTGATCGGGCGATGACTCGATGCGACGTCGCATGCCCATTTCATTGCCCCCTCCTCTTTTGAACACGAAAAGAGCGACGGCGAGAGGGCCAAAGAGAGAATTTCGTTTGTCGTCGCTCTTTGTCCGTTCTTCTGCCTCGCGGCGGGCGCGCCCTCCCCCACCCCTAGCCCTCGTATCGGGGCTCATGTATGTATGTTGCAATGCTCGTCGTCGTCGTTGTCGTCTCAAGGTCGTGCGCTTTCTATCTCTCCGGCGCCGTCCTCCCCTCAAATCTCCGTTTTTCGCTCCTCGTCCCGCCGCCGCGGCAAATCCCTCGCCGCGCGGCGCGCAAGGGAGAGGGCGCGGGCCGCCGGCGGTCGAAACCACGCCCGCGGCGGTCACTTGGCCGCGGCCTTGCCCTTGCGCGGCGGCGCCGCCGGCTTGTCGGCCTGGACCGCCCAGGCGAGCAGGGTCTCTTTGCTGAGCCGAACCGGGCGAGGGTACGCGGCGGGGATGGGCGCGCACGTCGTCGTCGGGCGAGCCGCCGGCGCCCCCGCGGCCGCCGCCTGCGCCCGCGCCCAGCTGGTGCGCAGCAGGCGCTCAAACTCGCATCAGGTACTCGACGCACGCGCGCTCGCGCGCCGCCCGCGCCTTGTCGAACCTGGCCGCGGGCGGCGGCGGCGCCTCCCCCGGCGGCCGGCCGAACAACGTCCGCAGCACACGCACGGCGCGGCGCTTGGCCAGCGGGCACCACTCGACCTGCTCGCGGATGGCGACCGCGCGGCGCTGCGCCTTGAAGAAGGCGAGGACGGCGTAGCCGTCGGAGTGGTACTTGCTCTCCAGGTGGAACCGGATCATGGGAGGCGCGCGTTCCCGCGGCCGAGCGCCTCGGCCTCGCGCTCGTTGGCCGCCGCGTCGTCGACGCCCGCGCAGGCTCGTCAGCCACCAGCACATGAGCTCCTCGTCGAACACGCAGCGCGGGGGCCGCTTGCCCGCCGCGCGCGCCGCGCGCCGGTTCAGGCGCAGCAGCCGGCGGAACCGGGCGTCCCCGCCGCCCATCAGGTGCTCGGCGCACTCGCGGAAGCAGTCGGGCGGCGCCTCGGGGTGCTCGCGGCCCGGGTAGGCGTCCGCGCGCGCCTCGTCAAAGGCCGCGTCCGTCGGGCGGAAGCGGGCGTCGCCGACGAGAACCTTCCGCGCGCGCGCGATCACGGCGTCGTCCCAGGCGATGGTCGCGCGGCGCTGCTCGAAGCTGCCGAACGACACCTTGCGCCACGTGAGCTCGTCGCTCGTGGAGATGCCGCCGCACCCGTCGTCGGTGTATTTGTCGCCGGGGCCGAGGCTGACCTCGAAGTCGTCCTCCTCGTCGCTGCTCTCGGACATCGACCCGCCGTCCCCCTCCTCTTCCTCTTCTTCGCTGCTGTCGGCGGCCGTGGCGGCCGCGGCGGCCGCGGCGGCTGCGGCGGCCCGCTCGCTCTCCTTCTTGGTCTTGGTCGTGTCCTTGTTGGCGGCCTGCGCGCTGCTGGTGCCGGCGGCGGCGGCGGTCTTGGCGGCGGCGGCGGGCCCCTCGGCCTTGGGCGGCGGAGCGACCGGGCGGCTGTTGAGCGTCGCGGCGGCGGCGGTGGCGGCGGCAACGGCTTTGCTGGCGGCGGCGGTCAGTTTGCCGGCCGGCGGCGCGGCCGCGGCGGGGGCGGCGTCGTCCGCCTGCGCCTTGGTGTCGTCCGCCTGCTTGGCGGAGGCCACGCGGCGCTTCGCGGGACCGGCCTTGTCCGCCTCGTCGTTGTCCGCGGCCCCCTGCTTGCGCTTCTTCAGGTCGTTGGGTTGTTCGTTCTCTTCCTCTTTGCTCCCGCCGGCTGTGAGCCACGTGCGCAGGTCGCGCGGCGCGCGCCGGGCGGTCGACATGGTTGTCTTGGTCTCAGTGTTTGTGAGGCGGTGTGGTTGGACGCGAGCGGACGCTCTGGTGGTATCTATGGAAGGCGAGTGCCATCTGTCGTCGATGCAAACGCGGAAAAGATTTCAAAAGATGAGTCGTCCCCAACGGCTTATCGCCTTTTCTCGCCGCTCTTAGTCACTGTTTCGTCAACGGCGCAGGGTCAAAAAGCAATTTTAAACAACGCACAATGGTACATACACATCCGATACTCGCGCGATCAACGCCAAAAAAAGAGAGCTAGAGAGCTAGGTCCGAGCTAACCAAGAGCGCGCCGGCGACCCAAATACAGAACCCCCGCCGCGCTCGCCCCTTGCCCCCCGCTCGTCGTCCCCCCGCACAATTGTCTCGTTCACTGCTTCGGCGGCGTCCGATTGACCCACTTGATGGGCTTGCCGTACTTGCTGTTGATCTCCTCCGCCCCGGCGCGCCCCCGGAAGTTGAGCGCCTTCTTGCCAAAGTTGCGGATGCTGTCCCACGCTGTCTCCTCGTCGTCGTCGACGTAGGCGCCGTCGGCGTAAGGCGAGCGAAGGTCGAAGCGCTCGCCTTTGGTTGGGTTTTTTTCAGTTTTGTTGTTGTTTTGTCGGTCCGCGATGATCCACAAGGACAGGGGCGGGAAGGGGTTAGCCACGGGCGACGGAAGAAAAAGAGGGCCAGGGCACAAAACCCGGCCTCGAGAGCAAAAGAGCGCGGAAGGCGCAAAGAGCGCTGCGCGCGCGCGACCGAAGCGGGCGCGCGCGCGCAAACCGAGGGAAGAACGCCAACCCAAGGTCCGACAAGGCGAGGCCCGCTCCCCGCTCCCGCGCCGAACGCGTGGCGCCGACGGCGAGCCTTCGAAAACAAAGCAGCTGACGAAACGCGCCTCCAAAAAAAAAAAAAAAACCCCCCCACCCCCCCCCCCCCCCCCCCCCCCCCATCCCGCCCGCCGCCCCCCCCCCCCCCCGCCGCCCCCCCC
>Ga0335398_10001676_pt1 | contig 37122 bp, 40 predicted proteins | sample BON03_FD_205742 | JGI IMG/M metagenome (GOLD analysis project Ga0335398, IMG submission 205742) | Freshwater microbial communities from Lake Bonney liftoff mats and glacier meltwater in Antarctica - BON-03 (spades assembly) (version 2) | ecosystem: Environmental > Aquatic > Freshwater > Ice >... | reverse complement strand
GAAAAATTAACCACCTCTTGATAATCACGTGCCGCGATCGTGGCACGTATGGCGTGCGCGTCGCGTTTACTTTCATGGCGCAAAAGCATTTTGGCGCGTGCCATGGGTGGTCGAGCAGGAATGTTGTGAAACCCGATCATGCGAGCGACTTCTTCGATCAGGTCTTCTTCAATGCGTAGGTCAAAGCGAAATGATGGCGGCGTGACCTTAAAAACGTCATGCTCGGCTGACCACTCAAACCCAAGCCGATCAAAAACTTCACTGACTTGATCATGCGCACACGAGATGCCCAAGACCTTCTGGCAGCGTGCCAATCGCATCGTCACGGGCGCACGCTCGGGCAAGCCTAGCGTCTGATCATCAATCGGCCCAGCTTGGCCTCCACAAATTTCTAAAACCATCTGCGTTAATCGCTCTAGGTCATCCGCAATGGTGACGAAATCGACCCCGCGCTCAAATCGATGAGCAGCCTCAGAAGGTAGCTTCAATGTACGGGTGCGTCCTGCAATGGCTTCAGGCCACCAAAAAGCGGCTTCTAAATAAATGTTTTGTGTCTCTAGGCTCACGGCTGTGTCATCACCACCCATGATGCCGGCCAAGCTTTCAATTTTGTCACCGGTCGCAATAACGCCCATCTGATCGGTCAGTTCAATGGTTTCACCATTAAGTAATTTAAGCGTCTCGCCCGCTTTCGCCCAGCGCACCGTCAATGACGATTCAACCATCTTGTCGAGATCAAACACGTGCGATGGCCGCCCGCGTTCAAGCATCAGGTGGTTTGAAATATCAACCAAAGCTGACACGCTGCGTTGCCCAGCACGCTCGAGCCGTTGCACCATCCAAGCAGGGGTTTGCGCACGCGCGTTGACGCCTCGCACGACTCGACCGGCAAACCGGCCACACAAGTCAGGTGCCAGCACTTGCACTTTAATTCGATCGGCAATGGTCACAGGCGTTGTCGCAACGGCGGCATTGAGCAGTTCGCAACCATTAAGCGCAGCCACCTCGCGAGCCACCCCGAGAATAGACAAGCAATCGGCACGGTTGGGTGTGAGCTTTAACGTAAAAACCGATTCGTCCAAGGCCAGTGCTTGCCGCAAAGACATGCCCAGCGCAAGGGACGGGTCAAGGGATAACAAACCGGCATTCTCTTGAGACAAACCGAGTTCTTTTGCCGAGCACAACATGCCTGCAGACTCAACACCACGCATTTTGGCGACAGCAATTTTAAAATCACCTGGCAAAACAGCGCCAACCCCAGCTAAGGGCACCACAAGGCCAGCAGTGGCATTGGGCGCACCACAAACAATTTGAAGCCATTCGCCCTGCCCGGCATTGACACGGCAAACCCTTAGCTTGTCAGCATTGGGATGGGGTTCGACCGTTTCTATGCGTGCCACAACCACACCACTAAATACGGGTGCAACAGGCTCAACATCTTCTACTTCAAGGCCAGCCATGGTCAACTGATGAGCCAGCGCATCGGTGCTAATTGAAGGGTCGGCCATCGTGCGTAGCCAGGATTCAGGAAATTGCATCGTCAGACTCAAGCATTGGGTTAATAGAAACAGCGTCTTTTAAAAAGGCTATTCAGTCAGCAAACTGTGCCAAAAAGCGCAGGTCACCCTCAAAAAACTGCCGCAAATCATGAACGCCGTAGCGCAACATGGTGAGACGCTCCAACCCTGATCCAAAGGCAAAGCCAATGTACTTTTCAGGGTCGAGACCAAAGTTACGCACCACGTCAGGGTGAACCTGTCCAGCGCCGGAAATCTCCAGCCATCGGCCTTTGTTGGGTCCACTGGTAAACATCATGTCGATTTCAGCTGAAGGCTCAGTAAATGGAAAGAAAGAGGGTCGGAAACGGATTTCAAGATCGTCTGTTTCAAAGAAGCAACGCATGAAATCGGTGTACACCCCTTTCAGATCGGCAAACGAGATATCTTCTGCAATCCATAGGCCTTCGACTTGATGGAACATGGGCGAATGCGTGGCATCACTATCGACACGGTAGGTGCGACCAGGCGCGATCACTTTGATGGGTGGCGTGTGTGTTCGAGCGTAACGCACTTGCATTGGGCTGGTGTGCGTTCGCAGCAGCAAAGGCAGACCCTGCTCGTCTTTCATGTCAATGTAGAAAGTGTCTTGCATCGAGCGCGCAGGATGATTGAGCGGGTTATTTAAGGCTGTAAAGTTTGTCCAGTCGGTTTCAATTTCAGGGCCATCGGCCACCTCAAAGCCAATCGACTGAAAAATCTGTTCAACCCGTTGCCATGTTTTGATGACGGGGTGAATACCACCCGTTCGACGTCCTCTCCCAGGTAGAGTCACATCGATTGTTTGCTCAGCCAGTTGCGAAGCCAACAGCGCTTGAGCAATGGCCTCTCTGCGCGCGTTCAGCGCCGCCTCAATGGCTTGTTTGGCAAGGTTAATCTTGGCGCCCTCTTCGCGCTTTTGTGCCACATCGAGGCTTGCCAGACGTTTCATCTGCTCTGTCAGAGCACCTTGTTTACCCAGAAACTGTGCTTTGGCGTTTTCCAAGGCAGCAGCATCCGGGGCTTGCGCAAAAGCGGACTGAGCGGCATTGATTAAGTCTTCTAGTGTGTTGGACATTGATCCTGTCACTCTTTTAAGTCATTTGTTGCTAAGGTAAAAAACGCTCAGTGCACTGAACACAAAACGGAAACGGAGCCCTAAGGCTCCGTTTCAAGGCATGACAATTGGGCCACTGAGTGGTTACCCGGTCGGTCAGGCTGACAGTGCTGCTGTCGCCTGTTTGACGATCGCCGCAAAACCCGCCTTGTCACGCACGGCCATGTCAGCCAAAACCTTACGGTCGAGCTCAATGGCAGCCTTTTTCAGACCCGCAATGAACACACTGTAAGACACACCATGCTCACGGGTAGCCGCGTTAATACGGGCAATCCACAAGGCACGGAATGTGCGCTTCTTGTTACGGCGGTCGCGATAAGCGTACTGACCAGCACGCATGACCGCCTGTTTGGCGACACGGAATACATTACCGCGGCGACCACGATAACCTTTGGCCGCTTTGATGACTTTTTTGTGACGAGCGCGGGCTGTTACACCACGTTTTACGCGAGGCATGTTCTATCTCCTATCAAGCGTAAGGCATCATGGCGCGAACTGATGCCATGTTGCTTGGATGAACAGCAACAGAACCGCGCAGCTGACGTTTTGTTTTGGTGGTTTTTTTGGTCAGAATGTGTCGCTTAAACGCCTGACCGCGTTTGATGGAGCCACTGCCCCGCACCGAAAAGCGCTTGGAAGCACTTTTCTTGGTTTTCATCTTAGGCATGAAAAAATCCTATTGACGTGCTATCACAGGTGGTTAATCGACCTTCGATCAACGCTTCACAACCCGATAACACCGCTGTTTTCCAGCCCCTGTGCCTAACCGAACTTTGGGTTAAAACATTAGGTTTTGAGATAGCAATTGCTGGAAAGTCGTTGATTATAGACTAGTTTCTCAACGTTCGTCACCCATCAGGACTCATCCCTTGTTGTTTTCCATTGCAGTGAAGCGCTGTTCGAGCGCTTGCAGCTGTTTTTCAAGGTCATTGGCACGCGTCATTGCTTGGGCAAGCATGTCGGCCTGGATATCGAACTCCTCACGCGTGACCAAATCCATCTTAGTGAAAGCTTGGCCCATAAAGCCGCGAACATTGCGTTCGACATCAGCCACTGAGCTTTTGGAAATGAGCTCAGAAACATTTTTTTGAAAGGCATCAAGCCATGGATTTGATTTCATATCGATCCCCCGGTTATTTATTCGGTCGTCTTGGTGCCAATGTCGGCAAACAAAAAATAATTTTTGATAGTGTAGTCAATTCCATTGCTGACCGATCAAAACCAATGGTGATGAAAGCGCGAGTATCTGACACGAAGTGTCTTCTTCAATGCACCAAAACCGTGAATGACACCATCAAATTCCAACTGGTGCATTATTTTGGTGCATTTTTACAGCAAATTTGTTGGCACGGCTTTTGCTTGAGATGAATCACCCGTAGCCTGAATAAAGGAAAGTTTCATGAAACTAGTCATTGCGATTATCAAGCCCTTTAAGCTTGACGAAGTCCGTATCGCTCTGTCTGCACTCGGTGTGCAGGGCCTCACAGTCACTGAAGTCAAAGGCTTTGGCCGACAAAAAGGACATACCGAACTCTACCGCGGCGCTGAATATGCGGTGGATTTCTTGCCAAAGCTTCGCATCGAAGCAGCGGTTTCAGATGATCTTTTGGAACAAGTCATCGAAACCATCGAGCAGTCAGCCCGCACTGGAAAAATTGGCGATGGCAAGATTTTTGTCTCGACGCTAGAGCAAGTCGTGCGAATCCGCACCGGTGAAACCGGCATCGAAGCCCTGTAAAAAAAGGAATCAATATGGAAACGGTAGTTTTAGATGTACCCGCCGAGTTTTTTGAACTCCAGTATGCGTTGGATACCTTTTATTTCCTGGTTTGCGGCGCCCTGGTCATGTGGATGGCAGCAGGCTTCTCGATGTTGGAAGCAGGTCTGGTGCGTGCCAAAAACACCACTGAAATACTCACCAAAAACATCGTTTTGTATGCCATTGCCTGCACGATGTATATGATTGTCGGTTACAGCATCATGTATGACGGCAATATTTTCTTGTCTGGTATTACTGGCGATGGCGTTGCTGACGATGCAACATATGCCCCATCTGCAGATTTCTTCTTCCAAGTGGTGTTTGTGGCAACGGCCATGTCAATCGTATCAGGCGCCGTTGCTGAACGCATGAAGCTTTGGGCCTTTGCTTTATTTGCCATTGTCATGACAGGTTTCATCTACCCAATGTCGGGATCATGGACTTGGGGTGCGCAATCAGTTTTCGGGTTGTATGACCTGGGCGAATTGGGCTTTATAGATTTTGCAGGCTCAGGCATTGTTCACATGGCCGGTGCAGCAGCAGCGCTCGCAGGGGTCATCTTATTGGGCGCACGCAAAGGCAAATACGGTCCAAACGGTGAAGCTCGGGCCATTCCTGGTGCGAATTTGCCGCTGGCGACCTTGGGTACGTTTGTCCTGTGGCTCGGTTGGTTCGGTTTTAACGGTGGCTCAGTGCTCGCAACAGCAAGTGTTGGTGATGCCAACTCGGTTGCGGTGGTGTTCATGAACACCAACGCAGCCGCTGCTGGCGGTGTGATTGCTGCGCTGATTCTGGCCAAACTGTTGTTCGGTAAAGCCGATCTCACCATGGTGCTCAATGGTTGTTTGGCCGGATTGGTTGCGATTACAGCAGGACCAGACACCCCCACCCCATTGGCAGCAACGTTAATTGGTGCGGTTGGTGGTGTGATCGTCGTCTTTTCAATCTTGTCCTTTGATAAGCTGAAAATTGACGATCCCGTTGGCGCCATTTCGGTGCACGGTGTGGTGGGTCTTTGGGGCTTGTTGGCAGTGCCCATTACAAACCCCGAGGCAACAATTACCGCTCAGGCGATTGGTGCCGTCACAATCTTTGTCTGGGTGTTTGTTGCCAGCTTGATTGTCTGGGGCCTCATCAAAGTCATCATGGGTATCCGTGTGACTGAAGATGAAGAGTACCAAGGTGTGGATATCGTTGAATGTGGCATGGAAGCGTATCCAGAGTTCACCAACAAGTAACCCGTTTTTGACTAACGTTGTTCAGTAAGAAGGGGCCGGTAAAAACGGCCCCTTCTGCTTCTCTCTATCGTTAAAACGCTCTGCGCCAGAGTATTAACTCAATCGTTGAGATGATCGGGATCGATTGAATCTGCACGATTCAAGGCTGACGCCACTTTGGTGCGAAGGGCGTTTGAGTGAGCACCCAAAATTTCACGCTTGACGTCTAGGAGCTGCCTCGGATGCATAGAAAACTCCGTCAACCCCAAACCGAGCAATAAACGCGTGAGTCTGGCGTCGCCCGCCATTTCGCCGCAAACAGACACTGGAATTCGCTGACGCTGTCCAGCGATGATGGTCCCGGCAATCAATCGCAATACGGCTGGGTGAAGGGGGTCATAAAGTGATGAGACCTCAGCATCTGCCCTATCAATACCTAGGGTGTATTGAATCAAATCATTGGTGCCGATCGACAAAAAGTCAAATGCACGCGCAAACGGCTCGATGGCAATGGCCATCGCTGGTACCTCTACCATTGCACCGATCTCAACATGATCGTCAAACAGTTGGCCTTTGGCCGTTAGCTCATTGCGCACACTATCAATGATTTCCCGTGCCGCCTTCACTTCTGAGAGACTGGTAATCATCGGAATCAAAATGCGGACTTTACCAAAGGCTGACGCCCGAAATATGGCGCGCAATTGGGTTTGAAATAATTCAGGTCTTGCCAAACAGTAGCGAATGGCACGCTGCCCGAGTGCGGGATTGGTCGCCACGGTGGCTTCACCGTCGAGTGTTTTATCGGCACCCAGATCTAAGGTGCGAATCGTCACCGGTCTTTGACCCATTTGCTGCACCACCGATTGGTAGGCTGCGAACTGCTCCTCTTCGGAAGGCAGGCTTGAGCGCCCCATAAAAAGAAACTCACTGCGAAGCAAACCTATGCCTTGCGCGCCTTGGCTTAGCGCCAAAGGAACCTCATCAGGCATTTCAATATTGGCTTGCAAGCCAATAAGCACGCCGTCGAGCGTCTCAGAGGCGATGTCGCGTAAAGTCAGCAGGCGTTCGCGAGACTGCGCGTATTGAAGCGCCAAAGATTCGTAAGCACGGATCTGAGCCACTGGTGGATTGATTAAAACGGTGCCTTGCTGACCATCGACGATCAAAAAGTCGCCATCGCGAGCCATCGTGCGAACTTGCCCCAAAGCAACCACTGCTGGTACACCCATACTGCGAGCCACAATCGCCGTGTGGGAAGTCGGACCACCAAGATCGGTCACAAATCCTGCGAACCGAGCACCCCGTAGCCTGATCATGTCAGCCGGTGAGATGTCATGAGCCACCACGATCAGCGGCTCATCACTTTGAGTAAAGGCTTCTAAATTTCCCAATGGGCGCGTGCCAACCAGGGTGTGCAGCACCCGTTCAACCACTTGCCTGACATCGGCACCGCGTTCACGCAAGTAGTCGTCTTGCATGGCACTGAATTGCTCACCAAGTAACTGGCCTTGGGTCGTCAATGCCCACTCGGCGTTGTATTGGCGTTGTTCAATGAGCAACAACGTTTCATCGGTCAGTAAGGGATCCGAGAGTAGCAGTTGGTGCACGTTCAGTAAAGCCGCCAGCTCCCTTGGGGCATCTGCTGGTAAGGTGTCGATGAGCACTTGCAACTCATCGGTAGTGTCTTTAAGTGCCTTCGCAAAACGACTTTTTTCGGCATCAATGGCCTCAGGTGTAATTCGGTAGTGAGCCACCTCAAGTGCAGCTGCACCCATGACGACCGCCCGACCCATGGCATAACCACTTGCCACCCCACGACCGTACAGGCAAATCATGGGCTTAGGCTGGGCATCGTCCACAGCGTTCAGATTATTGTTCTTCACCGAACTTATCATCAAAAAGTGCCTGTATTTGGTTCAAGGCCTCTTCGGCATCGCCACCTTCGGCGTGAATGGTGATTGAGGTGCCTTTACCGGCCGCCAGCATCATCACACCCATGATACTTTTTGCGTTAACCCGCCGAGCATCCTTTGAAATGAAAATGTCACTTGAGAACTGTCCCGCCGTTTTGGTGAGTTTGGCGGCAGCCCTAGCGTGTAGCCCTAGTTTATTGGAGACAACGATGTCTATTTGTGGCATGACCCAGTACCTGCGTGAGTGTCTGTGTTGGTAGGCGGTAATAAAAGACGGCATAACTGTCCAATGCCAATCGTCAATCAATTGTTTTTTGCGAGCTTTTTCAGTCTATTTGCTTGACTGTTTGAGTGCCGCCAGCAATGGCATGTTGACACAAAGCATCAAGGTTTTGTGCGCGGTAATTTAAAACTCGCAGCACCATTGATGCGTTCAATCCAGTCACCGTCAAACAGGGAATGTTTTTTTCACGCAGTCGCAAGGCCGCATCTCGACAAATATTGGCCGGTGAGGCGCCGGGCAAATCTGTCAGCAAAAGAATACCAGCGCCTCGATTGACTTTCATCAACCGCTCAACCAAGCTGTCCGCCGAGTCGGCTGCACAAGCCCCAGGCGCCACATCGATCGCAAACAAATCAACAGGCTCACCAAACACATGCTCTGACACCGCTTTGAGTGCTGTGGCTAACGGCGCATGGGCCACGAGTACGACGGTTACGGCAGCGGATTTCGCTGGATTCAACACGTCTTCGTCTCCCATTAAGAACGCTTCTTTAGCCATGAACGGCCTCTTCTAGGGCTTGCGCAAAGCGCGCGCCGACGTCGAAGTCGGTTTGTTCGGATATTTCCACAAAACAGGTCGGGCTAGTGACATTGATCTCTGTCACATAATTGCCAATCACATCCAAGCCAACCAGAAACAAGCCTCGCGATGCCAAGACGGGCGCAACAGCTCTGGCAATTGCCCAATCATTCTCGCTTAAGGGTTGCGCCACACCACGGCCACCAGCAGCCAAATTGCCGCGTGTTTCACCAGCCAAAGGAATTCGCGCCAAACAATACGGCACTGCTTCACCGCCAATCAAAAGAATGCGCTTATCACCGTTAACGATTTCTGGAATGTAGCGTTGCACCATGATGGTACGCGTGCCATCGTGGGTTAAGGCTTCTAGGATAGCGTTTCGGTTGATCTCGCCGGGCTGCATCCTAAAAATGCCCGTGCCACCCATGCCATCAAGTGGCTTCACAATAACGTCTGAATGCTTATCGTGAAAAGCCTTGATCCGAGCCATGTTGCGCGTCACCAAGGTGGGCGTTGTGTACTGAGCAAATTCGGTAATGGATAACTTCTCAGGGTGGTTACGGATCGCAGCACCCTCATTGAAAACCTTCGCGCCTTGGATTTGAGCAAACTCAAGTAAGTGGGTCGCGTAGACGTACTCCATGTCAAACGGTGGGTCTTTGCGCATGATGACTGCAGCAAACGATGACAAAGGCACTTCGACACTCGACCCCGACCCTTCCCACCACGAATGACCGTGCAGATCAGCATGGGGTAAAAGGGTGATGGCTTGTGTCAAAGCCAGCACCCTACCCTCATCGATATAAAGATCGCCTTGATGACAAACACTGATTCGATGTCCGCGCGCAGAGAGTGCATACATCATCGCAACAGACGTGTCTTTGTAGGCTTTCAAACCATCGAGTGGATCGATCACGAAGAGAACGTGCATGTTTCCCACGATGGTCACGCGACGCCGTCGGCCTTACCCGCTGCCACCAATTTCTTTTTCGGTGAGAGCACCATCACCATTTGGCGACCCTCGAGTTTTGGCATTGCCTCAACCACGGCCAGCTCCAACAAGTCGTCACGCACGCGCTCAAGCACACGCATACCCAATTCTTGGTGAGCCATTTCACGGCCCCTGAAGCGAAGGGTCACTTTTGCTTTATCGCCTTCATCAAGAAAGCGCTTTAAGTTTTTAAGCTTGACCTGATAATCACCTTCATCAGTGCCAGGCCGAAACTTGACTTCCTTGACTTGGATAATTTTCTGTTTAGCACGCGCTTCAGCTTGGCGCTTTTGTTCTTGATATTTGAACTTGCCGTAATCCATTAGGCGGCAAACAGGGGGGTCGGCGTTGGGGGCAATTTCAACGAGATCCACGTCGGCCTGCTCGGCCATTCGAACAGCGTCAAGGGTCTTGGTGATCCCTAGCTGCTCTCCTTCAATTCCAATTAAACGCACTTCGGGAATGCGGATTTCTCCGTTAATGCGATGAGGCTTATCAGTGGCGATGTCAAAAGCTCCTAAATATTGATAAAAGACTGCAACAACTCATTACGCAGGCACGACAAGTTGCCGATAACCTGAAACATCATCAGATAATAACGTGCTAAAGCGCTCAAAAGACATAACGCCGTGATCTACACCGCCGCGAGCACGAACCGCAACTGTGTTGGCTTCGCGTTCTTTTTCACCGACCACCAAAATATACGGCACCTTTTGCATACTGTGCTCGCGAATTTTATAAGTGATTTTCTCTGCCCGCAAATCTGACTCAATCCTAAAACCCTGTTTTTTTAGACTTTCGGTGATTTGTGCGGCATATTGGGCTGAGGATTCCGAAATGCAGCACACCACGGCTTGAACCGGTGCCAACCACGGGGGCATGGCGCCTGAGTGGTTTTCGATCAACATGCCGATAAAGCGTTCAAAAGAACCAAGAATCGCTCGGTGCAACATCACAGGGGTTTTGCGCTGGTCGTGCTCGTCAACGTACTCAGCATCCAAGCGTGCTGGCATTGAGAAATCAACCTGAATGGTGCCGCATTGCCATTGGCGACCAATGGCATCTTTCAACGTGTATTCAATCTTTGGACCATAAAAAGCCCCTTCGCCAGGCGTCACCTCAAACTCGCACCCAGTGCGTTTAAGGCTTTCCATCAATGCCGCTTCAGCTTTGTCCCAACTCTCATCACTGCCAATGCGCTTTTCGGGTCGCGTCGCGACCTTGTAGAGCACCTCAGTAAACCCAAAATCGGCGTATACCTTTTGCAGCAAGGCGGTGAAATTGGCACACTCATCTTGCATCTGATCTTCAGTACAGAAAATATGCCCGTCGTCTTGTGTGAAGCCACGCACGCGCATCATGCCATGCAAAGAACCGGACGGCTCATTGCGGTGGCACTGACCGAATTCGCCGTAACGCAACGGCAGTTCACGGTAGGAGTGCAAGTTTGAGTTGAAAATCTGGACGTGGCCCGGGCAGTTCATTGGTTTTAAACCATAGACTCGGCTCTCAGACTCGGTCGTAAACATGTTCTCACGGTAGTTGTCCCAGTGCCCTGTTTTCTTCCAAAGGGACAAATCAAGGATCTGCGGCGCCTTCACCTCTTGATAACCATTGTCTCGGTAGATGCCGCGCATGTACTGCTCAACCTGCTGCCAAAGCACCCAACCTTTGGGATGCCAGAACACCAAGCCAGGCCCTTCTTCTTGGAAGTGGAACAGATCCAGTTCACGACCAAGTTTTCGGTGATCGCGCTTTTCCGCCTCTTGCAACATGTGCAAGTGAGCGTCTTGTTCAGCCTTTGAGGCCCAGGCCGTTCCGTAGATTCGTTGCAACATTTCATTGTTGCTATCGCCACGCCAATAGGCACCGGCCAGTTTCATCAGTTTAAAGACCTTAAGCTTGCCGGTATTTGGCACGTGGGGGCCACGACACAAGTCGATAAAGTCACCCTCTCGGTACAAACTGATGGTTTCATTGGCGGGGATTGAAGCAATGATCTCGGCTTTGTAAGTTTCACCAATGCCTTTAAAGAAGTCGACCGCGTCGTCGCGCTTCCATTGCTCTCGCACCACGGGTTCATCGCGGGCGGCAAGTTCAGTCATCTTCTTTTCGATGACATCCAAGTCCTCAGGGGTAAAGGGACGCTTGTAGGCGAAATCGTAAAAAAAACCATTTTCAATCACCGGGCCGATGGTGACTTGTGCCTCAGGAAACAATGACTTGACGGCATACGCCAGCAAATGAGCGGTCGAGTGACGTAGCATGTCAAGACCCTCGGGGTCTTTTGCCGTGACAATGGCAAGCTCGGTATCGCTGTTAATCGTGTAAGAAGTGTCCACCAACTCGGTCTGCCCGGCCATGGTAATGCGACCCGCTAGCGCCGCTTTTGCCAAACCAGCACCGATGGACTGGGCCACCTCGGCCACGGTCACTGGACCGGGGTAAGAACGTTTTGAACCATCAGGTAGGGTTACAGCAATCATTGTTATTTTTTCACCACGGTCAATTTTTCACCACACGTCAACATTAAGGGTAACCTTGAATATTATCACTGCAACCAACGCCTTCAAGACTAACCACACGTTGGTGGAGGCATTAGTCCCAAGATTTTTAAGAAAACCGAGAAAACCAAAGCCAAAGGCCTGCCTTGATTGACGCTACCAACCTTTCAAACCAACTCGAACAAGCCATTCGATTTGCCAATGAACACGAAATCGGCTGGGTGCGCGACCCCATTGCGGACCCATCTGGCGTTTGGGGTGTTCACCAAACCGACACCCCGCCCTTCAACCGCTTGTTCGGACCCGTGCACGCGCGAGGTGGCGTGAGCGGTGTCGTCGTTCAAAACGGTCAGACAATCTGTGAATTTGGTGAACCGGCGCGCGCCGATTTAACGTTCAGTGTCGCTAAGGCTTATTTGGCGCTGCTGGCTGGCGTGGCCCACGACCAGGGGTTATTGCCCGATGTGAACCGCACGATAGTTTCGCAGTTGCCAAACATAGGCTTTGATGACGGCAACAATCGTTTGGTGACTTGGGCTCATTTGCTTCAACAAACCAGTGAATGGACCGGCGAATGCTTTGGCATCCCTGATCAAGTCGATCACTATCGCTCATTGGCTTTTGCGCCGGCATCAAGTGGCACCAAAGGTGACAAACGACCTTTGCATGCGCCAGGTACTTTTTGGGAATACAACGACGTTCGCATCAACCAACTCTCGCTAGCACTATTGCACTTATTTGAACGGGCTCTGCCTGAAGTGTTTGCGCAATATATTGCCAAGCCATGCGGCCTATCAGACACATGGCGCTGGGTCGGTTATGACCACGCTTGGGTCACTATAGGTGCTCAACGCCTGCCGTCCGTACCCGGTGGTTCACACTGGGGCGCTGGCGTTTCAATCAGTGCCCAAGATCAAGCCCGCATTGGTCAGTTGATGCTCAACCAAGGCCAAGTTAATGGCCAATCAATCATTTCGCCACAATGGATGGCTCAAATGCAGACGCCCTGCCCACTGGCGCCTTTCTACGGGTACTTGGTGTGGCTGAACCACGAGCAACGGATTTTTTCTTCCCTGCCCCCTGAGAGCTACTTTGGCATGGGTGCCGGTGGCCATTTCACCTTGGTTGAACCCGCCAGCCAGCTGGTTGTTGCGGTGCGCTGGCTTAAGCCTGATCATGCCAATGCTTTTTTTGGGCAGATTTATGAGGCCCTTAAGCCCTGACTAATTGGTAAGATAAAAAGAGCATTCGTCACGAAACCCATCATGACTTTCCTTTTGTCTCAGGTCAGTATTAAGCATCCACTTGGAGTTTTTATGTTTCCTGAATATCGCGATTTGATCACCAAACTAAAGCATACTGACCACCATTTCACTCGACTGTTTGACAAGCACAACGGGCTTGACCAGCAAATCATTAACATGGAAGCGCACATCTCACCAGGCACGCAAGAAGACATTGAAACGTTAAAAAAAGAAAAGCTTCTTCTCAAAGACCAGCTTTACACCATCCTACAAAAGCACAGCCAGACGTAATCGGCCCATCAACCTCGACAATTTTGGTGCGAAATGATTTATGACGCCACGCACAGCTATCCTCGCGACTTAAAGGGTTACGGCGATAACCCTCCTCATCCACAGTGGCCCAATGGCGCACGGATTGCGGTTCAGTTTGTGCTGAATTATGAGGAAGGCGGTGAAAACGCCGTTCTCCATGGCGATGCCAACAGTGAGACATTTCTGTCAGAGCTTTTTGCACCCAGCGCCTACCCAAACAGGCACATGAGCATGGAAGGCATCTACGAATACGGTTCGCGGGTCGGCGTGTGGCGAATTTTGAGGGAGTTTCGTGAGCGTGGCCTGCCACTGACAGTATTTGGCATAGCCACGGCTTTGGCGCGCTATCCCGAGATGGTGCGCGCCTTCATGGACGACGGTCATGAAATCGCAGGTCATGGTTGGAAGTGGATTCACTATCAAGATATTGATCCTGCGCTCGAAGCTGAGCATTTGCGCCTAGCGATGACCATCATGAGCGAATTAACAGGTGAGCCCGCACAGGGGCCAAGGCATCTTCACGGCGCCGGTTGGTACACCGGTCGTGATAGCCCCAACACCCGCCGATTAATTGCAGACTACGGTGGGTTTGAGTATGACAGCGACTATTACGGTGACGACTTGCCCTTTTGGATGAAGATTCGTCGCACAGATGGCACGGTCGTGCCGCAATTGATTGTGCCTTACACCTTAGATTGCAACGACATGCGTTTTTCTTTGCCGCAAGGTTTTTCGCACGCCGATCCGTTTTTTCAGTACCTCAAAGACACCTTTGACGTGCTTTACAAAGAAGGTGATCCAGACGGACAAAACGCGCCCAAGATGATGAGCATTGGAATGCACTGCCGGCTGTTAGGTCGACCAGGTCGCATTGTGGCCTTGCAGCGTTTTTTGGATCACATCCAATCACACCAACACGTTTGGGTATGTCGGCGTATCGATATTGCCCGGCATTGGCGTCAAACCTTCCCCTATGAAACCGCCAAAAGCCAATAGTTGCACCAAGGGCTGACTAAAATCCTAAATCCTATTTGGCGATATTGCCCGGAAAACACAGTCCACCCGTGATTTCCAGCGTGGTGGCGTTAATTGCTTCGTTTTGCGCACAGTAGGCAATCAGGTCAGCGATTTCTTGCGATTTGACCAAACGACCCAAGTGGACGTCCTTAAGAATATCTGTCAAAGCATCCTGGTTCATCTTTTGCAAGATAGGGGTTTCGGTATAGCCCGGTGCGATACCCACACACCGAATATGCGCAATCTTGCGCAATAAAAACTCACCAATGATTATTTTGGGAAAGCGTTCGATGGCTGCTTTGGTCGCGGAATAGTTCAATTGCCCGACTTGCCCGATCTTGTTGACTGATGAAATCGGTACCAAAAGGCCTTCCCAACCGCCATTGACCATCGCTTGTGCGGCATCACGCAAGGTCAGGAAGGTACCAGTCAAGTTCACATCGATGACTGTTTTCCACTGTTGACATCCTCCCAGCCCTGAAAGGACGGGGATTCCTACGGCGCTTCGCAATGATTGACGAGTCGCTTCGGTGGGTTCCTGCTTCTTCGAGCGGCCTGAATTGAACCCTCTCTGCACAGACTAACAAGCGGTATCCCCGCTCATTATCCCCGCTCGGTATCCCCGCTCCAACACATTGATCGCGCCAAAGACATCGGCGTGATTTTCGTAACAGCAGTCGACGCACAAAAATTTTGCTTGTGTTTACCGATTGTCCTTTGATACGTGAGCGCAGCCCGGGCAAGTGTGGCTTGCGACTGGTATGGGGTGGCGCGGTTAAGGCCTGACTTTTTGCTTCATCATCTTGCCGTGCTGTTCACTGCTGCCCTTAGCGCTGTTGCCCTTGGCGGACTTGGACATTCGCCGTCACTGCAAATCCTCAATACACACGGGTGCGAGCGATGCCAGTGTAAATCTTCTGTATGCGCGCGCGCCCTCTTCCCGTTGCTGCTGAACTTGACCTTTCGGCTCATGCTGCGCTGGTAGCGCGCGAGGCGTTGCTGATGTTTCTTGAAACTGTTGAGCGGCGAGATATTAATTCCGTCGTTCATGGTGGCGAACCAACCATTTCGAGCTAGCCGACAGATCACCCGAGCTCACACTTCGCTCCAAGCTAAGCTCAACAGCCCGAAGAGTGCATCTTCGCTCAAGGCTCAATTGAATAAAATTCGTTCTTCACAATTAAGATGCTTGTATTTGGTTTTCACCACAACACAGTACCGCAAGGTGAGTTTTTCACTTCAGTGTTGCACTCAAACTGCTATTCGTTTATCTGCTCAAACCTGTTTGCGATAAACCAGCCAGCGCATCTCGATAGGCGACGCAGCGCGATCCACATCGAACACGTCTTGCCCAGTCACCCAGTCGGCATACCAGCCCGTCGGAGGCCAAGCGCCAGCAGGTAAGTTCGTTTTTTCATATTCGTACACTGATTCATCAGACTCCAGCGTCAGTGATAAGTCGCTCACTGCAACCGCCAGCTCTTGGCGAGTAAAAAAGGTTGAGTAAAACTGTTGTGCGAGTTCGAAGGCAGCCCCATCCAAATCAAACCCATCCTTGACGACAAACACATTAAAAACCAAACAACCATCAGGGGCGAGACGGCAAGCTGCCAATTCAAACAAATGGCGTAGCTGGTGCACCGCACGAAAATCTGACACGACCTCTGAGAGAATCATTAGCCAGTAATTGTGACCAATATCGACATTGGCTTTAAAAATGTCTGCCTCAATCACTCGAAGCGTTAATGATTCAAGGGATGCATCATCACGAATCATCTGTGCAAACTTTGGTGTAAGCTCAACCACATCTACCGGATGACCCCGACGGCTGAGAGCAATTGCATTTCTGCCTGTGCCTCCACCCACGTCAAGTACGGGTAAGTCTGACGGGTTTGGTGCTACTAAAGCATGTTTCCAAACTCTTGCATCTGGCTCAGTACCAAATAAGGGTGGTTTTCTGGTGTTAAGCCAACCTTCATATCGTGCATCTAAGCTTTGCCACTGCGCCTTAACAAGATAGTTGACGATTAAGCCTGTCGGGCTGTCATAACTGATGATGATCTCGGATCGCGCAGATGCTTCGAATGCAATCGCCAATTCGTTTTCTAAAGCACCACGCAGACAGTCAAGCTCCTCGGAATTAAAGCAAACGCCAATTTGCCTGAAAAGACCATCACACATTTGTACATACTCATTAAGCAGGCTTGGCACAGCTGGTAAAACGAGACGGCCGCTGAATTCAGAACGACGGTGCGTTCGACGAATCATTGCTTTTCGATAGTCAGAGGGCGCTATTGTAATATTGCTCATGCATTTGCCTCACAGCCAAAACTTGGATCATTAATATAATAGATTCTATTTATCTTAATATCTTAAAATCAAACAGCTGCAGATTTCAGATACTGAATATGCCTATGCACTGCAAGAAACGCTCATGAACAACAACCTGAATCACAATCCTTTGTCAGATATTGTGTCGAGTCAATACGAGCAGTGGGTTTATCCGAAACCCATCTTAGACCTTCGCAACTGGCTTGAACATAACTGGCAATGGTTCGACCCAAGCCACGCCAATCGTATCTTTTGGCCAAATAAAAGTTACAAGCCTGACCTCGATATTTTAATAGCGGGGTGTGGCACCAATCAGGCTGCCGTTTTTGCTTACAACAACCCAGACGCCAAGATTGTAGCTATCGATGTGAGTCGACCGTCTTTAGATCATCACCAGTACCTAAAAGATAAATATGTGCTCAAAAATCTTGAATTGCACTTATTACCAATCGAGGGCATTGGCTCTTTAGGTCTTGACTTTGACCTGATTGTTTCAACAGGTGTTTTGCATCATCTTGCTGACCCCAAAGTCGGCCTTCAAGCGCTAGCACATTGCCTTCGGCAAGATGGTGTTATTGCCTTGATGTTGTATGCCAAGTTCGGGCGTATTGGTGTCGAGATTCTTCAATCTGTGGCCCGTGATTTGAGATTGCAGCAAAGTGACGCATGTTTGCATATAGTCAAGGATATGCTGAGCGTATTGCCGCAAAATCATCCTATCAAGAGTTACCTGTCGATAGCACCTGATCTACAGTTCGATGCTGGCCTGGTTGACACCTTCCTTCATGGCAGAGACAAAAGCTACAGTGTTGATGAGTGCATCGATTTAGTCACATCATCTGGTTTGGTGTTTCAAGATATGTTCATGAAAAGCCCTTACTACCCTGTGCCAAACACATCGAATGCATTTTATTCGTCTATTTCAAAGCTAACAGATCCAAAACAATGGGCCATAATGGAACGCATTAACTTCAATAATGGCTGTCATTTTTTTACAGCTTGTCGTCCAGATCGACCACCCCAGACTTATAAAATCGACTTTTCCAGCGATGCATCGTTGCAATACATTGCATCGCTAAGGTATCGCTGTGAACTGAACGGCCAGACCCTGTCTCGTTATAACTGGAACACAGCACTGAATGAAACTGAGCTACCTTTTGTGCGTGCCATTGACGGCCAAAACACGATTGCTGACATCATCAAAGAAGCAGCGAAAGCCAACGTTTTTGCAACTCACACGCCGAAAGAACTGCAAACCATGGGCAAGTCCTTGTTGCAAAGACTTTGGCAACTCGATATGTTAACCATGAGTTGGTCTTGATATTCTCCCCACTGCTAAACGGTAGGGTTTGCTGCACAATCCAATCAAAAACCATTGGTGCTTTTATAGATTGAACGGGAGGTCGTCACATCAGTCGCTTAATTTTCACTTAAATTCCTCCAAAGCAAAGGCCATTGCTCTACCCAACAGCAAACATGGCCATTGCCGCGAATGCTTCGAACTTGAGGCTTATGATCAGGCGGAAAGCGACTAACAAACTGCAGCGTTAGATCAGCGGGCACAACAACATCTTGATCGCCCACAAAATAAGTTTGCGGCAAACGTTCGGTTGCATGAATCAAATCTCGATCATCTTGAGATACCGACAATGGAAGCAGTCCAAGTGCTTGCACCCAACCTGCAGGATCCATATTGCCCGCAACAGTCGCCAATCCATCAATATCGTTTCGCGTTGCTGCCAATTCCAACGCTATGCGCGCCCCGCCCGAATAGCCAACCAAAATAACGCTCTTGGCACCATATATGATTTTGATTTGCTCAAGCGCTTGATTCATCGACACTAACACTTGAACAGAGAAACGATCTCGAGTCCAAAGCAAGTTGGAACACCTAGATCCATTTTCTGTCTTTAGAAACTGACAGGGTCTCGCTAAGTAAACGGCAGTACCGGAGGGTTGAGCCAAAGCCAATTGCAACGCAATGGGACTCATCGGAGTCGGGTCATCACTTGGGTAACGACCGCCAATCCAAGCATAGCCATCACCCTCTAGATACACAGTAATCGTATCGACAGCTTCGGCAGTCTGAGGACCATAAGACATCAGTAAAAAAGACTCCGTTTGGAGCACTTTTTCAGACCACCCCGCTTGAGTTGCGAGGTTTTGGGCGAGACGTTTGCGCTGCTCAGGTGGGACCGATGAGCAACCCACTGCGAAAAACAGCAACAACAACATAGTCAAGCAGCCAGTAGATCTAAGGCACATATCGAACAATAAATCACAATAATTGTGCTCAATCTTACCATTCTAAGAACTACGAAAATTACCGACTCAGCGTGTTGGCTCGTGTGGGTGGCAAGGCATGATAAACCGTTGTCAATGAAGGCCCATCACTCGATAATGGGGTAGAGTGCCCCAAACACCCCAAACAATTAGAATCGGCATAGAGGGCAATCTTAATTGTTAGCACCCCTGCCACACCATCCGGCATGAGGGTCCGCCCGGGCGGTTTGAGGCGTTGAGGTCATCAGTGACGAGGTAGGCCCCGATAATCGCAGTAGGCGATCGTTTGCACCGTTTGTAGCAGACCTTGGTTTGTTTAAGCAGTTCACGTTACGTGGTCTTGCCACGCTTTCATTGCTTGAGTTGAATCGCCCACAATCGATGACGCAGCCACTGGTCAAGCACTCGCCAGGCGTTACGGGTCTGCACCAGCCGAAAGTAAGCCCCCCCCCAGCCAAGCAGGTAAGCGCGCAGCTTCAGCACTTCCTCAGGGACACCGCGTTCAACGACACGTCGATAGCTTACGGATACGTTGCTGACATGCCAACATGGGTTTCTTGACCCAGCGGCAATTCACCACACCGCCCTTAAGAACCCAGAAGCTGTCGCCAAGGAATTTGCGTTGGGTCAAGACATTGCCATGGCACTCTAGGTCTCATTGAGCGTTCATACCATTGCGCTTCACTTTGCTCACTAAGACCAGCTTGCAGCCGGACTTGCACCCATAGGTGTGGTCTCATGCTGGGCACACCAAAAAAAAAGACCAAGATTAAAACCTTGGTCTTTCGAATACTGGTAGGCGGTATTGGGTTCGAACCAACGACCTCCACGATGTCAACGTGGCGCTCTAACCAACTGAGCTAACCGCCTAAAAGAGCGCCATCATACCCTGTCACGATCCCCGCTGTCAAAGTGGCCTTGATGCTTGGTCAGCACGGCGCACCGCCGCCACAAAATCCGACATCAATTGATCCGCTTTCACGCCTGGTGCGGTTTCAACGCCACTGCTCACATCAACGGCCCAAGGTTGAACTTGAGGCACCAAGGTTTCGATATTGTGAATGGTAAGACCACCCGATAAGACCATGGGCACGTCTTTGGGCACAAGCAACAGTAGGTCGCGGTCAAACCCATGGCCGCTACCGCCGTAGGCAGGTGTGTAGCTGTCAAACAACCATGCTTTGGCTTTTGAGTGCCGCGTGCAAGCCTCGGCCAAGGCCTCAGCCGTCTCCAAGCCAGGGCCACCGACTCGAAACGCTTTGATGTAAGGCCAGCCAAACTGTTCGCAATCGGTGGCAGACTCATCGCCATGGAATTGCAAATAGGTTGGGCGCATGGCACCAATCACTTGGTTCACCAGCTCAATTGAGGGCTCAACAAATAAAGCAACAGTACTGACAAAAACAGGCACATTTTGCACCAAGGATCCTGCTTCTTGAGGCTCTAGACAGCGCTTGCTTTTGGGATAAAACACGAAACCGAGTGCATCCACACCCAATTTCACGGCACTGGTGATGTCTTGTGCACGCGTTAGGCCGCAAATTTTGATGCGAGTGCGTTGATCAGATGCTGGTGGCTGGGTCATGGGGCTATTTAATCAGAATAAAGGCGAGTGGTTATGGGCCTCACATGATTCGATAATCAGATCGGCAGATCATCGATTGATATTGTAGGCACGTCGTCGAGCAATTCGTGAGGATACTGCACTTGACTTAAATAAAGTCCTGCCGCTGAAAACGTGGGTGCAGCCACGGTCCGGTCACGCGCCTCTAAAACCTGAACAACACGACCCGGCTCATGTTTGCCCTGACCAACAAGGACTAACTCACCCACGATATTACGCACCATGTGGTGTAGAAATGCGTTGGCTCTGAGTGAAACGATGACAAAGTCGCGAGCGCGTTTAACCGTCAGTGTGTGCATTTCTCTGACAGGACTGGCTGCTTGACACTGCGAAGACCGGAAACTAGAAAAATCATGCTGCCCCACCAAGCATTGGGCCGCTTGTTGCATCTGGCAGACATCGAGTGCTCTAAAACACCATCCCGCACGATTTGCCCATAGAGGCTGGCGCACTGGGGTGTTGATAATGATGTAGTGATAGGTTCTGCTAATCGCACTGAAACGAGCGTTAAAAGCCCCTGAAACGGGGCGTGCCCACTGAATCGCAATCGATGGTGGCAAAAAACTGTTTAAACCACGCACCCACGCTGTGGTGTCACGAAACACAGGCGGATCAATGTGAATGACTTGGTTTAAAGCGTGTACGCCAGTGTCTGTGCGACCGGCACAAACTGTTGCGACAGGTGCACCAACAAATTGGGCCAAGGCTTTTTCAACTTGGTCTTGAACAGTTAGGCGATTGGGCTGAGTCTGCCAGCCCAACCAAGGAAAACCATCGTAAGACAAGCCAAGGGCAATCCGTTCTATGGCACGATCATGCATTAACAACTCACTGACGAATCGCTCATGCCTTACCGTCAGGCTTGCTACCGATTGGTTTTTCGGCAGGAACAAGCTCAGGCGACTCCGCTGTTGGTGCGTCATCCAATGACAAATCAATGCTTTCTAGCTTGTCTTTGAATGCCTGTTGTGTATTTGCGAGGCCTGAGCCGGCAACCCCCAGAACCTGCTCTTTTTCTTGACGCCCAGTCGATCTTAATGCCCACGCCAAAATCAACGCGAAGAGCGCCAAAACAATGGCGATAGATGCAGCGACGTTCTTTGATACCCAGGCGATGGCTTGAGAAATAGCATCTTGCGCAGGTTCAGCGGCACCCTTCTCGCCCGATCCAGCTGTCATGCTCGGGGCAGCAGAACCCTTGACCGCGCTTCGATCATTGGCCTGAGCCGAGGCAGCGGTTGATGATGCACCGCCAGTGACTTGTGGCGCAACACCGTTAGCACCGGTTGCATCAATCGGCGCGGTACCCAAGGTGGCGTTATCAGTCGCTGTTTGTGCACCACCCGTGACACCTGATGCGTCAGTTTGCATCGAAGCTGAACCACCGACTGCTGAATTGATTGGTGCGCTGCCGGAAGCCATGCCTGGTACGCCAGCGTTATTGGCTGAGCTATTGGCTGAGCTATTGGCTGAGCTATTGGCTGAGCTATTGGCTGAGCTATTGGCTGAGCTATTTGCTGCGTTTTGCGCGATCTGTGTGGCAGTTTGACCGTTCGCAGCCGCTACGGGGTTTGGGCTGCTGGCAATATTTTGTCCAGCGGATCCCGTAACAGCCGCTGCCCCTGTCAAGGCCTCAACGTTATTGTTTAAAGCTTTCAAACGGGCTTGCTCTTCAGCGAGCGCTCGGCCTTGGGATGTTTGTTGGTCAGCGGCCACATCAACAGGCGAAGCTGACAATCGAACCTGATCTTCTGTGACTGGTGCAGAAGCGGTGGGTGCCGGTTCGACTTGGCCTCGATTTTGAGCGTTAGTCGCTGGCGCGCCAGCAGCATCAACAGGACTGGCTGCAACAACTTTACTGCCACCTTTCATGCGCTGGAAAGCCTGCACATGTGCCAGATATTGGGCCTTTGCGAAGGCTGGGTCGATAGCACGAACTGTCGCAGCATCAGGAATATTGAGTGCTGCCCCAGCTTTCAGTAAGTTCATGTTTTGCGAAATAAAACCATTGGGATTTGCTTGAAAAAGAGCCCAAAGCATTTGGTAGCGACTGGCGCCGGCGACGGGAAATTTATTGGCAATACCAATCAATGTTTCACCACGCATCACAGTCACCGTTTGATCACCGGCTACTCGAATCGCGGGCGGTGGCGCAACAATGACACTGGACTGAATAGCGCGACGACCCGTGTCTGTTGCAACATCAAGCAACACATTAATGACGGTTTGGTCTGTGGCACGGCCCGAGGTTAGCCGAATCACTCGGCTCGTTTCGTTAACACCCGGTTCAACAGAGACCTGAAGTCGGTCTAAGGCAACGGGCGGTGTCAAACCTGATGCCTGCCAAGCTGCTGTGTTGGCAATTGACACACTCAAGCTCTGCGCTTCTTGGGTTGTGACGTTTTTCAACGCGACATCAATCACCAGCGGCTGCCCAGGCAAAGACACAACGCGGCTTCTGCCAACATCAAACGCATGAGCCCCAGCAGGAAGCAACAGGCTCAGCGCAGTTGCCGCCAAAACGACACGGGTTTGCGTCTTAAGATTCATCCCATCACACACCATAAAAAAGCGCCCTATCAACATGAATTATCAGCCACCAAAAAGTGATGTCCGACTTACTTCGTCACGGTATGCAACACAATGTAACAAAAAAACAAACGATTAACGCGTCAAAAGGATGCCAAGCATTCTGCGAAGTGGTTCGGCCGCACCCCATAACAACTGATCACCCACGGTGAAGGCACTCAAATACTCGGGCCCCATCGACAATTTGCGCAATCGACCTACCGGAATATCAAGCGTTCCCGTCACAGCCACAGGGGATAAACCGCGCATGGTGGCCTCTTTTTCATTGGGTATGACTTTAGCCCAAGGCGTTCCTTGAGCGACAATATCGTTGATTTCATCGAGCGGAACGTCTCGAGTCAGTTTGATCGTTAGTGCTTGGCTGTGACACCGCATGGCACCAATTCGAATGCAAAGACCATCAATCGGAATGGCAGCCTGCTCAAAACCGTCACCGCGGCCAAGAATTTTGTTGGTCTCAGCACCGGCTTTCCACTCTTCCTTAGACATGCCATTGCCCAAGTCCTTGTCGATCCAGGCGAGCAAGTTACCCGCCAGGGGTTCACCAAAATGTTGCGCGGGCAGCGTGCCACTGCGCTGCAGATCAATCACGCCACGGTCGATATCAAGAATGGCAGCAGCAGGATCGTTTAACAATGCGCTGACGGATTGATTAACCAAGCCAAACTGCGTTAACAATTCGCGCATGTGTTGCGCGCCTCCGCCAGAGGCCGCCTGATAGGTCATGCTGCTCATCCACTGCACAAGCCCAGCATTGAACAAGCCCGCCAAACCCATCAACATACAAGATACAGTGCAGTTGCCACCAACAAAGTCTTTGATGCCGCGACTGAGTGCCGCATCAATGACAGGTTGATTGACAGGATCAAGCACAATGACAGCCTGCGGTTGCATGCGTAGCGTGCTTGCTGCATCAATCCAATAGCCATCCCAACCAGCCGCTCGCAACTTGCCATACACCGAAGCGGTATAGTCGCCACCTTGGCAAGTCAAAATGATTGGTAGTTTTTTTAGGGCATCGATGTCGTAGGCATTTTGCAGGCTCGAGCCACCCGCCCAATCAGGGGCATTGCCACCAGCATTGCTTGTTGAGAAGAGAACCGGATTGAAGTTGGAAAAATCGTCCTCCTGACGCATGCGCTGCATCAAAACCGATCCAACCATCCCTCGCCATCCCACCAAACCCACAGACTGATTCATCAACGCACTCACTTTTTACACAAAAAAGCCCACCGATCGGTGGGCTTCACGCTTAAATCGGATCCATTATCATAACGCGGCCAAGACGGCATCACCCATTGCAGCCGTATTGACTTTTGTTGTGCCAGCCTCAAAGATATCTGCGGTGCGTAAACCGTCTGATAAAACTTTACGCACAGCCGCTTCAATGCGGCTAGCCGAGGCTTCATCGTTTAGTGAATATCGCAACAACATCGCAGCCGATAGGATGGTGGCCAATGGATTGGCGATGCCTTGTCCCGCGATGTCAGGTGCTGAGCCATGGCTTGGCTCATAAAGCCCTTGCCCCGAGGCGTTCAAAGACGCTGAGGGCAGCATGCCAATTGAACCTGTCAGCATTGACGCTTCGTCCGACAAAATATCACCGAACAGATTGCCCGTCACAATCACATCAAACGCTTTCGGCGCGCGAATCAATTGCATGGCAGCATTATCGACGTACATGTGCGAGAGCGCCACCTCTGGGTACTCACGTGCCACTTCAGTCACCACATCACGCCACAACTGAGAGGTTTCGAGCACGTTGGATTTGTCAACACTGCAGAGCCTGCCCTGACGCTTCTTAGCCGCCTGAAAACCCAAGTGGGCAATTCGGCGAATTTCAGATTCGGCGTAGCGCATGGTGTCAAAACCTTCACGCTCACCTTCGAAGGGGCCGTCTGGCGCGTTTCTAATGCCGCGCGGTTGTCCAAAATAAATATCACCCGTCAATTCACGCAGAATTAACAGGTCTAACCCAGACACGATTTCAGGCTTAAGCGAGGAGGCATTGGCGAGTTCTGGATACAAAATTGCTGGGCGAAAGTTAGCAAACAAACCCATGGCTTTACGCAAACCCAAAATCGCCTGTTCCGGGCGGTGCTCGCGTGGCAAATTATCATACTTCCAGTCACCTACCGAGCCAAATAAAACAGCGGCACTTGATTGCGCGAGTGCGAGCGTTGCCGGTGGCAGAGGATGACCATGCAGATCAAAGGCCGCGCCACCGACGGGTGCATGCTCGAGCGTTAAGGGCTTGTCTAGGGCTGTCAAAACGCGAACCGCTTGTTCAACAATTTCAGGGCCGATGCCATCACCGGGTAAAACGGCAATCCTGTGGCTCATCGAACCGCTCCCACCGGCTGCACATTCAACCATGGATGACGCGCCAAACGTTCGGCTTCAAAAGCACGAATTTTGTCAGCGTGCTTCAGCGTCAAGCCAATTTCATCGAGTCCCTTGAGCAAACACTCTTTGCGAAAGGCATCAATTGGAAAATGATAGGCTCGGCCATCGCCCGTTCGTACCAGTTGTTCGGGCAGATCAATGGTTAATTCGTAGCCGTTAAAACCTTGCACCTCATCGAACAATCGTGCGACTTCGAGTTCAGATAGGATGATGGGCAAAAGACCATTTTTAAAACAGTTATTGTAAAAAATATCCGCAAACGAAGGCGCAATAACAGCCCTAAAACCATACTGTTGCAACGCCCAAGGCGCATGCTCACGACTCGACCCACAACCGAAGTTCTTTCTCGCCAAAAAGATAGAAGCACCCTTGTAACGGGGTTGATTCAAAACAAAATCGGGGTTTAACGCACGCTTGCTGTTATCCATGCCAGGCTCACCATGATCAAGATAACGCAGTTCATCAAACAAATTTGGCCCAAAGCCCGATCGCTTGATCGATTTCAAAAACTGCTTGGGAATGATCAGATCGGTATCGACGTTTTCTCGATCCATCGGTGCAACCAAGCCTTTGTGTACAGTAAATGCATCCATGCTCAATGTATCCTTTCAAAGTCTTGGCTCAACTGAGCCGACGAATATCCACGAAGTGACCAGCAATGGCAGCGCCGGCTGCCATTGCGGGGCTCACCAAATGCGTGCGACCGCCCTGACCTTGACGGCCTTCGAAATTGCGGTTTGAGGTTGAAGCACAACGCTCACCGGGTTCAAGTCGATCCGCATTCATGGCCAAACACATGGAGCAACCTGGTTCACGCCATTCAAAACCAGCGTCAATGAAGATTTTGTCTAAGCCTTCTTTTTCGGCTTGTCGCTTTACCAAACCAGACCCTGGCACAACCATGGCTTGCTTAACATTAGCGGCTACGCGTTTGCCACGCGCCACGGCGGCGGCGGCACGCAAGTCTTCAATGCGCGAGTTCGTGCACGAACCAATAAATACGCGGTCGATTTTGATTGAAGTAATGGGTGTGTTGGGTTCAAGGCCCATGTAAAGAAGCGCACGCTCCATGCCTGATCGACGGGCGGAGTCCTTTTCCTTATCAGGGTCCGGTACTTTGCCATCAACGGGCAAGACCATTTCAGGCGATGTACCCCAAGTCACTTGAGGCACGATTTCCTGCGCTTTGATTTCAACCACGCGATCAAAGTGTGCGCCTTCATCAGAATGAAGCGTCAGCCAATACTGAACAGCGGCGTCCCAAAGCACACCACTTGGTGCGAACGGACGACCACGGAAGTACTCGACGGTTTTGTCGTCAACAGCAACCATGCCTGAGCGGGCACCCGCTTCGATGGCCATGTTACAGACAGTCATCCGACCTTCGATGGTTAGATCACGAATGGTGCTGCCACCGAATTCAATCGCGTGCCCCGTGCCACCGGCAGTACCGATGACGCCAATGATGTGCAACACCACATCTTTGGCTGTACAGCCCATGGGCAGTTTGCCGTCAACTTTGATCAAAAGATTTTTGCTTTTTTTGGCCATCAATGTTTGAGTGGCCAACACATGCTCGACTTCTGAAGTCCCGATGCCATGCGCCAAAGCACCAAAGGCACCGTGCGTACTGGTGTGCGAATCACCGCACACCACCGTCATGCCAGGCAATGTGGCACCTTGCTCAGGGCCAATCACGTGAACGATGCCCTGACGCAGGTCGTTCATCTTGAACTCCGTCACGCCAAATTTCTCGCAGTTGCTGTCTAACGTATCGACCTGCAACTTGGAAATGGGATCGTCAATGCCGCCAGCTCGGTTGATGGTTGGCACATTGTGGTCGGCAACCGCTAAGTTTGCACTGACACGCCAGGGTTTGCGATCCGCGAGCTCCAAACCTTCAAAAGCCTGCGGACTCGTGACTTCATGCAGCAAGTGACGGTCAATATAGAGCGTCGTTGTGCCGTCATCTTCTTGATGCACCACATGGGCATCCCAAAGCTTGTCATACAAGGTACGTTTCATCGCGCGAGTTTCCGTTTAAGTTCGTCGGTATTGGCGTCAGAGCCGAGACATTGGTCGATTCAGGCGGCTCTCTACAAATCAGATTTTTTGTCTTTACTCATTGGTTTTGTTTATTAATCACCGTTAAACCTCTCAGGCGTTCGTCCCACTTATTGACCGAAACCCGAAACAGGCGTCACGTTTAACACTCTTTGTCGATTATGCCATAGGGCGTTAGCAGATCATGTCGAAAGATAAGGGTGCAAATTTAGTCAGCTATTGGGCAGGATTGGCCGGGCATTGAGCGCGATGTCGCAAGGCGTGATCAACCAGTACCAAGGCCAATAGCGCCTCAGCGATCGGCGTTGCTCGAATACCGACGCAGGGGTCGTGGCGACCCAAGGTTTGCACTCGAACGGGCTCGCCCGCACGGTTGATCGACTGGCGTTCAATGCGGATACTGGAGGTCGGTTTAATGGCTAAGCTCACCGTAATGACTTGCCCGGTTGAAATGCCACCGAGCACACCACCCGCGTGATTGGTTAAAAATCCAGTAGGTGTCATTTCGTCACCGTGCTCAGAACCCCGTTGGGCAATGCTTGCAAAACCAGACCCTATTTCAACACCTTTAACCGCATTCAAGCCCATCATGGCGTGTGCAATATCAGCGTCCAAACGGTCATAAAGCGGCTCTCCCCAACCAGCAGGCAAACCAGAAGCCATGACTTCGATGCGAGCACCGATAGAGTCACCCGCACGGCGCAAGTCATCCATAAAGGATTCCAATTCGGCAATCATGGAGGCATTGGCTGCAAAAAATGGATTGTTCGGGATGTGATCCCAAGACTCGAACGCAATGTGCAAGGGGCCGAGTTGACTCATGTGACCGCGCACTTCGATGTCATGATTAAGCTTTAGCCATTTTTTTGCAATAGCCCCGGCAGCAACCGTCGGTGCCGTCAGCCTTGCCGAAGAGCGGCCGCCGCCTCTTGGGTCACGCTCGCCGTACTTTTTCCAATAAGAAAAGTCGGCGTGGCCAGGACGAAACGTGTCAGCAATAGCGGCGTAATCTTTACTGCGCGCGTCTTGATTGCGAATCAACAAACCGATTGGCGTGCCAGTGGTTTTGCCTTCAAAAACACCCGAGAGGATTTCCACTTGATCGGGTTCTTGGCGTTGGGTGACGTGGCGCGACTGACCCGGCCGACGGCGGTCAAGTTCAACTTGAATATCCGTTTCGTCAAGCACAAGACCAGGCGGGCAGCCATCAACCACGCAACCAATAGCAGGGCCGTGAGACTCACCAAAGTTGGTCACGGAAAATAACTTGCCAAGCGTACTGCCAGCCATATGGAAACCCTACTCTCTGATGAATCGACGCCACGAGCATCACAAAACAACTATTTCAGACAACATCACATTATGACATTTTGAGGCAGTTAGGACGCAAAACCAAGCGGTAGGTGCTTGGGTAAGGTGTTTACTTAGGGGTTTCTGCGTTGCTTTGGGCTGATGCTTGGGACGCTGCCACACGTTCGGCGTCGAGCAAATCTTTGGCCACCTTTGCTGCCTTAGCGGCTCTTTTGGCTGGGTGTACGTACATAATTGCGGCTATAAAAAAAATCGTTGCCAGAAAGATTTCAACCCAAGCCATCAAAATACTTGGCCCTGGCGGATCAGAAGCGACCCGAACAGCACCCTCCATCAAATAAAGCAAGACCAACATACTGGCCCACTGCATGGTGTACAGACTGCCCTTTGAAACGCCCCTAAAAGCAAAAACCAAGGGCACGGCCTTCAAAAACAGCAGCGAACCGGGTCTGAGCGGGGCTAAAAAGATTTCCCAAGCCAAGCACCATAAAAAAAGTGCAATAAGACTTATCAAAGCCACGCGTTGAAGGCCACCAGACAATTTAATGTCTTTCTCGTCATCAGCGCTTGTTATCATGGGTCAACGTTACCTTTGAGTCAGGGTTTTGCATGCTGCGCGACAAGTTACCTCGCCTGAAAAAAGCGCTAATGCGTATTGTATCGGCAGCCATCCGTGATCGGCTGTTTCAGGTCGCATCAAGTTTGGCGTTCACGACAATTTTGGCGATCGTACCGTTACTGGCTGTGACATTGTCCTTGATGACGGCATTTCCAATCTTTGCTGATTTTGAGTCAGCACTCCAAACGTTTTTACGCGAACAACTGATGCCTGACGCTTTTTCAGAGACGGTTATGCGCTATTTGGACGAATTTGTTGCTCAAGCCTCACGCTTATCAACCGTTGGGGGGTTGTTTTTACTGGTGACTGCTGTCTTGGTCATCCTGTCCGTTGACGAAGTACTCAATGATATTTGGCACGTCAAGAAGCAGCGTTCGATTGGACAGCGTTTGTTAATTTACTGGGCTGTGTTGTCGGTCGGGCCGATTATTCTGGGCGCCAGCATTTGGACATCTTCCCAAGTGGCCCATCAAGCGTTCACATTGGGCGGTGGTGCTGCACTGCCCCTATCCCTGTTGACCTCCAGTGCGCCCTTCTTCTTGGGTGGTGTTGCGTGTGCCCTCCTATTTGCGATTGTGCCGAACTGCCGCGTGCCCTTTTGGGTAGCTTTGGTGGGCGGATTCACGACAGCCTCATTGTTTGAGATGATCAAATGGGGCTTGGGTCTGTACTTTGCTCAAATACCGACCTACACCGTGATTTACGGTGCTTTTTCTGTACTCCCTGCCTTTTTACTTTGGATTTATCTGTCTTGGTTTGCCGTATTGATAGGCGCGATCGTGGCGGCAAACTTGCTCACTCACGACCACACCGATCGACACGATGTGCGCTTGCACCATGACAATGCGAGCCTACCCTCTTACAATGACAACCAGCATCTCGCTAGCGGAGAACCCAGCCATGTTGAAAGTCAGTGAAATTCTAAAAGTCAAAGGCAGCACACTCTTTACAGCTGGGCCTGATATGGCAGTCTCACAAGCTGTCGACATCATGAGTGAACAAGACATTGGTTCGTTGGTGATCATGGCTCACGGCACTTTGGTCGGCATGTTGACCTTTCGTGAAATTATTCGCCACATCAACAGCAATGGTGGTGCGATCGGTGAATTCACCATCCGTGCCATCATGAATGACGCGCCGTTTAGTGTGACACCCAATACAGATGCCGACGAAGTTCAGCGACTGATGCTGGCCAAGCACGCTCGCTATATTCCCGTGATGGATGGTCCCACTTTGATGGGTGTCATTTCTTTTTACGACATGGCACAAGCGATTGCCGCGGCTCAGCAATTCGAAAACGCCATGCTTAAGGCATACATTCGCGATTGGCCGGGCGAAGCCAGTAGCCCTGAAAAGTAATGAAGAAATAAGTACCAACAAATTAAGTCAAAACAAGTAACGACAACATACATTTCAAATCGTCTTGTTTACCACCGCATTCTGCTCGGGACTTGTAGGACCAAGAGATTGCCACGCGCGCCGAATCAGCGTGGCGTCGCTTAAGTGCAAAGAGGCTGCGTCAGAAAGCGCTCTGCGCCATCGACGGGCACCCGCCCTACCTTGCCAAAGGCCTAGTAACGGGCGCACCAAAACCCTTAGGGGCACGCCCTGGTTCATCTGCGAGTCGGCATATTGAACCAAAGCATCAATTAACTGTGCTTCATCAATATCACCGAGCCGATGCTGCAAGTGTTTAGAGAGTCGAACCAATACCGTTGGATCATGCCAAGCGGCTCGACCCAACATAACGCCATCAAATGTGTCCCACGCTTGGGCACAGTCGTTGACAGCCGTTAAACCGCCATTCAAGACGACAACCGCATCAGGAAAATCGCGTTTGAGTTGAGCCGCCTGATCATATCGCAAGGCAGGCACCTCTCTGTTTTCTTTGGGTGACAGACCGGCAAGAATGGCGTGACGCGCGTGGACCACAAAGACGCGGCAGCCCACGTCATAGAGCGAGCCCACAAAGTCTTGCACAAACGCGTACGTTGTGGTGCCGTCGAGCCCGAGACGGTGCTTGACCGTCACGGGAACGTCAACGGCGTCTTGCATGGCTTTGACGCAATCTGCAACAAGCTTCGGCTCTCGCATCAGGCAAGCCCCAAAAGCCCCCTTTTGTACGCGATCAGATGGGCATCCACAATTCAGATTGATTTCGTCATAACCCCAGCGCTCGCCCAATTTGGCACTCGCGGCAAGCGCTGCCGGATCACTGCCGCCAAGTTGAAGGGCCACAGGGTGTTCAGCCGCATCAAAATCCAAATGCCTCGCCTGGTCACCGTGCATCAAAGCACCCGTGGTAATCATTTCCGTGTAGAGCCGTGCTTTTGGGGCCAAAAGCCGGTGGAAGTATCGACAGTGACGGTCAGTCACATCGATCATGGGTGCAACACACAACTGCCATGATCTAAGTGATTGATTTATATGTGTTTTTTCTTTCATTTATCTTATGAAAAGGTGGTGTTTGCACTATATTTTGCACATGAGATGCACACAAGCATCACAAAAAGGTAACATTTGCACATCAATCAAGCACACACGGAGTGCACACGATGGCAACTTTTACCCAACTACCCAGCGGCAAATGGCGTGTGCAAGTCCGACAAGGTGGATTGTACAAGGGCGCAACTTTCAAACTAAAAAGAGAAGCGCAGGCGTGGGCGGTGCAAGTTGAATCGCAGGCGCACAGCCTCGTCACAACCGGCTACCAGAGCGTCCCGAGCGGCTACACAGTGGCCAAGCTAATAGATGCTTACATAGAGGACACCAACCCTCACTACAAGCGCCTCCATTGTCTGAAGCGTATTTCACGAGATGTAGGTCATTTCAGTCTTTCTAAGCTCAATGCTGCGATGCTGAATGATTATGTGACCAAGAGGCTTAAAACAGGCATACAAGGCGTAACACTGGCTTATGACCTATCTACTCTGTCAGCGGTATTGAAATACGGGAAATTGGTAAAGAAGCTAAACATAGACTCAATGGTTGCTCGTGATGCCCGTGCCTCAATGGCTTTGCGAAAAGTAGAAACCCGTTCAACAGAGAGGGAGCGTGAGCCGACAGATCATGAAATGCAGGCTCTCTACACACACTGGGAAGCCAATGAGCGATTAAAGCTACCAATGGCAGACCTGTGCCGTTTTGCTCTAGCAACGGCTATGCGACAAGGCGAGATATGCCGCATCACAATAGAGGACGTTAACCGTCAAAATAAAACGGTTGTTATCCGTGACCGTAAAGATCCACTTCGCAAAGTCGGCAATCATATGACCGTGCCGCTATTGCCAGAGGCTTGGGAAATTGCGATCAAGCATATTGGCAAGCGCACAGCTGGCAAAATATTTGAGAATTGTTATGAGCGCAGCGTTTCAGCGTCTTTCACCAGAACCTGCATAAAACTCAAGATTAAAGACCTTCATTTCCACGACTTGCGACACAGGGCAATCAGGCAATTATTTTCCGGCGGACTCGCTATCCCAGAAGTGAGCCTATTGAGTGGGCACAAGAATTGGAAAATCCTCGCAAGATACGTAGCTGTGCAGCCTAGCGAAGTACACGAGAAATTTGCAAGGAGTAGCCATGCGTCGTGAATACTTAAGCGTGGACTTTAGCGACTTAGAACACGGCTTGAGCGTTTTGTTTGAAGCATCAACCGCCGAGCACCGTAAAGAGATAGCATCAAAGATGCTCAAAGACCTAGAGTCTTTGTCAGGCGCGACAGCGTTTGATGAAACAACAGCCATGCTTTACACCATCGCAGCGTTTGGAGATTTGCCCTCACCTACCCTGCGAGATAGCTTTAATAGTTTGGTTGTTGCCTACTCTGGTTGGTCGGCTGATCGACTCATTGCCGAAAAGCAAAGTGAGGAATCACGTGCGCACGGCAAAAAAGGAGGTCAACCAAAGAGCAAATTCAAAACTCGTGATGAAGAGCTTATTATTGAATTTAACAAAACTAGAAATCGATCCCATAGCGATAGTGACGCCGCTCAACGCATGGTTAATCACCACTTTACGGACAGTAATGGCAATTATCTTAGTGTTTCTCAGATACGCCGGATAGTAAGGAATCAAAGAAGTAAAAAATAGCTGTGCAAGTAGGGGGGTACTTAAACAAACGCTTACCCATAATGAAATCTCAGCAACACTTTCGGGAGATTTCATTGTGGACATTGACACCCTACGCAAATTTGCAAGCACCATTGACTGCTTAATTGAGGAGGACTTTTACCAATTTGTTGGTATTACTCCACTAACAGCCAAAGCATGGCGCAATCGAGGCAAGGCACCGCAACCAGTCTTGATCGGAACAAGATATTTTTATCCTTTAGCGGCAATTCGTCAGATTATTACTAATCGCACAAAAGACGAATCAACAAAAGAAACTGAGGTGTTCCTATGAGCGCCTACCTTCCCGCTGCTTATGCAAAAGCCATCGACATCGGCAGAACCGCCAAGATCGACCGGCACATCATTGGCAATAAGTATTTATTCAAAACCGGCATTCCTGACTTTTACATCATTGCCGGATTAGACGCTGATGAGGATGAGTTAGCCGAGGCGGTGCTATGCCAAGCCGCCATCGCACGGACAGTCGCTGGCTCATTTGCAGGAGGCATTCAATGAAGAAACCAAATGAAAACGGGCTCGAATCGGCGGCAACCGACAGAGCCCTAGCCAACTCAGAAACCAATCAAAAGAAGGCTGAAATCATTATGCCTAATTTTAGCGCGGCGGTGCGCCTAATCCCCAGTTCTCACGCGCCAAGTTTAGAGGCCGCCCACTACCGAAGCATGAGCACACGCCAACTAAGGCGCTTGGCCGCAAAGCGTTTAAGCAAGGGGGCGTTATGATTGACCTCAGAAACTATGACCTTGGCGAGCATCGAATTGCTTGCCCATGTTGCGCCCGAAATCCCAAAGATCGCACCCTTGGAATTTCGGTCAGAAGCATCGGCAATGCTGTAGCGCACTGTTTTCGATGCGAGTACACACAAAGCCTCAAAGAGCGCTCACAGAAGCTGTATACGCCCACAATCAAGCCTCAGAGCAAGCCTAGGCAAAGGTACACCACGCTATCCGATTGGGGACGTTCTTTGTGGCTTGAGTGCCATCCCATGTCGGGCATTGCGCTTGATTACCTTAAGAATCGAAAATGCGCCATTCCACCGTCAGATGGTGACTTACGTTGGCATCCAAACCTGCGACATCCATCGGGCGTTGTTGGTGCGGCACTTGTTGGATTGGTGACGGATTTTGTCACCGGCGAGCCATTGTCACTGCACCGGACATGGATTACCTCAATAAGCAAGGCAAACGTCGAACCAAACCGAATGTTATTGGGCAGACATGCTGCCCAAGGCGGAGTCATTAGATTATTCCCAGACGAGTGCGTGACTACAGGCTTGGGCATCGCTGAGGGCATAGAAACCGCTCTTTCACTGGCACATGAATACACACCAGTTTGGGCGGCTGTTAGTGCGGGAAACATGGCGTCATTGCCTGCACTAGATGGCGTCGAAAGTTTAATGATTGCAGTTGACCAAGACGACGCTGGCAGGTCTGCCGCTCAGGTTCTGGCGCATCGCTGGATTGGCGATGGCAGAGAAGTGTTTGTCATGCAGGTTCCAAACGGCGATCTTAATGACCATATTGAGGTTTTCCATGACTGAAAAATTCATCATTGCAAACAAGTCGGTTACGAAAGTTTCGCCAAGTACAGCTTTGAATAAGGCAATGTTGCCAGCGTTTTGTACTGAACTATGCGACTTGCCACACGGGCTTGGTGAAATTCAAGCGTATATATTCGGGCGACAAAAGTATCCGTCAACTGCCACATCCTCATTTGCGGCGATTACAGCGCTTCAGACATTTGCCAGCGCATTTGTCACCGTTCAGTCCTACTCTGGTTTGGGGCTAAACGAGTACTTTTTGATTGCCGCACCAACAGGCTTTGGCAAAGAGGATTTACGCCAATCAATTCGCGCATTGTTTGCTAAGGCTGAAACGATGGCCACATCAAACAATCTATCTTTCCTAAGCGCGCCAAAAATTCAGCACCAAGCACCGGCGAGCCAGCAGGCTTTACACAAATTACTAGAGGCTGACCCAGCGCATTTGCTTTTAGCGGACGAATTTGCAGAATGGTTAACAACCGCCAAAAGCAATAGCCACACGCAAGCAACTATTGGTTACCTCATGGAGTGCTACACGTCTGCACTAGGCAAAGTGATCGTCCCTCAGTCAATAGCCGGTCAATATGCGCCAGTTGAGAACCCGAGGGTAAGCCTGATTGCAACGACAACCGGCGAGCGATTGTCTGAGGCATTAACGCAAAGCCACGCTGACAGCGGCACATACAACCGAATGATGATTTTTATTGCCGAGCAAGACAGACTGCAAAAGCGTTACGAGGGTTTGAATTACGAGCCAACAGACAAAGCGCTTGAACCGTTTGGGTATGTCATGAGCCAAACAGGCTCACTACGCTTTGACAAGCAGGCATGGGACTTTTTTAAGCAACACGACAACGATGTCATTGAGCCGCTGAAGTTTGCCGACCATGGGCTTGCGGGGAGATTATCCGAACAGGCAATCAAGTTGGCGGCAACCATTGCGTTATCAGACAAACGAATGGACATTAGAGCCGACGACCTCAAGACAGCTTATGCGATTAGAGAGAACCTTTATCACAGAGCAAAAGCGTTTCTCGACTCGTTTGGTTCGCTTGATGATTCGCACGAGACTGTTAAAGCCCTCAATCAGTTGCGTGAAGTATTTACGCGGCATCCAGTCCTTTCATGCAGTCGGCTCTCTGATTACTCACGGGCGTTTCGCAAGCTGTCCAATCGTGACCAGAATGACGTTATTAACACGCTAGCAAATGAAGGCTCAATTCGGTTTGATGACGCCTCAAAAGGACGTCTCGTTTCGCTCTTGATGGAGATTTCGTTTTGAAACAGACAAACAGACAAACTACAGACAAAAGTGTCTGTACGTTGAAAGCCCAATGGATAAAGGCTTTATATAAAAAAATAGACATATATACAGACATAAATACACATACACACACACCGTTGTTGGCAAATGAATAGGCGTTGAATTTTGGGGGATTGGGTGTGTGTACCGTCTGTTTGTCTGTTTTGTCTGTAAATCGCTCGAAACCCGCATGGATATAAGCTATCCCGTACAGACAGCATTTGTCTGTAGCTATCCCGTACAGACACTTTTGAGGCTGCAAACAAAATGACACCAAACCAAACCATCCAACAAGCGGCCGATAGCCTCGGGGTTCATGTCGAGGTTTTACTGGCCTTCATTGAAACGGCCGGCAAAGTCATACAAGACGCCGAGAGAATCAAAACGGTTCAGATGATTGTCAACCTTCCGAGGATTATGAAATGAGCATTTACTTCATTACTGAGTTACTGCGCTACAGATGGATGCGCAAGCGCTATGCCGAGCAACTGCTAAGGCGCTGG
>Ga0335398_10001673_pt1 | contig 37145 bp, 22 predicted proteins | sample BON03_FD_205742 | JGI IMG/M metagenome (GOLD analysis project Ga0335398, IMG submission 205742) | Freshwater microbial communities from Lake Bonney liftoff mats and glacier meltwater in Antarctica - BON-03 (spades assembly) (version 2) | ecosystem: Environmental > Aquatic > Freshwater > Ice >... | reverse complement strand
TCACCCACCGCCCCCTCAACGAAAACGATTCCCCGCCCCCACCCTTCCGGTCAGACAAGCCACCATCTCAAGAATGCTTCTCCCCCCAAACGTTCGGGATATCGAAAACCACAGTGCGTGCGAAAACCACAGTAGGACTCCACAGTCCCAAACGGACGCACGCGTAGGACTCCACAGTCCCAAACGGACGCACGCGTAGGACTCCACAGTCCCGAAGGGACGCAGGCATTTAGCCGCCAGCCTGGGCTGGCGGTCCCAAGCACCATCGATTCAGAAAGCTCCGAAGGTGCGCAGGCAGACCACGCATCACCCACAGCCCCCTCACCGAAAACGATCTCCCCCCTCACCCTTCCAGTCAGACAAGCCACCATCTCAAGAATGCTTTTTTCCCCAAACGTTCGGGATATCGAAAACCACAGTGCCTGCGAATACCACAGTGGGACTCCCTTCGGGACGGTGGAACCCATACGTGTGCGTGTCCAGCGACAATTATAATTGACCTCAGCGACAATTAAAACTGCCCCCGCAGGACATCCTTTTTCGGGGTCTTTCCGGGGCCTCAAGCCGCACCGATCATGCCGCCGCATCCCTTGGTGGAGGGAGGGACCCGGGAGGACGGCGAAGCCGGACTCCCAGGGCGCGACCGGAACCAAGGGATGCGGCGGGCGTTTTGCCCCCCGGCGGCGATTTGCCGTCAGGATCCGGCGTTCTCCGGGTCCAACCCGTCTCCACCGGTCTTCGCCATCCCGTCAGCCCCCACCGCCCGCTGGATGCGCTGGCTCGGGCCATCGAATTCCAGGATGATCGAGTGATGCACCAGGCGGTCAATCGCCGCCATCGTCGTCATCGGATCCTTGAAAATCTGATCCCATTGGCTGAATACCAGATTCGAACTCAGCAACACACTGCGCCGTTCATACCGCTCCGCCAGCAAGGTGAAAAGCACTTCCATCTCCTCGCGACTCTGCTGCAAATATCCGATGTCATCCAGGATCAGCACATCATATCGATCCAGCTTTTTAAGCTCCTTCTCCAGGCAAAGATCGCGCTTCGCCGCCAGGAGCTGGCCCACGATTTTAAAGGCCGGACGAAAGAGCACCCGCTTTGAATGCCGCAAGATCAGCTCCCGCCCGAGGGCCGCCAGGAAGTGCGTCTTGCCACGGCCCGGCAGCCCGAAGGCCAGCACATTGGATGCAAACGGAAATAAGCGCCACGCCCGTGAAATCCTCAATCTGGGTCAACTGAAACGGGAAGGAATTCTCGACCCACAACGCGTCAAGCAGCTCCTAAGCTACGACACCGAAGAAGGTCCGGGTCGCTACGGTCTCCGTCTCTGGATGCTCATAACCTTCCGGATCTGGAAGGAGCAATTCGGAGTCTGACGTTTCCCGTAGTTCGAATTTAAAGCGTCTGGAGTTTTGACAGCGACACCGCCATGAAAGGCACGGCAACGAGGAGCGCCGGGCATCCCCGATGAGACCCCCGCTCATCGAATGACTCGGCAAGGACAGGCTCCACACCGTTGCGCTTTCCTTCGACAATACCGCAAATCCGCTCGGGCAGGATAAGACCGGTGAATTGTCTCCCTCTCATCTTCCTGGGACACAACAGCTCCTGAATACTGCCATCGAAGCCGCGGGCGGTTTCACGATGGAGGCGTGGTTCAGCTATGCGGGGGGAGGAAATATCAACTCGATCATCGATTATGCGGGCACCGAAAAGTTGGTCCGCGAAGTTGCGGGGGAAGGGGCCGGCTACCGGAACAACAGTGCGGCCCCGCTTTATCCGTTGGGATCGGCCGAGGTCGGAGAATGGCACTACACGGCCGTCGTCTTCACCCCGACGGCCCCGGTCGCGGCCGGCTCGATCACCGGTGATTTCACCTTCTATTTCGATGGTAACGTAGCTACCGAAACCATCGAAGCGGTCACCATTTCCGACTTCGGGGACAGCCTGAATCGGACCATCGCGGTGGGAGCCCATCCCTTGGGCTTTGCCGGGGATTTCCTAACCGGACTGATATTCGAACCCCGGGTTTCACTCGGTGCCCTGGGACCCGAGGAACTTCTCTTCGGGCAGTCTCCCTTCCTCGAAATCACGATCACCGAACTCGAGCGACTGGAGGGCGCAAACCGTCTCGTCTGGACCTCGCGACCAGGCCGAACCTACTCGCTCGAGTATTCGCTCGATCTCCAGGATTGGAAGGAAATCGACGATCCAATCTCAACTGATGCTGACACGACGGAATTCACTCATACCTTCGTTCCCGAATTCGAGGAGGTCGCCGATGCTCCCATGGTTTTTTACCGGGCTATTGAAAATACCGATTAGTATTTCGACAACCAAGGGCAGGTTTTCTTTCAAATTCGGAGTTGATTTCGAACTACGGGAGATCTCCTTCGAACAGCTCTAAATAGAGCGTGTCCCAAGAGCGCAGATCAAGACAGCACAGGCTCTGCAACTGATTTCAAAAGAGACATAGGAGGCTTTTTTGCCTCCCATGTCCGAAATTCGAGGTCTATAATTCTTTATCCCCAACGGGGATATGGATTTTAGCCCAGGGTTGCCGGAGCCCTGCGGAGTCACGGTTTTTGGACGAGTCGGTGAGAAGGGCACCCCGTCATTCTTTCGCCGAGGGATGTCAGCGAACCAGAAAGCTCAAACGATCCTGAAGACCGAGATCATTGATCCCGGGACACTTTTTCGGCCTTGGCGAGAACCTCTTTGAGCGTCACGGCCTTGCCGCCCTGGCGTTTGCTTTCATCGGCGGCTTCCATGAAGGTGAACAGTTCGATGGTCTCGACGGCTGAGACGGGCGGCTTCTTTGTTTGGAAAAATTTCACGACCTCGACCACCAGAGGGGCGTAGCCCTCATACGCTCCGACGGCGATCTCTTCGCCTTTGGCGTTGCGGGCGATGCCGGAGTAGTCCTTGCCTTCTCTGAAGATGCCGGTTCTATTATTTTCCCAGGTCCCCTCCACTTCGATCAAGCCTTCGGGCGTGGTTCGGCGGACGACCGACTGGCATCCGGTGCCCATGACTGTGAAGAGCGATTCGCAGCCGTGGACACCATACCAATAGAGATCGGGGTGGTGGGGCTCGAGTGAGGCCGGGCTGGAACAGAGGGCGTAGGTCACTTCGCCGATCGAGCCCGCCCGAACGGCCTGGGTGCTTTTTCCGTAGCGAAGCGACGACGAGGAGAAAATCGGAACGCCCGCTTCTTTGGCAAGACGGAAGATCTCAAGAGTATCGCTCAAGGTCCCGGCAACGGGTTTGTCGATGAACAAGGGCAATCCCGCCGCGATGACGGGTCGGGCTTGAGCGAGATGGGGTCGACCATCGACGCTTTCGATCATGACCGCGTCTACCTTGGTGCAAAGGTCCTCGATGGTTTCACAAATTTCTACGCCGAAGTCATCGACCAAGGTCTTGGTGTAGCCCTCGACTCTTGAAATGCTCGATTCGATGTCGGGGCTACCTCCTTTGAAGGCCGCGACGACTTTGGCTCCCGCAACGTGATCCTTGGCGGTGGGGTCATTGAGGATTTGAGTGAAGGCGGTGACATGGGAGGTGTCGAGACCGATCAAGCCAATGCGGATGGGGTCTTTGGCGGCGAGCGATGAGAGTCCCAAGAGGGTGCAGAAGAGGGTGGTGATTTTTTTCATTTGGTCATTTGGTGATGGGTTGGGAAATTCGGAGATAAGCGAAGAGGTCTCGAAGTGCGGTATCATCGAGACCATTCAGGAGGCCGTCAGGCATGAGGCTGCGGCCGGCCGGGGTGAGGGTTTTCATTTGTTTGCGAGGGATGGTGATGTCGGCACCGTCGAAGCCTCGCAAGACAATGCCATTGGTGTCTTCATCGGAAAGGAAGCCGCTCAGGATCCGTCCGTCGGTGGTGGTCACGACGACATTTTCATAGCCTTCGCGAATCTCCGCGTTCGGTTCGAGAATGCTCACCAGCATCGTGCCGAGGTCGTCCCGTTGGTAGCGGGTGAGGTCCGGCCCGACGTCTCCGCCTTTGAAGAAGAGCTTATGGCAGCTCGCGCAGCGGGCGGTGAAAATGGGCTCGCCGGTATAGGGATCTCCGGCGCGGGCGGAGAGAATTTTTTGCAAGGCATCCGCTTGGAGGGAAGGAGTTGGCTTTTCTGAGTCAGGAAAATGCTGACCGAGTAAGGTTGAAATTTTGCTGTCCTCATGAAGCGCGAGACGGGAGAGGAGGTCTTGGTCAAAGTGCGCGGCCGGGATCTTTTCGGAACCCACGGTTTTGAGGAGAGCGGCTGCCCAGACCGGCCGGGAAGCGAGGAGATTGAGGGTGCTGGCTTGGAGGCCCGGAGCAAGCTTCGGATAGGCGTTCACAAGGGTCTCTCCAATCGCTTTGTCGTCGTAGATTTGCAGGGCGATGATCGCGGCACGACTCAGTTCGGAATTGTCGGTCGAAGTTGCGAAGTCGAGGAGTTTCTTCCAGACCCCTGCGTCGCCTTGATAGCTTCCGAAAGCCCGGATCGCAGCGAGCCGATCGGCGGGAGTGGCTTGGGGATTGGAAAGGAGGGTGAGGCCCTCCGTGAGAGCTTTTTGATCGCCGCTTCGAATGCGCATGGAAAGGGAAGATTGATCCAGCTTGGTGGTCAGTTCGTCCGGAAGGATCGGGACCGTTCTTCCTTCGAAGGCTTTTTCAAAGCCAGCCATTAGAGCGGCATGACCGGCGGCATCGGGAGCGAGTTCGAGGAGGCGGGCGCACTGAAGGAAATCGCGTCGGGAGCCGGCTTCCGCAAAGCGACGCATCAAGCGTGGAGCAATATGATCGAGGAAGAAGGGCGACGACCAAAGTTGGGGGGCCTCGAAAGTCGCCAGGACGGCCTCCGCATGTTTCTCGCAGTGAGCTTCCACGACATGCCAAGCCATGAGCGGGATGAAGGGGTCTTCAAGGTGAACGTGTCGTGAGATGATTTGCCGGGCAAGAGCGAGGCTCTGTTGATACTCAAGACGACCCGCCGTGGAGAGGATCTGGCACTGGACCTCGGCATTTGTTTCTCGATGGGCGAGGATTTTGATTTGGTCGAAAATTTCCGGCTCAAGTTTCCCGTCATCACCGGAGAGCCTGATGATCCACGCCCGCACCATGGGGGCCGGGTGATCGAGATGGAGGCGGGCCGTCTCGAGATGAAGTTCACCCATCTGATGGAGCACCCAAAGCGCTTCCAAAGCGGGGTGGGGATTCCTTTGTGCAAGGAGAGCCTCCAATTGCGGGACGATGGTGAGATCCGCTCGCTGGGCCAGCAAACGAACGGCCGTTTGCCGGTGCCAAAGGTTGTCGTGTCCCAGGAGTGTCACTAATTCCAGGGAAGGGCTGGTTTCCAAATTCCGGTCCTTGATCAACGGCGCCTCTTTCCCCCGGAGTCGATAAATCCGTCCACTGTCGGGGTCGATCTGGCCTTGGTAGTTTTGCCCGTGGGCGATGTATTGCTCGCGGAAATCGGAGAAGATGACGCCTCCGCAAGGGGCGTTGGCGAGAGAGACCGGCCGGAAGGTGAGGTCATCGCTGCGAAGAGGGAAGCCGGTGTCGGAGGTTTGAAAGGTGCTGCCCGTCGCGGTTCGATCTGAGGCCACGAGATAGTGATGCAGGGGATCGACGCTCAGAAGTTGTCCCTGGAAGCGGGCGGGCATCGCGGTGGCATCGACACAGATCCCCAGGTGGGAAAAGCGTGGGATCGGGTTGGTGCTTTTCATCATTGAAAGTTCCCCAAATGAGAAAGGATTGGGCGGCGGGCCGAACTTGCCGGGGTTCTTTCCTTGCTTGAGATATTGTCCGTTTTGCACGAAGTGAAAGCCCCGCGTGTCGCCGCCATTGTGACCGCTGAAAAGCCGGCCTTCGGCATCGAAACTCAGGCCGAAGGTATTGCCGCCGCCATCGGCGAAGACCTCGAATTCTTTGGTGCGGGGATGGTAGCGCCAAACGATGGGGCCTTCGTTATAGATCGCCGGATCATCAAAACCCGGTCGCGTCACCCGGCTGGTGGTGGTGCTCCCCTGGCCTCCGTAGAGCCAGCCATCGGGACCCCAAGTGAGGCCGTTGGCGACGCTATGGGTATCCTCGAGTCCAAACCCGGCGAGCCGAACTTCGGGATCTCCCTCGGGAACGTCGTCGCCGTCTTCATCGCGATAAAAGAGGAGATACGGGGTGTGCATCACCCAGAGGCCGCCCCAACCACGAACGACCGAGTTCGCCATATTCAGTCCGGTGAGAACATTCTTGCTCGTTTCATAAATACCATCGCCATCGAGATCTTCGTGCACGCTGATGATGTCGGCTCCGCGGTCATGATGGGGCGGGGCGGGAGGGATGCGGTCATACTTCGAGCGATAGTATTGATCGCGCCCGACCATCGTGAGTCCGGCGGGGTAGGGATACTGACGATATTGGGCAACCCACATCCGGCCCCGGGTGTCGAAACTGAAGTGAGTCGGTTGTGCGATTTTCGGTTCGCTGAGCAAGGCCTCGACGGCAAGGTCATCGTCGGTCTGCAACAAGGCGAGGTCTTCCCCGGGGGGGACCTGTCGTCCCCGAATGGGATCGATGGTGCGAGCGAGCGGGCGGCTGGAGAGTCTAAACTGACTGGCGGGATAGGCGGCGAAGGCGGGTCTCTTTTGACTGGCCTCGAGCTCGGCGGGGGAAGGTTCCGTGGTCGCAAATTCCCACTCCTGATCCAGCATGAGTTCGTGAAAGTAGTCGATCAGCACCGGTGCCGAAGTGAAGCCATGATCGACCGCTTTGTTGTCGATTCTGATGACCAGCGTGTTGAATTGCGCCTTTCCGAGAACGTCTTTTGGAATCTTGAAGCGTTGTTCTTTGCCCACGGGAACGCCGTCAGAGGTGCCGATGCTTTGACCGTTCAAAAAGATCTGAAACCGCCCGGGAAGGTCGGAGATTGCGAGGACCGTGGAGCTTCGCCAAAGATCGCGTTCGCTGCCTTCCGGAGTGACGAGGCGATCCGGGACCTGAAGAAAACAGCGCAGCCAGAGATTCTCAGAATCCGCAGTGGCTTTGGTGGGAATGGTGGTACGGGTCCACTCGGAGCCACCGGCATTCGTCAAAGAAAACAGAGTGAAGCAAGCTACGGCGGAGAGAATGCGAATCATCTTCCCATCATCGCTATGGAGGTCGGTGAGAGAAGGAAATTCCATGGCGATCCATACGATCCCGATGCACTCCAAGAGCGGCCAAAGAGTCAGGCACAACCTCACCAGAAAATCACAACGCCACTTTCCTCTCAGCGCCTCCGGAGCGGTCGATGGATCGAACCGCTTTGGAATGCCCGCAATGGCCCGACAAGATCCCGGCGTCATCCGACCGGGTCGGGCACCCTTATTCTGTCAGGATCACTGATCCGTCGCACTCCCCCGATTTTTCCGGCCCCGGTTCGATTGATCCACCGCCGATCGTGTCATGATCACTTCGGAAAGATTTTCGCCAGTGAGCCAGTGAGTCAGTCGCCCCTCCTTGTCGACCACGGCCACGGCAGGCAACCCCGATTGTATCAACTTCTGCCACTCCTCTACCGCTGGCAAATCTTCATCGACCTGGGAAGGAATTGCCTCCAGGGAATCGGCGATTCGGTGATCAGGCCCTTCCTCCCGCAAGGCCCGGATGATCTCGTTTCTCGTCGCGATGCCAACACATTGACCGACATCGTTCACGACCGGAAAATCCGCCTGTGACCCGTTCAATATCAGATCGATCGCATCCTGGATTGAGTCGCTCATTTTCAGCGAATGAAATTCACTCATCGCGGCACCCCGGGCATCGACGCCCTCGAGAATGTGTTCGGTTTCCACCATGGAGGCTTCCGATCCCGCTGCGAAGAACACAAAAATCGCGACAAGCAGGAGGATGGGCTGTCCGTTCACAAGCGCCAGAATGCCTCCACCAACCGCGAACATCTGTCCCAGGGTCGCCGCTACCGAGGTTGCCTTTTCCCGGGACACGAAAAAGCTGAGAATGGCCCGGAAGGCCCTTCCCCCATCCATCGGAAAGGCGGGGATCAGGTTGAAGGCCACGAGAGTGACATTCACCCAGATGAGCCCATCGAGAAGGTTTCCTCCACCCGGCATTCCAGCCGACTCGTCCCAGACCGGAAACCCCTGGCGAGCCAGAATCAAGACCCCGGCAATGACGACGTTGACCATCGTGACCATCGTGACCATCGGACCGGCCAGCGCAACCACCAGTTCATGCAGCGGTTGCTTCGGAATTCGGCTCATGCTCGCGACCCCGCCGAAGGGGAGTAACGTGATCCGTGGGGTCGTGATTCCATACCGCAGCGCGGCTGCCACATGTCCAAATTCGTGGAGCAAGACGCAGAGGAAGATCAGAAGCAGGAACAAGACAACATTCACTCCGGCGGCCGCTCCGGACGAGGCCGCAGTCGCAATTCCAATCCAGGCAAGCAGAAGAAGAAAGGTAAAATGAATCCGCACTTCCGTGCCGGCCATTTTCGCAATTTAGAAGGACCAGGTCATCTCAGATCCTCTCACGTTACGAACTTGCGAAAGGATTGCAATTCGCTTCCCGGACCAACTTTTTCATTCGCTGTCCTCGCTCCGCTTTCCGGGGCCCTTAAGGTTTGGATATCTCCAAACGGTAAAACTTGCTTGCATCCAAGGTATCGGGATCGGTCACGGTGCGCTCGTCGCCGTCGTCGCTCACGCTGCCGCCGGTGAAAGGGATCCAGTCGGGTGCTTGCAGGGTCGTGTTCGTCTTCAAGTTGTAGGTGCGATCGCCAAGGCGTGGGTTGAAGACGATCCGGTTTTGCCCGGGAGTATCCGGGTCTTCTTCCACGCGCCAAAGGAAGCGGGAGAGCGCGTCGTTGGGGATGACCCCGGCGATGAACTCGAAACGATTGTCCTGACCGTCGCCGTCCGCGTCGATGCCGGGCGCTGCGAGCGGGTTCTCTGTTCCAAAATAGAGGACCTGCCAGTCGTCGTCGAGGCCGTCCCCGGCGTAGCTGCCGAAATCGTCGTCGTTGGTATTGTTCACCGTGAGCGGAAGTGTGCCGGTGTCGCCCGCGAAGCTGGCCTGGGCAGTCGCGGAGGTGTCCTGGTAGACAATGGCGGCGGTGGCGAGACCATCCGTGTCGATGCCGGTGAGCGGTCCGACCAGCACGCTCCAGGTGATCTCGTCTGCGGTGAGCTCGATGAGGGTGTCATCGTCGAGCACTTGCACGGCGCTGAGTTGGGTCGTCAAGCCCTCGTCCACCGTCGCGGGTGCGGCGGCGAGTTGCAGGGCGGTCACTTCGTAGAGCTGGCCGATGTAGCCGGCCTTGGCCGTTTGGGCGGGCGAGGAGACGGTAGAAATACCCACCACGCCTCCGACGCTACCGTCGTTGCTGTAGCTCGTGCTGGTGGCGCGTTGGCCTCCGGCGTCGGTGGTGTCGGTGCGGATGTTGTAGCTTGCTGATGTGCGCGGGCCGGCGTGGGCGGCCGTAGCCAGCGCCAGCAGCGCGGTTAGGCCGAGTGTGCATTTCAGGGCAAGATTGTTGGTTTTCATGAGTTCAGTGAGGTGGAGTTTTGCATTCGGATGATTCTGGAGAAGGACACGGCGGGGAATGGCCCGGAGCGTTCGCGTCATCTTGATCCGCTACTGACACCGAGCCATTGTGGTCATGTTTTCGCCTCATGGCAAGCTGCCAGGAGGACAGGATGGCGGCCGGGTCAGCCGGGGCATCAGCTGATGCCCGGGTTGAGCTGGGGCCAGAACAGCCCGGAAGCCGTTGTTGTTGTTGGCGTTGTCCGGATTGTTGTTGTTGCGGTTCGCCGACCGGCAGTTGTTGGCATTGTTGTTCCAACTGCCGCCGCGGATCACGCGGTTGGAGCCTGTTGGCTGCCACCCCAAATCGCCGCACGACGTGCGAGCGAAAATTCCGGCTGCGCCAAGGCAGCGTGAAGGCCACCAGCGCCGTCATCCGCTGCTGGCTTTCTAGATCTGTCCAGCGTCCTTCCACCCGCTCCCGCTCATGGGCGCGGAACTTCCGCTGGAAGCGCAGCTTGCTCCGCCGCGCGAGGCGCACCTCGTGCGGGAAGACTCGGCAGCCGAGAAAATCCATGCCGTGGCTCGTCCGGTTCAGGGACACGTTCGCCTTCAGCTCCAGCCGCAGTTCGGTCGTGAGAAACTCCTCCACCCTGCGCCACGTCTCACGCATCCCGGCACGGCTGTCGCCCCAGACGACGAAGTCATCCATGTAGCGCACGTAGGCGCTCCCACCCAGTTGCTCGGTGATGAGCCGATCCACGGGAGCAAGGTAGTGATTGGCGAAATGCTGGGAGGTCAGGTTGCCGATCGGCAGCCCGCAGCCGGGGCTCGTTTCATAACTGTCCAGGATCCGTCGGAACAGTTTCATTACCGACGGGTCCTTGAACTTCCGCTCCAGCAACCGTAGCAGGATGGCGTGGTCGATGGAGTCGAAATACTTGCGGATATCCATCTTCAGAAACCACCCGTGATGTCGGGCGTGGGACGCGGCGCGCAGAACCGCCGCCTGCTGGCCCTTCCCCTCGCGGCAGGCGTAGCTGTCGAAAATGGCAGCCCGTTCTAGGGCGGGTGCGCAGACGTTCATCAGCGCGTGGTGCAGCACCCGCTCGCGGAAGCTCGCCGCACAGATCATGCGCTCCTTCGGGTCCTTGATGAGGAATGTGTGATATTCGCCCACGGAGACACGGCCCTCCAGCAGTTCGCTTCGCAGGTCCGCGAGGCGGCTGTCGAGCTGCTCCTGGAATGCCCGGCAGTCCGCCTTGCCTCGCTTCGACTTGGCAGCCTTCCAGAAGGCTCGCCGCAGATTATCCGGCTCGGCGATCGTTGCCATCAGGTTGCCTTGGCGTTTCATTGCGTTGGGGCTTGGGTCAGGAGTTGCACCAGCGCCTCACCGTATTTCTCCATGCGGGCCTCGCCCACGCCTTCGATCTCCTTCAGGCCCGCTTTGGTGTTGATCTTCTTCTGCACGACCTGCGCCAGTTGCTCGTTGGTGAACACTGCGTAGACCGGCACGCCCTCCTTGCCAGCCTCGGCTTTGCGCCAGTCGCGTAGCCGACTGAAGAGCTCGAACTCCTCCGGCTTGAGGACCTCCTTGTAATCCACCTTCGGCACCCGCGAGCCAACAGTCCTGCCTCCCGTTCCCGCCGCTGTGCCGTCTAGATATTCCACACAGACGCTCCAGAACGAGTTCTCCCCGTCCGCCACGAATTCCTTCTGCACCGCCAGCACTCGATGACCGCGCAGAAAGCCATTCATCTCGGCTTCCGCCTCGCTGACATTCTTGATCGGGATAACAAAGAGTTTTAGTTGCATGCTGCTTCTTAAAAAAAATCCGGCCGCTACGCGGCACTCCTACCTATCTTCACACTATCCAAGCAGAATCTTATCCAACCGCTCCACAGTCAGTCTGCGCTCGTCCCTCACTTGCCACGCCTGCTCCGCTCTGCTCACTGACCTGGGCTCAGAACAGCCCGGAAGCCGAGGCCGTAGTCGTTGGCCGTGGCCGGATTGCTGTCGCCGCGGAACGCCGACCGGCAGCCGCTGGCACCGTAGCCCCAACCGCCGCCGCGGACCACGCGGTCGGAGCCTGCAGGAGTACCACGCGGGTCCGTGCCTCCCGCATACGGCGTGCCATACCTATCCCAGCACCACTCGATCACATTGCCCGCCATGTCATACAAGCCATACCCGTTCGCTGCAAAGGTGCCCACCGGACTCGTCGCGGGACTTGTTCCGCCGACACTGCCGATCGCGTTGCGGCCATCCGGCCCCAAATCGTAGGCGTACCAGCCGGTGGCGCCGTAGTAGTTCGCCAGGTTCTGGTTGATCTTCATGCCCCACGGAAAACGCTGACCGCTCAGACCACCGCGAGCCGCCTTCTCCCACTCCGCTTCCGTCGGCAGGCGATACCCGTTCGCCGTCCACTTCACCTGCGCGTTGGTCACGTTCACATCCCCCGTCTTGTAGATCGCCGTCTGCGCATCATCCGTGTAATACACCGGCGTCTTCCCCGCCTGCTCGGAGCGCGCATTGCACCACTTCACGCAGGCATACCAGTTTACCGTCTGCACCGGATGATCCGGTCCCTTGCCGCTGCCGGCCGGCAGGTCGGTGTAGCCGTTTTCCAAGGCCCAGTAATAGACCGACTGCCACTGGCTCAGCGTCACCTCGTTCACGTCCATGTAAAACGCCGACACCGTGGTGCTCACCGGCGCCGCGTCCGTGATGTCCGTGTCCGCCGCCACCGAGTTCCCCATCGTGAACTCCCCCGCCGGAATGATTACCATGCCGGGCGGCGATGCTACCGGAGTAGACGAGGGAAGATTCGTCAGCCCCGAGCCATCGCCTGCGAAGGCGGTGGCGGTCACCGTGCCAGAGATCGTTGGATTGGCTGCCAGCGCACCCGCCATCATCGCATACCCCACCGCCGCGAGCCGCTGGTCGGGCGTGAGGAGTTGCGAGCCATTGGCCGTGCCGTCGTCGAACCAGACCCGCAGACGCACGTCCGGATTCGCGAAGACGGTCGCGGGGATGGCGGTCATGTTCGGTAGCGTGGTATCGCCGAGCTGCACCGAGTAGAGCCCCTTCGTCACCGTGAGGGTGACGGCGGCGGTGGGCTGTGAGCCGGCGGCGCTGGTGCCGTCGTTGCTCCAGTAGGTGGTGTAGGCAAAGCTGGGGGCAGGCGCGGCAATGCTCACCGTCGGGGTAGAGGTGTAGCCCGTTCCTGCGCTCGTCACGTTGATGGACACTACCACTCCGGCAGAAACGGTAGCCGTGGCCGTCGCGCCCGAGCCTCCGCCGCCGCTTAAACTGACTGCGGGAGAGCTGGTGTAGCCTGCGCCACCGTCGGTAACACTGACGCTGGTGATAAAGCTGCCTGTGCGTGTGGCCGTGGCCGTCGCCTGCACGCTGGCGAGTGTGCCGCCGTTCACCAGCGCGAACTTGAACGAGCCGGAGCCGTCGAAGTTCGTGGCACCCACGGCCACGCGGCCTTGGTAGTTGAGAAGCTGTGGAACCTGCGCATGAAGCGCGGGGGCGAGCAGGAACAGTGAGAGGCCGAGGGCCAGGTTGAGACGAGAGATCATGAGGTGATTCAGTTTCCGGTTGAGGATGGAACTGTCAGCTTGGAATAAACTGACTATTGCTTGAAATCCAATTTCCTCTATTTCCCTAAATAAACAATAAAGTGCCGCTGTGGGAAGGGGAAAAGGGAAAAAGGGCAGGTGGTTCCGAATTCGCGCAACCTGGGTATGGCCGGGATTTCACCCAAACACGTGCCTTGGGGTCAGTGCCTTGGGGTCAGGTGCTGCATCGCAACAAAAATTTGGAAAACGTTTAAATGCAGCACCTGTTACCAATTAGAGGATCATTTCTTAAGCGACCGCTTCGCCTAGCACATCGGTAGCCTCAATCCGCTGCGGCTTGGTGATCTCCACCCGCCAAAACTTACTCGTTTCGCTGGCGGAGGTGTCGGTGACGGTGCGCTCGGTGCCGTTGTCGCTGGGGACGGAGACGGTGGCGGGATCCCATGGCCCGGGGCTGAGATCGGTGGAGAATTTCACGACGTAGCTGCGGTCCCCGAAGCGTGGAATGAAGATGAGGTTCATCTGCGCGGGCTGGCCGGGGACGGGTTCCACTCTCAGGAGGAAACGGGAGCTTGGATCGGTCGGGATGAGGCCGGCGGTCCATTCGAAGAAGTTGTTCTGGCCGTCGCCATCGGGATCGAGCAGGGGTGCGGCTTTCGAAGGATCCGCGCTGAAGTATTGGTTCTGCCAAGCGTCGTCGAGGCCGTCGGCAGCGTAGGGGCCGAAGTTGTCGGGGATCGTGTCGAGCACGGTGAGTGCAAGTTGGCCGGTGCGCCCTTCAAAGGCACCCTGCGCGGTGGCGGCGCTGTCTTCAAAAACGGTGGCGGCGGTGGCGAGGCCGCTCGCATCAATGCCGCTGAATGGATCCGCCATGACGGACCAAGTGACGGACGTAGCGGAGACGGCGAGCGTGCTGTCGTCATCCAGCACTTGCACGGCGCTGAGTTGGCGGGTTCCGGTCTCGTTGATCGTCGCCGGGGAGGCGGCGAGTTGCAGCGCGGTGACTTCGTAGAGCTGACCGACGTAGCCAGCCTTGGCCGTTTGGGCGGGCGAGGAGACGGTGGAAATACCCACCACGCCTCCGACGCTGCCGTCGTTGCTGTAGCTCGTGCTGGTGGCGCGTTGGCCTCCGGCGTCGGTGGCGTCGGTGGCGTCGGTGGGGATGTTGTAGCTTGCTGATGTGCGCGGGCCGGCGTGGGAGCTGAGCATGGAACATCCGATAAGGAGCGTCGTAAGTGGAAAGGTGGGGAGTTTCATGGTTTTGATAGAGAAAGGGGGTCAAGGGTAGGAACGCGTGGTATTGACGTGATCGGTGTCCTGATTCTGCACCGCCAGCACTCGATGACCGCGCAGAAAACCGTTCATCTCGGCTTCCGCCTCGCTGACATTCTTGATCGGTACTACAAACATTTTCAGCTGCATCTCGGATTATGACTGATGGTGGTTTTTAAAAAATTCGACCGCTGCGCGGGCTCCTTTGTATTTCGGTGCGATTGCTGGGTTTCATCTCAGTGTCCCCTCTCCGCAGTCAGTCTCCGCTCGTCCCTCGCTGCGCCCCGACTGCTCCGCTACTGTTCTGTTCTGCTCTGCTCATGGCTGACCCGGGGCCAGAACAGCCCGGAAGCCGTAGTCAGATGGCCATGGACGCAGGAGGCGTGACAGACCACACGCTCTCGCCAGTGCCCCGACAAACGGGAGGCTGATCTTGGGAGCCGAAAACGCTTTGAACCACCAAACCATCCAGATATACCCCTACCCAAGCAAGAACCCATTGGCAGCAACGATCTCTGAAGATTGTCTGGCAATCTGAAATGCCAACAAACGCCGTCGTTTGACCGAATTTATCACATTCATGAGAGGTCCTTAGCCAGCGGTGCTTTCTCGGATCAGGCGCTTGTGCATGGCGATCCGGCCTACGCTGGCTGACCATCCACTCAAAGAGCCTATCAAAATCACGGGGTCAGCAGCTTCTATGTTCGTAATTTGGCTCTGGACAGCTCATAAATCCACGAAAGTTCCTTGCCCCGGCCTTCTGAAATCCCTAACGAATTAGCAGTCCATGGATGCCCTGAACCTACACAGCAAGATCGTTTCAGGGTATGAGGAGTATATCCGGAGCTTCATCGACATCCACGACGATGACATCCGCACCAAGGTCGAACAGGAACTTTCCGGAAACAAGCTCTGGCCTGAGCCGCTGATCCAGTTTAATCCCTCGTTCGAGCGGAATCTTTCCGTGGCGGATCTGGTGAAGGATGGTGTCCTTCATGATGAAATCGGCAGGGTTTTCCACGGTTATACCCTCTACACCCATCAGGTCGAGGCGATCACCCTGGGCGCGAAGGCAAAAAGTTTTGTCGTCACGTCGGGCACGGGATCCGGCAAATCGGTCACTTTCCTGGGGAGCGTCTTCAATCACCTGTTCCAGAATGGATACGGCAAAGGGATCCAGGCGGTTCTCGTCTATCCGATGAACGCCCTCATCAACTCCCAGGAAGAAGAGTTGAAGAAATTTGCAAAGAACTACCAGGAGCAGACCAAGTCGGAGTTCCCGATTCGTTTCGCGGCCTACACCGGTCAGACGAAGGGCGAACAGCGCGATGGGATCCTCAAGAACCCTCCAGACATCTTGCTGACCAACTACATGATGCTGGAGCTCATCCTCACCCGCCACGGAGAGCGGGAGCTTCGTGACTCCATTTACCAAAACCTGCGATTCCTCGTTTTCGACGAACTGCACACCTACCGCGGACGGCAGGGTGCCGACGTGAGCATGTTGATCCGCCGCATCCGGGGACGTTGCAAGCATCCGGTCACATCGATCGGCACCTCGGCCACGATGTCGTCGAAAGGCTCCACCGCCCACCGGAAGAAAACCATCGCAGAGGTGGCATCGGCGATCTTCGGAGAGGAGTTCGGAACCCATCAGATCATTTCCGAAACCCTGACTCGCTCGCTGGATGACACCGCCTTCCCCTTTGAGCCGGAAACTCTCGCCAAATCCATTGCCGGTGCAATCGATCCGGAGGCACCTCCGGAGAAGCTGCGGGTGCATCCCGTCGCCGTCTGGCTGGAGAACCGGGTCGCATTGCGCGAGGAAATCATCGAAGGCTCAAAGCCGATTTTACAGCGAGCCATCCCACTCGACATATCAAGCATCGCAGGTCGCCTGTCTGAGGACTCCGGTCTCCAGGAAGAAACCTGCCGCGAACATCTGGGCAAGCTCCTGGAATGGATCAGCCGCGCCAATCAGAAACTCGTCGAGGAAGAAAAGCGTTATACCTACCTTCCGTTCCGACTCCATCAGTTCTTCGCCCAGACCGGTTCGGTCTATGCCACCCTGGAGCCGGAAGACACACGGTTCATCACTTTGGAACCCGGCATCCACCATGGCGGCGGTGAGCGAATGATCTATCCTCATGTCTTCAGCCGTGCCAGTGGACGAACCTTCGTCTGCGTCTCGATGGACGAAACCAACCTGAAACTCATCCCCCGCGAGTTCACCGAGCAGGCACCCACCGACTCATCCCACAAGCCGGGATACATCATTCCCGGCGGAACCGACATCTGGAACCAAGAGGAGGATCTCGAAAACCTCCCCCCCGCCTGGCTCACCAACACCAAGCGCGACGGCCTCAAGGTCACCAAGGCCTACGCGGACCGCATGCCGCAACGCATCTCCTACGATGAGAACGGCAATTTTGAGTATGGTGAAACCTCCAGCCTTCCCTCGAAAGGCTGGTTCATGCGAGGCGCTCCGAAGGGACTGCTCTTCGATCCCACCGCAGGGCTGTTCTTTGACGGGAACACCAATGAGCGCACCAAACTCACCACACTTGGCAACGAGGGCAGGAGCACCTCCACCACCATCTCCTCATTCCTGATTCTTCAGGGCTTGGCCGAAAACGGTTATCGTCCCAAGGATCAGAAACTTCTCAGCTTCACCGACAACCGCCAGGACGCAGCCCTCCAGTCAGGTCACTTCAACGACTTCGTCCGCGTGGTGCGGATCCGCTCCGCAATCGCCAAGGCCGCCGCCGAGTCACCAGCCGGCCACCTCGGCTTTGCGGAAATCGGTCGGCTCATCCGCGAATCACTCAATCTCGAAATCCGGAGCTACGCGAAGAACATCGATCCCGATCCCTTCCCACACGTCGCGCGGCAGTTCGAACAGGCTTTCGAAAAATATCTCCTCTATCAGGCGATCTACGACCTCCGCCGTGGTTGGCGGGTGATCCTTCCAAACTTGGAGAAATGTGCGCTCATCGACGTGGAATACGAGGATCTCGAAACCGCTGCCGCCCATGAGCCCGGCTGGGCTGGCGTCCCGTGGCTCTGCGAACTGGACAAGGAAATCCGCACACGCTTCCTGCGAAATGTCCTCGATCACTTCCGCCTCGAATACGCCATCCACAGCGAGCAACTGCTGGAAAGCGCCCCGCTTGCCGATGCTGAAAAGGAATTCGGTGAACGCCTTCGCAGTCCGTGGACCTTTGAGGGCGACAAGACCTTCGCCCCGTTTTTCATGAGAACCGGGCGGTTGAACCGTCGGGATCAGCGTCGATCCGGTTCCCTGGGGCTGTCCAGTGCCTTCGGCAAGTATGCCAAACGTTTCATCCGCGAACACTTCCCCGACGAAAAGGTCGGACGGGACGATTACGAAACTTTCATCACCGCCCTCCTCTCCACTTTGGCGAAAGCCGGATTTCTCGTCACCCTGAAAGCCGGATCAGCAGAAAACAAGGACGTCGATGTTTACCGCCTCAGGCTGGACAAGATCCTTTGGAAACCCGGTGACCTCAGCACCGTGCGCCGTGACGAGGTCAAGCTCAGGACTTACAAAGGCTTCCAGACGAAGGCCAACGTCTTCTTCCAGAAGCTCTACCTCACCGACTTTTCAAAACTGAAAAACCTCGTCGGCGAGGATCACACCGGACAGCTCAAAAATGAGGCGCGCCTCGACCGCGAGGATCGGTTCCGCGCGGATTGGTATCTCGACGAAGAAGAAACAAAACTGGATGACGCGAAAATCCGCAACGAGTCCGTTAGCGCCCTGTTCTGCTCCCCCACCATGGAGCTCGGCATCGACATCTCAAACCTGAGCGTCGTCCACCTTCGGAACGCCCCGCCCAATCCTGCGAACTACGCGCAGCGCAGCGGTCGCGCCGGCCGCAGCGGCCAGTCGGCTCTCGTCTTTACCTATTGCTCCAGCTACTCGCCACACGACCGTCATTACTTCGCTGAAAAGGAAGACCTGGTTGCTGGCTTCGTCGAGGCTCCGCGCATCGATCTCCGAAACCGCGAGTTGATCGAATCCCACCTCCGGGCTTTCGCCCTCTCGGAACTCAGTCTGCCCCACGTCAAGCAGTCGGTCGTCGAGCTTCTGGAAGTGGATCAGCCAACCCAGCCGCTGCGCGCCCAAACCACCGCAGCCCTCACTCTCGATCCACCCCAACTCGCCAACCTTACCGCTTCGTTCCTTAAAATCCTCGGAACACTCGCCGCACAGTTGGAAACCGAATCCTGGTTCTCGGCCGCTTGGATCACCAAGCAGCTCTGCAACCTTGAAGACGATCTCGACCAATCCCTCAAACGCTGGCGCATTCTTTACCAAGAAGCCAAGAGCACCCGTTCGCGAGCCAGTCACCAGATCGACCTTGGCACCTACACGCTGAACAGCCCGGAATACCGCGACCTCAAGCGGCTCCAGGATCAGTCAACCCGCCAGCTCGACCTGCTCCAGAACCGAATGGATTTCGGCTCAGGCAGTCCGGAGATGACCGAGTTCTACGTGTTCCGCTATCTCGCCTCCGAAGGCTTCCTCCCCGGCTACAACTTTACCCGCCTGCCTGTCCGCGTCTTCGCCAGCCAGGGCAACGGCGGCGAATACATTTCGCGCCCTCGCCTCATCGCCCTCCGCGAGTTCGGCCCCGGAAACATCATCTATCACGCCCGCGAGAAATTCTCGATCTGCCAGATCATCCTGCCGGACATTCAGAGCCAGATCCGCCAAGCCCGTGTCTGCAAGGGTTCCGGCTACTGGCTGGACAACAGTGAGAAGACCGCCGACACCTGCCCGTTCACCGGCATCGATCTCACCGAATCGAAGAACCGCGAGGAGTTCGTCGACATCATCCCGCTCAGCGAATGCCGCGCCCAACCTCGCGAACACATCACCTGCGAGGAAGAGGAACGCCGCCGTGTCGGCTTCAATATCGAAACCTTTTTCTCAGTGCCGGACGGCGACATGGGCAGGGTCAAGCGTGCTCGAATCCTCAGCGGTTCGGATCATCTTCTCAACCTCGCTTACATCCCCGCCGCACAGCTCATCCAGGTCAACAAGGGCGACAAATCCCAGAAGGAGGAAGGCTTCTTCCTCGATCTCTCCACCGGTTATTGGAAACCCAAGCCCGACCCGGAAAAACCTTCAGCCAACGAAATCCGGCGCGTCCAGATCTTCACCCACACCAACGCCGATGCCCTATACATCGAGCCGGTCAAAACCCTCGCCCTCGATTCCGCCGGAGTCCTCTCCCTGCAATACGCGCTCAAGCGAGCCATCGAGCAGGTCTTCCAGATCGAGTCCGCCGAACTCGGTGCCACCACCATGGGCGACAAGGCCGATCCGAACATCTTCCTCTACGAGGCCAGCGAGGGAAGCCTCGGCGTGCTCTCCCAGCTCGCCACCGATGTCGATGCATTCCGCAAGGTCATCGGGAAAGCCATTGAGATCTGCAACTTCGACGATCCCGAATACGTCGAAAAAGCCTCCTACGACGATCTCCTCAGCTACTACAATCAGCCTCATCACCTGATCCTCGACCGCTTCGCCATCCGCGAGTCTCTCGAAAAACTCAAGGCCTGCTCGATTGATCTCGCCGATCCCAGCGGCCACCGCAGTTATGAGGAGCAATACCAGTGGCTCCGCAAGCAGATCGACACATCCTCCAGCACCGAGGAAAAATTCCTCGATTACCTGCACGACCAAAAGATCCGCCTGCCCGACGCCGCCCAGAAGAACGCCGACGGCATCTATGTGAAGCCGGACTTCTTCTACCATCCGGACACCTGGGTATTCTGCGACGGCACGCCCCACGATCAGGCGGATGTCAAAGCGAAGGACGTAACACAGCGCAAAGCGCTCAAGGATCGGGGCGACGAAGTGATCGTTTACTACTACAAGGACGACCTCGCTGACGTCGTTGCCAAATACCCGGACATCTTCAAGAAAGTCGTTCAAGCACCATGACTCCCACCAAGATCCAGCAACCCGGCAGCCTCGTCACCCTCCGCCATCGCGATTGGGTGGTTCTGCCCTCCGGCGATGCCGAGCTACTTCTAGTAAAACCCCTCGGCGGTTCGGATGAAGAATCCACCGCCATCTTCCTACCGCTTGCCACCGGGGCGGACGTTCCCTCTCCCGCAGAGTTCCCGAAACCCGATCCCGAAGACCTCGGAAACTTCGCCCAAGCCCGCCTCCTGCACGATGCCGCCCGGCTTTCATTCCGCAGCGGCGCCGGCCCCTTCCGCTCGCTGGCTCGGATCTCGTTCCGTCCCCGCAGCTATCAGATGGTTCCGCTCGTCATGGCGCTCCGCCAGGAAACCGTCCGCCTGCTCGTCGCGGACGATGTTGGGGTTGGCAAAACAATCGAAGCCCTCCTCATTGTCCGCGAACTTCTCGACCGCCGGAAGATCCGCCGCTTCGCCGTTATCTGCCTGCCGCATCTCTGCGACCAGTGGCAGCAGGAAATCCGCGACAAGATCGGCGTCGAAGCCGTCGTCATCCGCTCGAACACGCAAGCCCGCCTTGACCGGGAAATCCACGGTGACACATCCGTCTATCAGTTCTACCCCTTCCAGGTTCTCAGCGTGGACTATATCAAGTCGGAGAACCGCCGGGCCACCTTCATCAACGAATGTCCGGAAATGGTAATCGTTGACGAAGTTCATACCTGTGCCCGTCCACAGGGAGCCTCCCCCTCCCAGCAACAACGCCACGATCTCATCCGCCGCATCGCAGCCAAGGAAGGCCAGCATCTCGTCATGCTCACCGCCACCCCCCACAGCGGCAAGCAGGAGGAATTCGCTTCCTTGCTGGGCTTGCTGGATCCGTCATTCGAGACCCTCGATGTCGCCACCGCCACCCAACCGGAACGCCAACGCCTCGCCCGAAGTTTCGTCCAGCGCCGCCGCGCCGATGTCGAACGCTGGATGAACGAGGACACGCCATTCCCCACCCGCGAGTCCGGCGAGTTCGATTACGACCTCTCGAAGCCATACCTCGCCTTCTTCGAAGGCCTCCTCGATTTCGCCCGCACCCTCGTCGCCGGCGATCAGGAAAGCGACCGGGTCAAGCGCGTCCACTACTGGACCGCTCTCGGCCTGCTGCGCGGTGTCATGTCCAGCCCCGCTGCCGGTGTCGCCATGCTCCGCGCCCGCCGCGCCAAATTGGGCGATAAACCCGATGTCGATTCAGCAGACTCGGCCGAAGGTCCTGTCCACGACAAACCCGATGGCTTCGAGTCCGACCTCGTGCCAGTCGAATGTGTGGAAAGCACCGAATGGACCCAGAACCAGCTTCGGAAACTCCGTGATTTTGAAAAGGAACTCTCGGCCCTCAACGGTCCCAAGTCCGACCACAAGCTCGAAGCCGCTCGCATGGTCGTCGAGGACTGGCTTCAGACCGGCCACAACCCCGTCATTTTCTGCCGATACATCCAGACCGCGATATACCTGGGAGAAGAACTCCGACCGCTGTTGGCAAAAAAATTCCCCAAGGCGGACATCCAGGTCGTCACCTCCGAAGACCCGGACGAAATCCGCCGCGAGCGCATCAATTCGATGGGTCAGTCAAAATTCCGCATCCTCATCGCCACCGATTGCCTCTCGGAAGGCATCAACCTTCACGAGCATTTCACCGCCGTCCTCCACTACGATCTCCCGTGGAACCCGAACCGCCTCGAACAGCGCGAGGGACGCGTGGACCGTTTCGGCCAGCGGGCGAAGGAAGTGAAAGCCTATCTCCTCTTTTCCAAGGACAGCGCCGTCGATGGCGTCGTGCTCGATGTCATCCTTCGCAAGGTCCGCGAAATCAAACGCTCCACCGGCATCAACGTCCCATTCCCCGAGGACAGCCAGAGCATCATCGACACCATCACCCAGTCCCTGCTGCTCAACCCGGACCGCAAGATCTCCACCCGCCGCGTCGGCAAGGGCCAGACCGAGTTTAGCTTCGATGAATTCGATGAAGCACGGAAACTCAAAATCGAAATCTCCGACAAATACCGCAAGGCCGCCGACCGCGCCTCGTATTCACGTTCCGTCTTCGCCCAGCACGCCATCAAGGCTGAGGAGATCGAACAGGATCTCCGGGAAAATGACGACGCCATCGGCTCACCGGTGGCCGTTAAAGCATTCGTGCTCGAAGGCCTCCGCTCGCTCTTCGGCGTCCAGATCGACGAAGAGGGCGAGGGCTTCCGCCTCTACACCGCCAACCTGCCCCCAGCCGCGCAAAACCACCTCCCGAAGGCTGTGTCCGTGCTGGTCTCCTTCGAATCTCCCACCCCGGAAAACCACATCTACCTCGGGCGGAATCACCCCTTCATCGAGCAGATCTGCCAGATCGTCCTCGCCCACACCATAGCCCGCCAGAAACACGCCGCCGCCCGCGCCTCGGTCATGCGCTCCGATGCCGTCACCAAGCCGACAACCCTGCTCCTCTTCCGCTGCCGCAACGTCATCGAGGAAAAGAAAGGCAGCGGCCACCAACTCGTCGCCGAAGAAATGCTGCTCTGGGGCTATCGCGGAGACCCGGAGGATCACGAACTCCTTTCGTTCGATGAAGCCCACGCCCTGCTCTCTTCTGCCCGCCCCTCCGGCGATCTTACCCCCGAGCGCCGCACCCGCCTCCTCGAAGAACGTCTCGGTTCACTCGACTCACTTCGCCCCGCCTTCGACAATCTCGCCGAGCAACGCTGCATCCACCTCGTCGAGGCTCACGAACGCTTCTCCTCCCTCGTCGAACAAAAACGCTTCGGCGTCGTTTACCCCGTCCTCCCAATGGACGTCCTCGGCGTGTATGTCCTCCTTCCTGTCACCTCTGAAATTTAGACTTCACAAAAGCCTGTTTCTCAAACAATAAAGACTTCATGGAAGTCCAATTAAGCCAAATCATTCAAGACAAGGTCCTCGCCTCGGCGGATGCGACCTTGCCTGAATTGACTCGTCGAGACACGACTTTACCTACGATCAAAGGCAAAGCCATTGCGGTCATCGGGATGCGCCGGGCGGGCAAAACCAGCTACCTTTACCAATGCCGCGCTGACCTCATGACAGCGGGTCGCACCCCGTCGCGCCTGATCTACTTCAACTTCGAGGATGAACGTCTCGGAGACCTACGCGTCGATCAGCTCCACCTCATCCCTGACATCCACCTTCGCCTTTTCCCTGAACCCGTGACCGAGTCGACCACCCTCTTTCTCGATGAAATTCAGCTGGTCCCCGGCTGGGAAACCTTCATCCGCCGAATGCTCGACACTCCGGGCTACGAGATTTTCCTCTCTGGATCTTCGGCCAAGCTACTCAGCCGCGAAATCGCCACCTCCATGCGTGGTAGGGCTTGGGAGATCTCCATTCATCCCTTCAGTTTCCGCGAGTTTCTCCGCCACCATCAGCAAGAGATCCCGGCAAATCCCGCAGCTCTCACCAACCGTAAGGCCACGGCTTTGGACTACCAGTTCGCCCGCTTTCTGGAAATCGGCGGTTTCCCGGAAGCCCAGGATCTCTCAACGCCTGAGAGACGACAGCTCCTGCAAAGCTACATCGACGTGCTTCTCCTGCGCGACGTGATCGAACGCCATCGGATCGCCAATGTTACCGCCCTCCGCTGGCTCGTCCGCCGCCTGCTCTCCAGCCCGTCCAGTTTGTTTTCGGTTACGAAATTCGCAGCCGACATCAAGTCCCAAGGCATCGCCGTCGGTCGAGAAACCCTCTACGACTACCTCTCCCACATCGAGGATGCCTTCCTCCTCCAGACCATCCCCGTCGCCACCGACTCGGAAAAGCGCCGCCAGGTCAATCCGCGCAAGATCTACCCGGCTGACCCCGCGCTCATCCCCGTCTTCGACCGTAGCGGGAAATCCAATACCGGCCACTTGCTCGAAACCGCCGTCTTCACCGAACTCCAACGCCGCCAAGCCAACATCTCCTACGTCAAAACCCCAGGCAACTTCGAAGTCGACTTCCTAGCCCGCTATCCCGACGCCTCCGAGGAACTCATCCAAGTCTGCACCTCCATCGACGATCCCGACACCCTCGCCCGTGAACTCCGCGCCCTCCAGGACGCCGCTTCCCAATACCCCCGCGCCAAACACCTCATTCTCACCCTCGAATCCCGCCTGCCGTTCCCCACCGTGCCAACTCCAATCCAAGTCCTCCCCGCCTGGCAATGGATGCTCACAGAGAAAGGATAAAGGATGATTTATGAAGGATGAAAATGACAATGATCTGGTTGAGCGAACGACGGCGTTTGCACTTCGTGTCGTGCGGATGTTTGTGAGTCTCCCGAAGACAGAAGAAGCGCGCGTGCTGGGCAAACAGGTTCTTCGCTCAGGAACTTCCGTCGGTGCCAATTACCGCGAAGCCCAACGCGCCCGCACCAAAGCCGAATTCATCGCCAAAATCGGCGACTGCCTCAAGGAGCTTGATGAAACCTCCTACTGGCTCGAACTCCTCGTCCGCTCCGAAATCATTCCGGAGTCCAAACTCGCCGCCCTCCGCGACGAAACGAACCAACTCCTAGCCATCTTCACAACGATCCCAAAAAAGGCACAAGGCTGAAGTCTTATCTTCCTCTTCCCTTCATCCTTCATACCTCATCCTTCAACCTTTCCCCCATGCACCCCTCCATCCGCCTCGAAGGCTCCATCCTTTCCGCCGACATCCTCGACTCCATCGAGCGTGGTGAGCGCTCGCACCAGTCGGCGAAGGACTTCGGCCTCGAATCCGGCACCAAGGTCAAGGATGAGATCGCCGATGCCTGGGCTGCCGCCCGCGCCTACTGGGCCGCCTATCAGGTGAAAATCGGCCGACTCAAGGAAGGAGCCTCCGGCACCACCGAGACCCGCAACCTCTTCATCGGTCCGCTGCTCGAACTCCTCTCCTACCATCCCGCGCTCGCCGAGTCCGAAACACTCGATGGCAAGATCTACCGCATCTCCCACCGGGATGCCACCCGCGATAGCCTGCCCATCCACGTCAGCGGCTGGCACGAATCGCTCGACCGACGCAGCACCATTCCCAATGCCCCGCGCATGTCGCCCCACGGCCTGCTCCAGGAATACCTCAACCTCACCGAGCACCTCTACGGCATCCTCACCAATGGCCGCATCATCCGCCTGCTCCGGGACTCCTCACGGTTGGTGAAACTCTCCTTCATCGAGTTCGACCTCGAACGCATCTTCTCCGAGGAGCTCTTCTCCGAGTTCGCCCTCCTCTACCGCCTGATCCACTCCTCCCGTCTGCCCGTCCGCCAGGACGCCGCCGGCGAATCACCCATCGAGATCTACCACCAGGACTCGCTCGACTCCGGCTCCCGCATCCGCGATGGCCTCAGCAAAGCCGTCAAATCCATCATCGAAAGCTTGGCCAACGGCCTCCTGAATCATCCGGACAACCAAGCGCTGCGGGAAAGGGTGAGTCATTCTTCATCTCCTTCATCCTTCAACCCTCAGCCTTCATCCTTTCTCTATCCTTCCCTCCTGCGCCTCATCTACCGCCTCCTCTTCCTCATGGTCATCGAGGAACGCGGCCTCGCCCATATCCCCGGCACCGACAAGCGCCTCCGGGAAATCTACGATCTCGGCTACTCGCTCGCCCGCCTCCGCCGCCTCTCGGAAAAACCCCACTTCGCCGATGCCCGCCACCACGATGCCTGGCTCGCCCTCGTCGCCCTCTTCCGCCTCGTGGACGAATCCGGCCGCGGCCTGAAACTCGGCGTCGCCCCGCTCGGCGGCGATCTCTTCAACTCCGGCTCCCTCGGCCTGCTGGAAGACTGCTCGCTCGACAACGCCACCTTCCTCACCGCCCTCCGCCAGCTCACCCTCTTCACCAATCCCGTCACCCGCCAGCTCATGCGGGTGAACTACGGTGCCCTCAACGTCGAGGAATTCGGCTCCGTCTATCAGGGCCTGCTCGAATTTGAACCCCGCGTCACCCTGCTGGAGGAAAAATGGCACTTCGCCTTCGCCCAGGGCGACGAACGCTCCGCCACCGGCTCCCACTACACCGAGGACATCCTCGTCCAGCCTCTCCTCAAGCACTCCCTCGACCACCTCATCGCCGCCGCTCTGAAAGAAGGGAGCACAGGCATCTTGCCTGTTTCTTCAAAATCTTCCTCTTCCCTTCATCCTTCATCCCTCAACATTCATCCTTCAGAGGCCGCCCTCCTCTCCCTCCGCGTCGCGGACATCTCCTGCGGCTCCGGCCACATCTTGCTCGCCGCCGCCCGCCGCATCGGCCTCGCCCTCGCCATCGTCCGCACCGGCGATGACCAACCCAGCCCCGCCGCTCTCCGCGAGGCCACCCGCGATGCCATCAAGAACTGCATCTACGGCGTGGATCTCAACCCCCTCGCCGTGGAACTCTGCAAGGTCGCCCTCTGGCTGGAGGCCCACAGCCCCGGCGAACCGCTCAACTTCCTCGACCACCACATCAAGTGCGGCAATGCCATCGTCGGCTTCGTCACCCAGGACGAACTCGAAAAAGGCGTTCCCGACGAGGCTTTTAAAACCCTCCCCGGCGACGACAAGGACATCGCCGCCCACTTCCGCAAGGTTAACAAAGCCGAGCGCAAGGACCACGCCACCGGCCAGAAGAAACTCCACCTCGCCCCCGAGCTTCAGCAGAAACTCGACGCCGTCCTCGCCCGCTGGCGCGAAATCTCCGCCCTCCCCGAGCACACCCCCGCCGAGATCGCCGCCAAGAAAAAGCGCTTCGATGCCGCCGATAGCAAGGATGCCTACCTCCTCCGCCAGATCGCCGCCATCCCCATCGCCCAGTTCTATCAACCCAAGACCGCCGGCAACAAAGCCTGCCTCATCACGGACGCCGGCTTCCGCGCCTACCTCGCCGGCCAAACGCCCCAAGGCCAGGCCACCGCCTCCGCCTGGCACATCGCCGAGCGCAAACGCGCCTTCCACTGGTTCCTCGAATTCCCGGAAATCATCGCCCGTGGCGGCTTTGACTGCATCCTCGGAAACCCGCCCTACCTCGGCGGCCAAGCACTCAGCGGCACTTACGGCCACCCGTTTTGCGAATACGTGAAATGGCAATACGCCCCCACCGGACTCAGCGATCTTGTCGCCTTCTTCCTCCGCCGCATCTTCACCCTTGTCCGACCAAACGGCTTCACCGCCTTCATCACCACCAACTCGATCAAGGACGGCGACGTGCGTAAGGATGGCCTCGAACAGATCATCGCCGCAAGCGGCACCATCAACATGGCCGTGCGCGGCATCAAATGGCCGGGCGTCGCCAATCTCGTCGTCTCGCTCGTCTCTATCCATCGCGGCGAGGGGAAATCTCCATGTTACCTTGATGGGAAACCGGTTGAAATGATCAACGCTTTCTTTGAGGACGAGGAAAACGCCGGAGAACCCTCTGGATTGACTGAAAACAGCGCCAAGGTTTTTCAAGGTTCTATCTTCCTCGGAGACGGATTTCTCCTTACTCACGAAAAAGCAGATCTACTTCGTGGCAACGACATCAAGAATTCCGAGGTTATCTTTCCTCTTATCAACGGGCAAGAAATCAATAATCAACCAGATCAGATTCCCGGTCGTAGCATCATTAACTTCCGAGATTGGCCGATAGAGAAAGCCCAGCGATACAAAGCCCCATTTTTGATCGTTGAGACGACAGTAAAACCAGTTCGAGCCGAATCAAATCGCGCTACCCGCCGAGACAGGTGGTGGCAGTATGCCGAACGAGCTTCTGGACTTTACGCTAAAATCTCAGGAAGTCCTCGCTGTTTTGCTGCTGCCGCAACAACCAAATACCTTAACTTCACTTCGACGCCAACAGACATAGTATTCACCCACGCGCTATACGTCTTTACCACCGACCGCTGGGACCACTACGCCATCGTGCAATCCACGATCCACGAAGTCTGGGCACGCAAATACAGCGGCGCGTTAGAGACCCGGCTCCGTTACTCCCCGTCGGAGTGCTTCGACACCTTCGCCTTTCCCGCCGGGCAGTGGCAGCAAGCGAACCCCGACCTCGCCGCCATTGGCGAGCGCTACCACGAGCACCGCCGTGATCTCATGCTCCGCCTCTGGCTCGGCCTCACCGACATCTACAACCTCTTCCACGCCCCCGATCTCGACGCCCGCCTCGCCAAGCTCTTCACCAAGCGCGAAAAATCCCCCGACTGGCAAGCCGCCGCCTCCGTCCCGCCCGAGCACCGCGCCACCGCCGGCACCCTCACCCCGGACCAAGCCCGCGACGCCATCCACCACCTCCGCACCCTCCACCGCGAACTCGATTACACCGTCCTCGAAGCCTACGGCTGGGCACCCAAGGATTGGCGAACAGCCAATGGAGAGCAAAATGCCCCAAGCAAAGCGACTCATGCATCTTCATCCTTCATCCCTCAACCTTCACCCTTGGTAGAGATCGTGCTATCGCACGATTTCTACGCCATAGAAACCCTCCCCGAAAACGACCGCACCCGCTACACCATCACCCCGGCAGCCCGCAAAGAACTCCTCACCCGCCTCCTAAAACTCAACCACGAGCGAGCCGCCGAAGAACAGAACGCAGCCCTGGTCACCGCGACCACCTCAAAGGGGCGCAAAGTTCCCAAACAACGAACAGGTCAGGAAGACGATCTATTCGCCGCTCCACTCCGCACCAAAGTGGAAGTGCTCGCCCTGCCTTCCAGCCCCCGGATTTCGCTGGCCTCGCCTGAGAAGTTCTTACTGGTTTTCGCGAACGAGTTCCTCGATCACGCGGCCGACCGTTCGGATTTCAAAACTCTCAACCGGACGTTCCATCTCCTGCGCCATCGAGAGGCGAGGCAATCCGAGATCGTCGCTGCAATCGGAAGCATCGGGGGAAAATGGGTCGAAGGATTCAACGATGATCCTTCGAACCTTGAATTCATTCCGTTTTTGAAACGCCTGGAAAAGGATGGCTGGATCGATGTTGATCGAAGCAACGGAACCATTCGGAAAACCGCCCGTTTTCCTCTGGTGCCCGGAGACGAATGGCGATCCTTCGATGTCAGGGCATCTCTTCAGGTGCTTTCCAAACAAGCGGAAATCATAGACCTGTCCTCGGAAGAGGAGAATCAAGCCGCGATTGATTTCGCAGAAGCAAAAACAGCCTAGAACCATGAATAACGGAGCCGAGCTAATTCCTGATCTAGACTATCTCAGACCAACCCAAAGGACATCGCCGAGCCTATGGGTGCGGGAAATCCGTCTTCTCAACAAGCTGGAACCCGGATCTGAAGCGGAGATCCGACGGGTTCCGCTCCAGCTAGGACTCAACATCGTATGGGCGAAGCCTTCCCACCCGGACGAACCGAATCCAGAGGCACGGGGAAGAGGCCACGATGTGGGGAAAAGCACGTTCTGCCGACTCATCAGACACCTGATGGGTGAGAAAAGCTATGGCACGGAGAATACCCGCAAAGCAATTTCCGCCTGTGAAAAGCTAGGGCATCCGTGGGTCATCGGCCGGTTCATGATCTCGGGAGAATCCTGGGTCGCAGCACGCCCGCTTTATTCCGGCGGGCATCCATTCGCCGCCCGGGGGATGGATATTGACGAGACCCTGGCACTGCCCGTTTCCGACCGACTGAAATACAAGGAGGATTTCCTGCCACATCTGGAAATGGAGACACTACGTAATTTCCCCGTTCACCATTTCGACTCCAAGAGCCAGCGCCCCATCCTCTGGCTGCATCTACTTCAGTGGCTTGCTCGCGATCAGGAGACACATCTCTCTTCCCGCTTCGAATGGCGGGAAACCTCGTCAAATTCAGGATCCCCCGACCTTTCCGTAGCGGACGCACGCTTCATTGCGCGTTGCCTCTTCGGAGTCACCGATACGGAAGAGCGCAGGGTGATCGCGAAACGGGAGGAACTGGACGAACAACGGTCCACCAAACTTGATGACGTCAAATTCCACGAGAGACGCATGACCGAAGCTCTGAAAAAGGCGCGAGACGAACTCCCCGATGGCCACGCCCTTCCCGATGTCGGGGAGGAATTGTTCATCGACCAGATTGTCCGCCACGCCAGGTATCTCGTGGAAGCCCGCCGACTCTCCTTGGAAAGCCAGAACGAAGAACTCGATCTAGCCACTGCCGAGACCAGCCTGGAAAGGGCTGTCGGCATGGCTGCGATTGCAGAAGACCAGCTTGAGGGCGGGGAGCAAAGACTCAAGGAAGCCGACGACGAACTCAAGCGTTTTGAGGCAGGCGGAAAGACGGCGACCTTAGATCAGCTCGAACAAATCCTCGCGAAACTTTCCCCCGACCGGGATCGTTGCGAAGTCCCCACGAACATAGCGTTGTTCCGCTGCCCCATCTTGCGGGAATACCGGGAAAAGAACGGGGGCGAGGAAAAGCCTCCCGAACCTGAACCGCAGGGAACCGAAGAGTTGACCACCATAGCAAGAAAGGAAGTTTTGAGCACGATGCGAACTTTGAGGGCTTCGATTGAAATCCTCACAAAGAAGCGGAACGCTACCAGGTTGAACGTCCAGAATTTCAGAACTGACAGGGACAAATTACGCAAAGACTCGGAAAAGCTGAAACAGGACATCGCGGCACTTTCTCCCGAAGTCATCGGCTGGGAGCTGCGAGCCAACGAGGCGAAAGACAGCTACCTTGGTTTGGACACGATCCGATCTGAGATCATCGGGATTGATCGAAGTCTGGAGATTCTGAAATCCGAGCAGGATGTCGCCCAGAAAGAAACGAAGACCCGCCAAAAGGAGGTAGGGAAAATTTTTGAAGCCCTGTGCCGATACCTGAAAGGTGATGCTACGGAAGCAAAACTGAAATTCACCCGGGATGAGATCAACGCACGCATTGGCTCGGGAGGAGGCGCATACAACGCTCTCACGACCCTGCTTTTCGACTACTCGGCTCTGCTGGCAAGACTCCACGGAATCGGCCACCATCCCGGATTCCTGATGCACGACAGCCCTCGCGAATCGGATATGGAGCAGAGCCTTTACCGACCCTTGTTCCGTCTCATCAAACATTTATCGACTGCTGCCCCGCTCGCGTTCCAATACATCATAACGACAACCGAGGAGCCACCCGAAGACCTGGGCGCAGACCCCGTGGTTCTCTCGTTAGATGGTTCCAAAGAGGAAGGTTACTTGTTTGGAACCGTCTTTTAAAACCATATGCTTAAACTTGCCTCCTGAAACTCAAAATGCGCCAACGGGCAAAATGAGAAGACAAAATTCTACGAAGTATGCCAACCGCCACCGAAAAATATTTTGATTTGCCTGAACTAGTGGTTGCATACCGGAAGGCGAAGGCTGAGGCATTTTACGATACGAATTGCGCACATGGATTGAAATTCTCCGCATACGAGCTGGACCTCATCGAGAACCTTCGAAACCTACTTGAAAAGCTCAATGACCCTAAATCGGATTGGTCAGGAGATGGGAAATTCATCGGTGAAGCGACCTGCATCCCGAAATCCATATCTCCCCCAAATAGGAAGTCGAACTCAGGGAGCAAACTTCATTTTCAGACATCCGATCAACTGGAAGAGTGGCGACGGATAGCAGAAACAGGTAAAAAAGCCGAAGCCGAGTTTAGAACAGTAATCAATGCGACGGTGGAGTATCTGGTCATTTCCGCGCTCTGGGTGATCAAGGTAGGGCACATCTATGATGAGACTCTCGATACATTTAGCTCGATGGGAAGCCGCCTGCGCAGGTGGCGCCCGGAGGAGCACCAGCCACAAGGAGCATCAGGAGAACTAAATCTCGAATCCTCAAATCTATTCGCGCCTTATTTCATCGCCTACGGAAATTGGCGAGCCCGGGGTATCGAGGCCATGAAGGCTGAACTACACAAAGGACATCGAATCGTCGCGATCACGATGGATCTGAAGCGATTCTATCATCGGGTCAATCCGTCGTTCCTACTTGATCCTGGCTACTTGGCTGGAATCTTCACACCACTCTCAAAAGACGATCACAGGTTCACCAGCCAGCTCCTTGCAAGTTTCGAAACGTGGAACAAAATTGCGTTTCAGGAATTGGGAGAGACCCAGCATGGTGTTCCTGTGGGACTCTCCGCTTCAGCTGTAATAGCAAACTGCCTGTTGAGGGACTTTGATCAACAGGTGAAAGTGGCGCTCAAACCCTGCTATTATGGCCGATATGTCGATGACGTGATACTCGTTCAGAAAGTGGATGAACCATTCGAAACTGGAGAGAAGTTTCTGGAATTCTTAGTGCAGCAGATGTCCCCAATTTTAAGTTTGGAGACTCTGAAAAATGGGGAGCTCGGATTGGTCGTTAACCTTCCCTACCACGATTCGAAACCGGCACAGGAGCTACTGTTCGCCGCCGACAAACAAAAAATATTTCAGCTCGAAGGAAAGGAGGGCTTAGACCTTATCAATCCAATCGAAGAACAAATAAAGGCGCAGAGCAGTGAGTTCCGTGATTTGCCCGATCTACCTACCACCGAAGGAGAGATGGCAAGCAGAGCGCTATTGGTCACACCTGATGCCCAACTTCGAGCAGATGCTCTACGGAAAGCAGACACAGTGACATTAAGAAGGTCCGGGATCGCACTGCTTTTGAGTGACGTTGAAGCCCATGCACGGGACGTGGAAAGCAATTCGTGGAAGCCTATTCGAGATGCATTCCTGGATTTGATAGAGCGTCACCTTCTAATGCCTGAGCCTTTTTTTGCGCTCTCGCGATATTTGCCACGAATTCTTGGCGTGACACTCCAGTGTCGCGACTATGAGCGTGGCGCTCTTCTCTTGGATAAGGTCGGATCCTTTATAGATGCGCTTCGAGACGGTTGCAAAAGCGGCTTTGAGGATTTTCCAAAGAAAGAACTCGAGTTCCGCAGGAACTTTGGAAAGCGATTCTTGGAGGTTGTCTACCAGCAGACTCCAAATACGGCTTCGCATCTACGACCCGTTGTTAAACGAATCAGATCGATATTCAATCTTCCCTCTGCGGCTCCATACAGCCTTGCGTCAATTCGCGCGAATTCCACAGCACTGCTTTTTGCAGATTGGTCGAGGGTTTCATATTCAGCACACTGGTTATCCCGGGGGAATGCCGCTCATACAAATCCTCCCCGTCCTACCTTGTATGATACTGGCCTCGAACTCCGCTTTGGCGCCATTGACCTGTTCACCGTTGCCGGGAATCTGCCAACTGCATATTGGCCACCCCTAGTATTCCCAACCCGACCTATTTCGGTTTCGGCGATAACAGCGCAATCATTTTCCCTCCTCTTGCGTCCAGATGATTTTACAACTGTGGTTCGGGGGCTAAGAGGCAACTGGGTTCCGGAGAATCTTTCTCTGGTTGGCCTATCCGGAACCAACAGGACAGAGGGACTTTTGGAGTTATTTATCAGCACAAGCCAATCCGATTCGCCTACGTTGCCACTCCTTGCATTGACAAGTTTCGAGGTGACGGAAGACCAATGGGAACTTGCAGTAACGGGCTCCCCAGACCTCTCACTCGATCGCTATCGAAAGCTCCACGCAATCTTGAATCTGGCCTCCAAGGCAGATCCAAAACCTACATATATCCTCCTCCCTGAGCTCGCAGTGCCAAGGAGCTGGATGCAATCGATATTGCGGAAGGTGGGAGGAAGGAATATCTCTCTGATAGCTGGACTGGAATATCGTGTTGATTTGCACAATCCGGCATTCCTTCACAATGAAGCCGTCATATCGCTACGGAGTAACTACTTGGGTTACGACTCGAATCTGGTAATTCTTCAACCGAAGCAATCGCCGGCATGGGAGGAAGAACGCCTTCTCAAAGGATTGGGACGATTCCTCTTTAATAGCGGTTCAGCCACTCCGTCCCACCCTTCATACATCCACGGAGGGTTCGCTTTTGGCGTTCTGATCTGTAGCGAGCTGACCGACATGGCCAACAGGCTCCGGTTCCAAGGGAAGATTGACGCCCTAATGATTCCGGAATGGAACAAGGATTTGGTCTCGTTTTCGGCTCTGATTGAATCTGCCGCACTCGATGTGCACGCATTTATTGCTCAGGCGAATAATCGGAAATACGGTGACACTCGCCTGCGTGGCCCGATGAAAGAGCCTTATCGACGCGATATTGTGAGGGTGAAAGGCGGAAAAAACGACTATTTCGTTATAGCTGAGATCGATTATTGGGCACTCAGAAAATTCCAATGTCACCACACTCCTCCTGAGGGTAAGAATGAAATTTTCAAGCCGTTTCCAAAGGGATTCCCTGAACGGATGTCGATGTTTCGAAAATTGTCTGCATTCGGTCTCTAAAACTGCCAACCCCCATGACCCCAAACCCCTACATGAAGACACTGCGCATCCCGGTGTGCCTAAACGACGGCAAGTGGGAGCTGTTTCACGGAGGTGATTTCCCTAAGCTCAAGGATGGCGCGATGGCGGATCTTGTCATCGAAACGCATTACCTCCAAGACCCCGCCGACATCTCCCGCCTTACTCACCACAAGACGGTCACGGTGATGACAAAAGGAACTACTCTGATGGCGAGGGTCTCCTTGGATTACTGCGAGAAACAGGACGGACTGATCGAGAAGATCAAGCTCACTCCGCTTTTAGGCTACCCGGTCGCCTTCGTGCCTATTGAACTGATGGAGGATCTGACCCGAATGGCACTGTTTTAAGCGGATTATCGGGGCTTTCTGGGGATTTTCTCGCTTGAATTCTGCGTAACCCAAAACCGCACAACCCTTACCACGGCGGGGACTGCTGATAGCAGCGAGATTCAAAATCCTTGATTTGTCGGGGATTTTCTAGCCGGCCGACCGCTTAAAACAGTGCCATTCGGATCTGAACCTCTCTCTCGTTGCAGGCAAACAAGCCTACCTCAGCGATTGCAGATGCAAGATCCTGCCGATCAACATCGAAGCAAAGTCAGTCAACCACTCCTACACGCTCGCATCCCGCCACTACGAGACCCTCCGGCGTTCGAACGGAGGAAATGTTTTCAACTGCGTGTATTTCGAAACAAACGGAACGTGGCGACCTCTTGGTGATTTGCGCACCCGGCACGAGGCCGAGTTCGAAACTGAAATCGCCCAAAAGAACAAGCCGCCCCAGTAGGGTGCGTAGAAGCACCGCCAGCCACTCCAACCCAGCCGACGCATGACACGTCCAAGAATCCAAAATCAATAGCCCAACCTACCCATGTTCACCTGGATCCCCATACACGAAGAAACCGCCAAGTGCCTGCTTGAGTTCAAAGACCGCAACCATCAGCTGGTCGATATTCTGGCGCGGATGCATGCGGCAGGGCTCAAAGCGACCTTGATCAACGATCAAGGGTCTGACGGCAGCGCCTTTCAACTCAAGGAAATTGACCCATTCTCGTTTCTTGCAAACTTCAACCGGGGGACAAAATTCTCCAATCGTGTATCGATGTGGCAGGTCCTCAAGGATACGTGGAAGCTTCAGTCTGAGGTTCCAATAGATTTTGACGGATTGCCGATAGCGAATGCCCAGAATTCATGGCTCATGCCCTACTCGAAGCATCGGAAGCCAGAGCATGTCCCTCTGCTTTGGAATTTTTTCGAGCATATCATGACTGTGGAACCCGAAGCACTTGACGCAGACTTGATGCAGCAATGTCTCGATCTACACAAAGTTGGCCTGACGATGCTGACGATGGGAATGTTTTGGTCATGTCCGAAGAAGTGGATTTCCACGGGTGGAAAGAACCTCGCGTTTGCCAAGACCAAGGGCATCGGGGAAGAACCCAAGACCGCAGCCGAATACTTCGACTGGCTCCCTAAAATCCGTGAAGCGGTCGGAGGCGATGGCGTGGAGTTCTCCCTACAAGCACATCAAGAGGCGCTTTCCAAAAAGCCCGGAAATGGGGGTAATCCCAAAACGAATCCCTGGTGGAAACGGTTCTTCGATTCCGAAGATCAGGGTCATGCGGCATTCGATCTGCTCCACGAAGCATGCGTCACCTTGGGGGTTTCAAGCACACAAGGAGCCACAGCCCACCGGGTTTCCTTGACCAATGTCAGGGTAGCAGGAAAGGAGAGACTACGGCTAAACTGTGGCAACACGCTTGTGTTTGAAATTTCGTCGCCGCCAGCCGACAAGCCAAATTCCAGCTTCATTGCGCGGATTGACGAGCAGGACTCTTCACAAGAGCCGGAGGGACGATTCACCACCCCATACGCCGGGCATATGCATGGCCTTTACCGGATCAACCTGGCCGATCTGCTTGAGGCGGATTCCGCTTCCCGGAAACTTTTTTTCGCAGCGCTTGGGGATGTTGCGGCGACCTACACGAACATCAAAAAAAGGCATTTCGAGAACGCCCACCGTCCCAGGCTCCTCTATGCAGTCTCAGACATCCTGACCTCCGGGGAAAGTGGATGACCTCAGGGGGACGTATTTGAGGCGTAAATTTGTGCCGGGGTAGTGGGTTTCGGTGGCGTTGAGTTCTTCGCAGAGTTTGGCGACGACTCCGTCGTGGATGGGGTTGGCTTGGCCGTGGAGTTCGATGCGCAGTTCTCGGGCGCCGACATCGGGACGGAGGTTGACCGTGGTTTTCATGAGGCCGCGGATGAAGCTGCGGGCGTCGTCCGCGCGCTTCAGGGTTTCGCGGGCGAGGTGGACCAGCGCGGTCTCGCTGCGGTAGCCGATGAGTTTGATGGTGTCGATGAAGTGTTTGCGCCCGCTACGCAACTGGCTGATGCGTTGTTCGGGCGGGAGGTCTTTGATCTCGATGTGATGAAGGGTGGCTTTGCGTTGGGTTTTGAGGTCGTC
>Ga0335398_10001672_pt1 | contig 37164 bp, 36 predicted proteins | sample BON03_FD_205742 | JGI IMG/M metagenome (GOLD analysis project Ga0335398, IMG submission 205742) | Freshwater microbial communities from Lake Bonney liftoff mats and glacier meltwater in Antarctica - BON-03 (spades assembly) (version 2) | ecosystem: Environmental > Aquatic > Freshwater > Ice >... | reverse complement strand
GCCGAATTAGACTAAGAAAAAGAAGGAAGAAGAGATCTCTTGAGAAGTCCTATTTGAAGAAAATGCAGAAGAATAGCCACTTTCAAACCGCCACTTTTACACCACTTTTAAATCGCCGCTGACATAAATGAAAGTCTCAGTATCCCACACCCGGCTTGCAACGCACGCTTCGAGAAGATCGCTGCGACTGCATAACCGAGACCGGATAGGCCGGCAAATATAAGAGAAACAGGCATACTTTTGTCTTTAAAGATAAATTCATTGACATTTATTACCTCAAGGGCAATTAAAAAGAACATGTCTGTTAGCGAGCATCCCCTAGACTTCTCAATCGTGCGCGATCTTCGCAAACGTGCAGGAATGACATTGGACGATGTTTCGCAAAAGTCTGGGGTTTCGATAGCAGGGCTATCCAAGCTGGAGCGGAACCAGAACATGATCGAGCTAGACACGCTCTATCGTCTCGCCCGCGTGTTTGGACTCTCCGCGACAGATCTGCTCAATCTGGCGGAATCTTGCTCGGCGCATTGTAAGACCGCCGAAACCTATACTTCGGGGCCGTTCGACTTCGAGAAAGTTAGCTTCAAAGGGATTGATTGTTTTCAAGCCAAAGCCAAAAGCGGCGGGAAGCTTTCCAAACCCGAAGCCCACGGCGATGAGTTCGAGATCTGCTGGCTACGCAGCGGCCGCATACGCATCACTATGCCACGCGAGAGCCACGAGCTCACGCCCGGTCAAGCACTCAAATTTGACGCCGCACTGGCGCACAGCTACGACATCCTCGAAGACAGCGAAGTCACCATCATTCACCTAGAAAAAACACACCGCTTTTAATTATGCTCTACTCCGGACTTTGTTCTATCAGCTTTCGCCAACTTTCCATCGATGAGTTGATCGCTCTCTGCGTAAAAGCCAAGATCGACGGCATTGAATGGGGCGGCGACGTGCACGTGCCTCCAGGCGACATTGAGCTGGCACAAACCGTTAAAAGCAAAACCGAAGCCGCTGGCCTGAATCTATGTTCTTATGGTTCCTACTATCGATGCGGTGCCGAGTCCGGTGCTTTCAGCGACGTGCTGGAAACTGCCGATGCACTCGGCACCTCGGTAATTCGCGTTTGGGCGGGCAATAAAGGTTCCGCCGATGCCAGTGCCGACGACCGCGAAGAAGTCGCCGAGTATTTGCGCCGCGCTGTCATCGCCGCGCGCGAGATGAACATCACCATCGCCCTCGAATACCACGGTGGCACCTTGACCGACACGCAAGCCTCCGCACATCAACTCTTAGATGAAGTCGGCCTAGCTGAACTAAAACTCTACTGGCAACCACGCACAGGAGGCGATTTCGCAACCGACCTCATTGAGCTCGATGCCGCCCTGCCCCACCTTTCACATGTGCACTGCTTCCACTGGGGCGCAGATGGCTGGCAAGACCGCCGCTCACTGCTCGACGGCACAAAGCAATGGCAAGCCTACCTTGCGCCCATTCGTCAACTCGCTGGCGACCGTTACGTCATTCTCGAATTTGCCAAAGACGACTCAACCGAACAATTCCTAGAAGATGCAAGCGTGCTCCGCTCGCTCCTTACAGACTCGAACGCTCAACATTAAACGTCCAACGCTCAACTTTGAACAACTGATCCAGCTAAACTGAAAACGAATCAACCGGAAACTAGAAAACTCAAAAAATGAACGACCTATCCCGCCTAGCCATCCACACCATGACCACCAAGCCTTGGGACCTCCCCACCGCTTGCGCTAAATATGCCGCGGCCGGCGTGCCCGGAGTGGGCCTCTGGCGTCAATGGCTCGACGGTCGCCCGTTGGCGGAGTCGAAAAAGATGCTCGACGACCATGGGCTCAAAGCCGTCTCTCTCGTGCGCAGTGGTTTCTACCCTTACCTGAATGCCGCCGAAAAGCAGGCCGCCTTCGACGATAATATCAAAGCACTCGACGAGGCAGCCGCCGTCGGCGCCCCTCAAGTCGTGCTCGTCTGTGGCGCCAAGCCAGAGCTTAGCCTGCCCGAAAACCGTCGCCACATCACCGAAGGCATCGCGTCGCTCGTCGACCACGCCAGCAAGGTCGGCGTCAAACTTTCCATTGAGCCACTCCACCCCATGTATGCCGACTGCCGCAGCGCGGTAAACACTATTGGCCAATGCAATGACATGCTCGACCAAATCGGCGACGAATGGGTCGGCATCGCCGCCGACGTTTACCACATCTGGTGGGATCCTTGCCTAGAACAAGAAGTCAAACGGGCCGGCAAGCGCATCATCGGTTTCCACGTCTGCGACTGGATGACACCGACCGCCGACATGCTCAACGACCGCGGCCTGATGGGCGAAGGTTGCATCGACAACCGCGGCATCCGCCAACTCGTCGAAACCGCCGCCGGATTCGCCGACTGGATCGAAGTGGAAGTGTTTTCGGCCCGCCACTGGGCGCGCGATCAAGACACCTACCTCGCCGACATTATCGAGGCCTATAAGAAACATGTTTAGCGTAGGGGCGCGACTTGTCACGCACGCTCCAGAATGGCTCCTACAACTCTGCGGGCGTGACAAGTCGCGCCCCTACAATTCCCAACCGAAAACCAATAAACAGAAAACCAGTTAACTCCTCCCACAAACTATGAAAACACACACAATCGGAATCATCATGAACGGCGTCACAGGACGCATGGGCACTAACCAGCATTTGCTTCGTTCCATCGACGCAATCATTAAACAAGGCGGCGTAAAGATCAGCCCCACGGAGTGCATCATGCCAGACCCGATCTTGGTCGGTCGTAACGAGACTAAGCTCAAAGAGCTGATCGCTAAGACCAGTGTTGAAAAATACACCACCGATCTCGACAGCGTGATGACAGATCCGGCCTACCCGATCTACTTCGATGCACAAACGACACTACGTCGTTTCGCTGCGGTCAAGGCAGCCGCAGCGGCTGGCAAGCACGTGTATTGCGAAAAGCCAACTGCGATCAAGACTGAAGACGCTTACGAACTCTACAAGATCTGCCGCGACGCTGGTGTGAAAAACGGCGTCGTCCAAGACAAGCTATGGCTACCTGGCATGCAAAAATTCCAACGTCTCGTAGAGAACGATTTCTTTGGCGAAATCCTCTCCGTGCGCGGCGAGTTCGGCTACTGGGTCTTTGAAGGTCACACCATCCCCGCGCAACGCCCTTCATGGAACTACCGCAAGGAAGATGGCGGCGGCATGATCGTCGACATGCTCTGCCACTGGCGCTACGTCATCGACAACCTCTTCGGCAAAGTGAAGAGCGTGTCTTGCCTCGCGGCGACTCACATTCCAGAGCGCATCGACGAAGCGGGCAAGCCTTACAAGTGCACCGCCGACGATTCGGCCTACTCTACTTTCGAATTGGAAAATGGCGTCATCTGCCACTTTAACTCCTCTTGGAATGTGCGCGTGCGTCGTGACGACCTGCTCACGATGCAAGTCGACGGCACTAAGGGCAGCGCCATCGTCGGCCTGCGCGATGTGTGGACTCAACACTACGGCAACACGCCACGCCCGACTTGGAATCCTGATGTCAAAAACCCCATCGACTTCTTCGACGGCTGGCAAAAAGTGCCCGAACAAGAGGAATACGATAACGCGTTCAAAATTCAGTGGGAACTCTTCCTCCGCCACGTAGTGCTCGACGAGCCATTCCGCTGGGACCTGCTCGAAGGTGCCAAAGGCGTGCAACTCGCCGAACTCGGCATCCAAAGCTCCGAACAGCGCAAGTGGCTCGATCTGCCAGAACTCAAAGCGTAGGCAAATCGAGGTTAACCAGTTTTCGGTTTTCCAGTCTTCAGTTAAAAACTGATCACTGATCACTGGGAACTGGAAAACTTCAGAGCCACCCTACAATCGTTTAACTGAATATATCTATGACAACTCCATCCTCTCCAAAACCTGTGGCTCTGATCACCGGTGGCTCTCGTGGCATCGGCTTCGGCTGTGCCTCTCAGCTCGCCAAGCTTGGTTTCAACATCGCCATAAATGGTATGCGCGATGAGTCCGCACTCGCCGAACCCATTGCCGCACTCAAAGCGCTCGGCGCGGATGTCGTGTATTGCCAAGGCGACATCGGCTCGGCCGATGCACGTGCTGCCATGCTCGACAAGATTAAGGCTTACTTCGGCAAACTCAACGTCCTCGTGAACAACGCAGGCGTGGCCCCCAAAGACCGTAAGGACATTTTGGAAGCCACTGAAGAAAGTTTCGACTACGTCGTCGGTACCAACGTCAAAGGGCCTTACTTCCTCTCGCAAGCAGCCGCTAACTGGATGATCGAACAAAAAGCCGCCGATGCGGACGCGTTCTTCAGCATCATTAATGTTGGTTCCATTTCGGCCACGGTCGTCTCAGTCAACCGCGGTGAGTATTGCGTCTCCAAGGCCGGCATCGCCATGATGAGCCAGCTCTTCGCCGCGCGACTCGGTGAGTATGGCATTCCTGTTTATGAGATTCGCCCTGGCGTCATCAAGACCGACATGACTAGTGGTGTGACCGGCAAGTATGATGCCTTGATCGAAGACGGCCTTTGCGTGACCAAGCGCTGGGGCTTCCCTGAAGATATCGGCAAAGCGGTCGGCTCACTTGCCACAGGCGACTTCCCCTACTCGACGGGGCAAGTCATCATGGTCGATGGCGGCCTGACCATGCCACGCTTGTAACCACACACATCATGCAAATGACTCCTGAGATCAAAGCCGAAGCCACCACCATACTAGAGCTTTGCAAGGGCGACCTGATGGCCGCGCTCAAAGTCGCCGAAGGACAACTCAACATCCTTTACACCCGCGCGCAGGTATTAATGAGCTTGGCGGGGATGGTCGTGACTGTGACTGGGTTTTCTGGTCGCTTAATCGCGGGCAGTAGCCAAGCCGCACAGGTCTTTCTAATCGCTGGACTCTTCGTCTCCCTCAGCAGTGCGGCTTGGGTCTTCAGCCGCGTCATGCGTGTGCGCTGGGTCACGTCGCTCGCAAGCGAAGACAAAGAACACGCCCTCGAACACGCTCTCTATCGCCGCAACCAAAAGACGAAGGCCTACACGATCGGCGGCACCCTCCTCTTTATCGGCCTCTTACTCTACGCGATCTCGATCGCTCTCATGCTGATCGACCCCGTTGCGATCCAAAGTCCGGTGCGCTGAAATGGTTGAGTGATCATCGACCTTATTGTGAGTTGCTACGTTCCAAAAAAACGCTGTGATAAATCCCCATGAAGTTATGCCCCTTTTGCGCCGAAGAGATCCAAGATGCTGCCATTAAATGTAAGCATTGCGGCGAGTTCCTAGATAAGCCAGCGGTCACTGAGCCGTCTCCACTGGCCCAAAAATGGTATTTCAAGACAGTATTCATCGTTCTCATCTTGGGCAGCATCGGCCCACTCGGCCTGCCGCTCATCTGGTGGCACCCGACACTGCACCGATACTGGAAGATCGGCCTTACGGTGGCCATGTGCCTACTTACTTGGTTCACGGTCATCGCCACCGTAGAGTCGCTCAAAATGTTGGAAGATAGCTACGGCGAAATTCAGCAGTTGCTGAATATTTAATGAGAACGATCAGTAACCACTCAAGTCGATCTCATTGCTCTCGGCCATGGCAACGCACTGCCCCATTTTCTTTTGAATCACATTAAAGTGGTGAACCTCTTCTGGAGTGATCAGCGAAATGGCATCGCCCGAGGCGTCCGCACGCCCGGTTCGACCGATCCGGTGAATATAGTCTTTAGGGGAACGCGGGAGTTCGTAGTTGATCACGTGCGACAAGTTTTCGATATCGATCCCGCGCGACAATAAGTCCGTGGCCACTAGCACGCGTAGATCTCCACCCTTGAATACCTCCAAAGTCTCTTGCCGTGTCTGCTGTCCCATTTTTGAATGAATCGCACAGGCATGGATATTATTCTTACGCAGCTTTAATGTGAGATTATCGGCCTTCTTACGTGACGAGACAAAGACCAACACCTGCTTCATCTCCTCATGCTTAATCAGGTAGCGCAACAAGGGTCCCTTTCGCTCTTCCGTGACAAAATATCCACGCTGATGAATTTGTTCGAGCGACTCCCCCACTTCAACGATTTCCAATACCTGCGGGTCCTTTAAGATCAGTCGTTGCATCGCAGACACATCCTTATTCAGGGTAGCCGAGAAGAGCAAATTCTGGCGCTGAATGGGCAGCAATCGTAATATCTGATTCAGCTCCTCCTCAAAGCCAAGGGTCAACAGCTTATCCGCTTCATCCATCACCAACGTCCGAACGGATGCGAGCTGTACCGCATTCTTATTAAGCAAATCCAGCAGCCGACCAGGCGTCGCCACTAAGACATCCACCCGCCGCAAGGCCTGCATTTGCGTGTTAATCGAGACACCCCCATAGACCGCAAGACAACTCAGCCGAGACGTCAGGCTCGGCATAAATTCGCGCACGACTTGCGAAACTTGATCCGCCAGTTCACGCGTCGGCACCAAGACCAAGACGCTAGGCGCTCGATGAGAGGGTACGCCCGCCTCTTCCAGTTGCTGTAAGATCGGCAAGACAAAGGCCGCCGTTTTACCTGAGCCAGTCTTAGCAATGCCCAGCACGTCGAGACCTTTCAAGATCGCCGGAATCGCCGACCGCTGAATCGGAGTCGGCTCCGCATAGCCGCTGTGCGCGAGAGCTTTCGAAAAGAGTGGAGCAAGTCCGAGTTGAGAAAATGGCATAAGGGGAAATGGTGAAAAGGAAACCACCTGAAATTGGGCGGGTTCAGCGATGTTCAAAACCAAGAGCAGAACCCAGAGACGCAACGATGTCGAAGTGTTTCCAGCAGACCACTAACTTTCCGACTTAAAACTCCTTTCAATTGCAATCGCGGCTAGTTTTAGAAACAGTGCGCGCACATGAGAATGCACCGTATTTTGGCAAACGCCGCCCTTGAAATTATACAAGCCGTCTTCGACCAGCGGAAGGTGCTCGATCATACCCTGGCCAAGGCCTTTGAAACGCATCCCAAATGGGGTAAGCGCGACCGCAGTTTTATCGCGGAAACCGTCTTTGAAGTCGTCCGCTGGCGACGCGCCCTAAGCTTTCTGGTCGAGAGCGAGGATCCCGCTGCCCTCTGCGCCGCGCAATGGATCCGGATGGGCTACGACCTACCCGAATGGTGGAACTATCAAGGCGCCAACACCGCAACCATCCAAACCCGCGAATCCGAGCTCCGCAATCAGCCCTTCGCAGTCCGTGAGTCCATCCCTGATTGGCTCGATGCGTATGGCGCAGCCGAACTCGGTGACGCCTGGCCCACCGAACTCGCCGCGCTCAACCAACGCACCTGTGTTTATTTACGCGTCAACACACTCAAAACGTCCCGCACCGATACCATCGCTTGGCTAGCCAGCTACAACATCCCCGCAACCGAGGTGCCTGGCCTACCCGAAGCCCTCTCACTCTTGCCCGGTAAAACACTGCCGAAGTCCTTAAAAAATGACGGCCGTATCGAAATACAAGATGCGGGGTCTCAAATGATAGGCCCACTCCTCGACCCACAACCCGGAGACTGTATCATCGACACCTGTGCGGGTGCCGGCGGCAAGTCACTCCATATCGCCGCACTCATTAAAAACCAGGGCCGAATCATCGCGATGGACATTGCCCCGCGCAAATTAGCTGAGCTCGAACGCCGCGCCAAACGCGCCGGCGCACACAACTGCATTGAAACCACGGTCATCCATCCAAAGACGCTCAAAACTTTAGAAAATACCGCCGACCGCATTTTAATCGACGCCCCCTGCTCCGGCCTCGGCACACTCAAGCGCCAACCCGACCTTAAGTGGCGACTCCGCCCCGAGCAGATTAAGCGCGTCCGCCAAACCCAAGCCGAACTCCTAACGTCCTATACAAAAATGCTCAAGCCCGGCGGACGCCTCGTCTATGCAACGTGCTCCGTGCTCCCATCCGAAAACAGAGCACAAGTCGATCCACTCATCCACCAAGGCGGTTACCAATTAATCAATGAGTGTATCGTCTCCCCCGCCAAAACGGGCTTTGATGGATTTTACGGCACCGCATTGACTAAGCTTTAAACTGAGCAGTCGCTAAAGCTTTCAAGATAAAACCAATAACTTGTAGATATCTGCTTTCGTTTTCGTCAAAACTGATTAAGTGAGTGCCATTCACGTTGACCCGTTTTGAGCCTCCCTACATGCATAGCGAAATGAAAATAGAAGCCGCCAATTCAGACGCTTGGAATATAGCCAAAGGTAAAAATCCGGAAAAGCCCACGGTCTTGCGTTTTCGGCCCAGCCTAAAGGCATTTTTGGGTGACGAAAACTATCCCAGAAGACTCACGATCATTTGGACATTTGAGGCAGTTGATGCCAGCGGAATGCCGACCGATACGCAAAGTGCGGACATGAAGGATTTCGAAGACATGCTGATTGAAGCGCTCGACCCGGATCGCTTGGCGATCCTCGCGTTCGTCTTCACCACCAGTGGCACCAGAGAATGGCATTTCTACCTATCAGACGTCAGCGAAGTCGGGATCCGCATCAACAAAGCCCTCGCATCGGTCCCCCAGTTGCCCATCGACTTAAACGTCGATGACGACCCAGACTGGGATGAGTTGAGGCAAGTTTATCAGCTGTGCGGCGGCTAACTTCCTTGCAGCCAAATACCCACCGAGCTATCTTCCTAGCCAAAGGTATAAACACCATTCTGTTTAACCTAAATTCGGCAGTTGGGGAGACTCATATGCCAGATCAACTAAGTCTTTTTTAGTTCGGTATGACCCAAGGACAATACTGGGGGCATGCCCTTGGAACCGCGTGAGGCGAAGCCTTTTACGCGAGCTAGAAAACCAAGCTAACGGCTCGCCCGATGGGGCCGAGCAAGAGATCGGGGGCACAGCCTAAGACCAACAACGTGCCCGCGAGAGCACCGACTGTCGTCAGCAGAATCTTAGAGCAACCCAGCGGCTGGGCTCCCTCCGGAGCGGCCACGAAAAACATATGCTTCACCACGATCAAATAGTAATAGAGCGAGACCGCGCTCATAAAAAGCCCGAGTCCGACCAACCAAAGCAAGGCGGGTGCACTCCCCTCGCCTCCCGCGCCCATCGCCGCAGTAAAGAGAAAGAATTTACCGAAAAATCCGGCCAGCGGGGGTAGCCCTGCCAGTGAGGTAAGGAACAGGAGCATGCAAAAGGACACGAACGGCGAACGCTGGTGGAGCCCGGCAAAGTCATCCATTCGGTCACCACCGCTCTGCCGGAGCACAAGTGCCACGACACCGAACGCGCCGAGTGTGGCCACTGCATAAATGACGGAATAAAAGAGCACCGCTTCGAGCGCCTGCGGGGTAGCTGCAGTCAATGCGGTCAGCATAAATCCGGCATGGCCAATCCCGGAGTAGGCCAGCAGACGCCGCACGCTTGTCTGCGTCAGCGCGGCCAAATTGCCCAGCACCATGGAAAGCGCAGCCATGAGCCCGATCAGCGGCACCCAACCGGAGGCAAATGCCCCCCAACCAGCAGCTCCCTCAACCCCGCCCAATCCTAATAGTAAAAACTTCGCGAGAATGAAGAATCCTGCCACTTTCGAGCCGGAGGCGATCAGCGCCGCAGCCGGCACGGGGGCCCCCTCGTAAACATCTGGACTCCAGAGGTGAAACGGAACCGCCGCCACCTTGAACCCGAATCCTGCCAGAGCCATGACCATACCGACGGCAAGGATCGGTTCGATTCCTCCCGCACGAAGCGACTGGCTGATGCCCCTCAGTTCAGTGCTGCCGGTAAAGCCGAAGATCAGGCTGAAGCCGAAGAGTAAAAAAGCCGCCGCCACACTTCCGAAGAGGAAATATTTAAAAGCTGCCTCCGCGGATTTGGGGTCTGACTTGGTAAAACCCACCATGATGTAGAGCGATACCGCCGTGAGTTCGAGACCGATAAAGAGCACCAGCAACTCCTCCGTCCCGATCACCAGCAGGAGACCCAGCGTAGTGAAAAGCAGCATAGCAAAATTTTCCGCCCGATGCCGTTCCGGCGGGCATTCTCGCAACAAAGCGACAGCGGCAAGCGCAATCACCAGCAGCACCAGCTTGAACAAGCGGGTCAAGGGGTCGATCACGAGGACGCTGTTCTCCAGGCTGCCCGTGGGCACCACACCGATCAGAAGTCCGCCCGCGACAACTAGGCCCAGCGCGCAAATGGCAGCCGATCGACGCGGGGACTCAGGTTGAGCTCCGGTCGCACGCCGCTCGCGGACGCAACCGAGACCGAGCACGGCAAACGCGGTGACTAAAAGGACAAGTTCCGGAAGAAGCCGGAGGGTGAAGTCTAAAGTATTCATTCGAAGAGGACTCGCATGAGTGGGCTGTCAAAGCTGCGAAGAATCAGGTTTAAAAATGGCATCGGACAGAGCCCGACAATCAGGGTGGCCGCAATCAGCAGACCCGCCCCCAGCTTTTCGGGCAGGGTAATCGGATCCAGTGGGGGGCCGGCTGGAACGGGTACGTCCGCGAAAAAGGTCGCTTGCAGCGCCTTGAGCGTGAAGGCCACCGTCAGGACTATGGCCGGGCCGACAATCCAAAGCAGCAAGGCCGAGTATTGTATGGTGCCGAGGAGCACAGTCACCTCGGCGATAAAGCCGCTGAAGCCCGGCAGCCCCATCGAAGCGGCTGAAGCGATTAGGAAAACAACGGCGGCGAAAGGTAGTTTGCGCGCCAGTCCCAGACGTCCCAGTTCTTCCAGATCGCGGGTGTACGTGCGGTCGTAGATCATACGCCCAGCGACACCGAAGAGCAGAGAGGCGATGATCCCGTGCGAAACCATTTGCAGCACCGCACCGCTGACCCCGATGGTCGAGAGCGTCATTAAGCCGAGCAGAACGAAACCCATGTGACTGATACTGGAGTAGCCGATCACAAATTTAAGATCACGCTGAGACAAGGCGGCGAGTGCGCCATAGAGAATACTGAAAGCAGCCAAGGCGGCAAAGACACCCTGCCACTGCGCCAAGCCTTCGGGAAAGAGAGGCATCGCCACCCGCAGCGCACCGTAGGCCCCCAACTTCATGACCAAACCCGCCAGCAACATCGAACCAGCCGTCGGCGCGGCCACGTGCCCGGTCGGCGCCCAGGTGTGAAAGGGCCACATGCCTGCCAAAATCGCGAAGCCGATAAACATGAGCGGGAAAGCCCAGGCCTGAAAGGCCGCCGGATAGTGCACCCCGGCCAGCGTGAAAAGATCGAAACTGCCCTGCCCTGCCACCACATAGGTGGCCATGATCGCGGCGAGCGCCAGCGCGCTCCCCACAATCGAGTAGAGCGTCAGCTTCATCGCACCGTAGGACTTGTTGGTGGAGCCCCACCCTGCGATCAGTAAATACTTGGGCAAGATCACGATCTCGTAGAAGACGAGCAAAAGAAAGACATCGGTGCTGAGAAAGACCCCGTATGCCCCTCCGATGATGATTAAAAACAGAGCCAGAAAACGGTTAGGCGAACGCTCGATATTCCATGAAAACAGCACCCCCGTAATCGCAATCAGACCGGTGAGCAAAAGTAAGACGAGGCTAATGCCGTCCGCCCCGAGGTGAAAACTAATGCCGACGCTCGGGATCCACTCCCGCTCAATCACAAACTGGAACGGCTCGGCCGATGCGCTGCGGTCGAAAAGGCAGAACGCGATCACGGCCACGGCGAAGCCCGCCCCGGCTGTGCCGAGTGCCACCCAACGAGCCAGCGCCTTGCGTTCGGACGGCAATAGCAGCAAAACAACGCTACCCAGAAATGCGGAAATAAAGGTCCAGGCGATCATGGCAGAAAACGGAGCATGTCCAACACGCTCGGGTTGATAAGGTGGAGCAGCACGCCGGGAAAGATCCCGACTACAAACATCAGGGCAACGGCTGTGCCGCCACAAATCCGCTCACGCAGGGAAAGATCGGCAAAGCCCTCCCAACGCTCGTTCAAAGGGCCGAAAAAGACGCGCGAGAGAATACGCAGCAGAAAGATCGCCGTGAATAAAAGAGCCGGCAGAGCAAGAACCGCCGCCCATGGATGCAGCGAAAAGACGCCCCGGAAAATTAAGAACTCACTAACGAAGCCATTCAAACCCGGTAGCCCCAGTGACGCGAAAAGTCCGATGCCCATGAGCCCGCAGAGCACCGGTGCGACGCGACGGAGCCCGCCGAAATCATCGAGCCCGTGCAGGCCCCCACTCCGGCTTTCAATCAGGCTGATAAAGTAAAACAGTGCGCCCGCCGTCAGCCCGTGGTTAAATATCTGAAGCATCACCCCACTCATGGCCGCATCCCGCGCGCCGTCCGCCGTCGTGACCGCGACCACCGCAAAGAGCCCAAGCAAACAGTAACCGAGGTGGTTGATCGATGAATACGCCAGAATGCGCTTAAGATCCGTCTGCGCCAGCGCGGCCAACGAAGAAAGAAGAATCGTGGCCAAAGCCAAGCCCAGCAAGAGCGGTTGCAGAGCCTGCAAGGGCTCGGGGAAAATAGGCAGAAGAATGCGCAGGAACCCGTAAAGGCCCATCTTCGAGAGCAGACCGGTGAGCAAGAGCGTCACACTCGACGGTGCCTCGGCATAGGCATCGGGTAACCAACTGTGAAAAGGAATCATCGGCACTTTCACTGCCAGTCCGAACAAGACGCCGCAAAAAATCAACAGGCGCACATTCTCCGCCCCCATCAGGGAACCGTAAGACTGGTTCAGCGCCTCCAGTAATGCGCCGCTGCGCGCCAACTCGGCCAGAGCGATAAAATCAAAGACGCCAGTCGCCAAATAGAGCGCCAAAAAGCCCAGCAACATGCCGATACTACCCGTCAAGGTATAGATGAAAAACTGGTATGCCGCCCGCGAGCGCCCCGACCCGCCCCAGATTTTGATGAGCAAAAAGGCGGGAATCAAACTGAGTTCCCAGAAGAGAAACCAGAGCACGAAATTCAGCGACAAAAACACACCAAAGACCATCGCCTGCAAACAGAGCACCAATGCCAAAAAAAACCTTGGCTCGGCCTTGGAGGGTAAGGGCGCAGCCAGCGCCAGCGGCACGAGCAGGCCGCCCAACAAAAGCAGCAACAGGTTCAGTCCGTCCAGCCCAAGGAAATATTCGACATTGAGCACGGGGATCCAAGCCCTGCGCTCGACTTGCTGCAAGCCCTGCGCCGAGGCGTCGAATTGACTCCAGAGAAACAGCACCAGCGCGAGCGATAGCAGGGCACCGCTGAGCGCCACAGCGCGACTCAAGCCCGGACGCTCGGACGGCATCAGCATAACGGCAACCGCAGTTACCAGAGGTAAAAGGAGTAGCGCGGTCAGGATGGGGAAATCAATCATAGCCATGCGAAGAAAATAAGGAGAAGGACCACACCGGAGCCGATCCAGCCGAGGTAGGTCTGAATGTCACCGTTTTGCCAGCGAGCCACACGCCCCCCGGAACCGCGCAGCGAGCTGCACCCCTGGTCGAACCCACCGTTGAAAAAGCTGCGATCAATGTTGCGGCTCAAGCGCGAGACCGCTCGGAACGCGGCAGCGACCAGCATGACCGCCCCCGCCCAAACCCGGCGTTCAAGGATCTCGGCCAAGCACGCCAGCATCCGTTGCAAACGGATCACGGTGGCCTCGTAAAATTCATCGACATACAAACGCTGCGCCAAGGCCTGATAGAGTCGGGGCACCTTCTGCTCCAGCGCATCCGGTCCATCCACTGTGAGCACCTGACGACCGTAGAGCCACCACCCGATGCCGACTCCGGAACCGACCAGCACGATGGAGAGCAGCATCAAGCCCCATCCCTCGAAAATTGCCGCCATTTCAAAATGCGTCTGCCCGCCCTCGATAAAGTGATGAAACCAAGACCAGGCTGGAGTCGCAATCAAACTGAGCAGCACTGCCCCGGTCGCGAGCAGCATTAGCGGCACCGTCATGACCCCAGGGCTTTCATGTGGTGAGTGACTCCCGCGATAGCTTCCGAAAAATACGTAAGCCATCTGCCGTGTCATGTAAAAAGCAGTCAAGAAAGCACCGAACAAGGCGAGATAGAAAGGCAGCGATGAAACCGGCCAGACGTGCGCCAAATGCAGAATCTCTTCCTTGCTCCAAAAGCCAGAGAAGAGAAAAGGGAAACCGGAGAGTGCCATCATACCCACCGCGTAGGTGGCGAAGGTCAGCGGCATAAAGCGGCGCAGGCCGCCCATCCGGCGAATGTCCTGAACGTCGTGGCAACCGTGGATGACCGAACCCGCCCCGAGGAATAACAGCGCTTTGAAAAAGGCGTGCGCGATGAGGTGGAAAATCCCTGCTGATATCCCGCCGAGTCCGAGCGCCAACATCATGTAGCCCAGTTGTGAAATCGTGGAGAAGGCGAGGATGCGCTTAATGTCGGTTTGCGCCACCGCGATGCAGGCCGCGAAGACAGCCGTGATCGCGCCCACCCAAGTGACCACTTGCAAGGCCGTCGAGACCACATCGGGATCGGCAGATGCCGCGAAAAGCGGGAAGGCGCGCGCGACGAGAAAGACACCCGCGGCCACCATAGTCGCCGCGTGGATCAAAGCGCTGACGGGCGTCGGGCCCTCCATCGCATCCGGCAACCAAACGTGCAACGGGAACTGCCCCGATTTGCCCGCCGCCCCACAAAAAATAAGTAGGGCTGTGGCGGTCGATAAGGCCATCCCGCCGATTGTAAACGTGGTCGTGAGATGCGTCAAAGACGATGCTTCGAGCAGACCCGCACCGCCATCGTAGAAAAGCATTGTGCCGGACTCCGAATAGAGCCAGATCATGCCGAGAAAGAGTCCCAAGTCACCGATCCGCGTGGTGATAAAGGCCTTGCGCGACGCCGCCACTGCTGCCGGTTTTTGATACCAGAACCCAATCAACAGATAGGAAGCGAGGCCGACCAGCTCCCAGCAAATAAACAAGAGCAGGAGGCTGTTGGCCACCAGCAAGCCGAGCATGGCAAAGGAGAAGAGCGCCAAAAAACCAAAGAAACGGGCGAAGTTCGCATCTTCCTTCATATAGCCCACGCTGTAGATGCAAATCAGCAAGCCGACGAAGCTAACCATCACTAACATACCGGCGTTCAGCGGATCCAAGAGCAGTCCGAGACGCAGTGAGGACGCGCCAAACTCAAACCAGGTAAAATTAAAACTGCGCCTAAAGACCGCTTCGGCCTCACCGCCGCCCGCTCCGACGACCTGAACGAACAGAACAAGCGCCAACACGAACGCGACCGATAGCGTAGCAATCGTCAGGATAGATGCTTGACGGCGTCGCGACGGTCTAGCCAAAGCTGTGACGCCCGCAGCGGCCAACGGCAGCAGTGGGATCAGGCAAAGCAGATACGGAATCCAGGAAGAATCAGCCATGGAGTGAGTTCACGTCTTTCGGGTTGGTGGAGCGGAGGTGTCGGTAGATCAAGAGAATCAACGACAAGCCCACGGCCGCCTCAGCGGCAGCGACGGCAATTGAAAAAAGAACGAAGAGCGCCCCGGTCATGGCCTCGGGATGCGGCCCGAAGCGCCAGAAGGCGATGAAGTTGAGATTGGCCGAGGCCAGCATCAACTCGACCCCGATCAGCAGCAGGATCATGCTGTGTCGGCTCAGCACGGCGAATAAACCGAGCGAAAATAAGATCGCGCTCAAAATGAGAAATATCGGGAGACTGATCATTTGCCGTCCTCTCCTTCCATCGCAAAGAGCGCCGCGCCAATCAGCGCAGCGGTCAGTAAGACCCCGATCGCCATGAGGGCCAGAAGGTGCCCGCTGACAAGCGCTTCACCCACCGCTTGGATGGATAACGCGGCCGGCTCCGGCACATCGCGCAACAAGGAAGGACTCCTCATGATGGCCAGATAGATCACTAAAAACACCCCAGCGGCGATGAGCACGCCCGGCAACTGTCGCCAGCGCAGACCCGGCAACTTAGCGGCTTCATCTTCGGGACGCGTCAGCAAAATAACAAACATGATCAAGACCGCCACCGCGCCAACATAGACCAACAACTGGATAAAGCCGATGAACTCGGCCCCCAAGAGCAGATAAAGTCCGGCTACGCCTACAAAAAAAACGGCCAAGCTCAAACCACAATGAACGATGTTGCGCAGACCGACTGCAGCGATGGCTGCGCCCAGCGTGAGGCTGCTAATTAGCAAAAAGGCAATGATTTCAGAAAGACTGTTCATGATTCAGAAAACCGGTAAACCCGTCGGGATGCAGGGTATTGGATGGACACCACCCGCCCGAGGGCGAGATAGGGCATGAGCACAATGACGGCGGAAGCGACCCAGCCTAGCACGCCGCCGCCCGCGTAGTGCCAAACCGCTGCGGCCAGAATAATTGCGAAGCCCATCGGGATCATGAACTTCCATGCGAAGCCCATGAGATGATCCCCCCGCATGCGCGGCACGGTGCCCCGCACCCAGATGGCGAGCAACACGAGCGAGTAGAGTTTGATAAAGAACCACAGGTAACCGGGAATCCATTCGAGCCAGGGAAGCGGCGCGTGCCAGCCGCCGAGAAAGAGTGCCACGGCAAAACCGCAGATCCCCAAAAGACCGATATACTCAGCCATAAAAAAGACCGCGTATTTGAATCCTGAATACTCTGTCATGTGCCCGGCCACCAGTTCGGACTCACCTTCCGGCAGGTCAAAGGGGCTGCGATTCGACTCCGCCAAAGCGGCTGTAAAAAAGAGGACAAATCCGGCAAAACCCCAGGGGGTGAAGACGAACCAGTGAGGCACGAAACTGAAAGCATAGCCGCTCTGCGCGCTCACGATGGCATCGGGTGACAGCGAACCACTCAGCATAACGACCGAAAGTGCAGCCAGAAAGAGCGGGATTTCGTAGCTAATCATTTGCGCGATTGAGCGCATCGCCCCGATCAGTGAATATTTATTATTGCTCCCCCAACCTGCCATAAAGACACCCACTTCCGTGGTGGCGCCCAGTGCGAAAAAGAAGAGAATGCCGACGCCGAGCTCAATCGGTGCCATGCCCGGACCGTAGGGCAAGATAGCGAGCACGAGCAACGCAGGCACGAGCATAATGATGGGCGCGAGCAAATGCAGCACCTTATCCGCGCCCGTTGGCACGATGTCTTCTTTGATCAACATCTTAACCGCGTCGGCCAAAGGTTGAAACAGACCCCACGGCCCCACCCGGTTGGGTCCGAAGCGATTCTGGATACGGGCCAGCACCTTGCGCTCGACCAGCGAGGTGAGTGCAAAGATCACCCCAAAGACGGCCAACAGCGTGCCGATGACCATGAAAATCGAAGTTAGCTCCAGCATCCAGGGAGCAAACGACCAACCATTTTCCAGGTAGTTGAGTAGACCCTGTTTGAGTAGCACCGGTGCCTGACCGGGATCGCTCAGGGCGTCCATCAGTGCTGCGGTCAGCAGACCGGGCGCTTTCAAATTAAGCAGGAAGAGCACGCCGGTGCCGACCACCAGCGCAGCAGCAATCAGCAAGGCAAGCGTGCACCAAGGCCGACGTGCCGCGAAGTTTAAGGCAGGCCGGATCCGCTGCGTCTGGGGTTGTGTCTCAGTCGGAAGCATCGGTATCGGGCGTTGGGGGCGTTTTCTCCGCATCGGCGGCAGCAGATTTGGCAGCAGCGGCCGCTTTCTTGGCCTGCAGCGCGGCTTCTTTCTTGGCGGCGGCCTCCGCTTTGCGTTGGCGCTCGGCCTCTAAATTCGCGTCCACGGCGGTCGCTTCAGTCGGCTTGATGTCATGGTAATAGCTGTTCGGTTTGGCCAGATCCGATTTATGCAGCACCAGCGATTCGACATGCTCGAACGAGGAATACTCAAACGCGGAATCCATCTTGATCGACTCGAAGGGACAAACCTCCACACAGATCTGGCAGCTCATGCAAGCGTTCAGGTCGATGTCGAAGACGGTGGGATGCTTGGTCAGTTTACCGTTTTCATCGCGCTCGGGCACAATAGTGATCACTTGAGGCGGACACTCTTTCTCGCAGATCCGGCAGGCGGTGCAACGCAGGCCCCCATCGGCATCCTCGCCGTCGTAAACAAGGAAAGGGAAGTTGCGGCTGTTCTCCGGCAACGCGAGGCGTTCTTCGGGATAGGAGATCGTGTGCAGACGCTTCGTGCCGTAATAGCTGCCGACTAGATTCCGGGCGGTGACGGCCATGCCTTTAAGTATGCCGAGGCCGGGCAAAGTGAGTGGATTTTTCATCGATCCACCTCCCCTAAGACAATATCGATACTGCCGAGGATCACCATAACGTCGGCTATCTTGCTCCCGAGGCACATGTCCTCCAGCAGTGTAAGATTGATCAGGCTGGGCGGACGCACGCGGTAGCGATAGGGCTCCGGGCTCTTGTCGCTGATCAAATAAAAGCCGAGTTCGCCCTTGGGTGCTTCGACCCGGGTGTAAGCTTCGCCTACCGGCGGTCGCAAACCGCGCGATTTGGACTTGGGGTCGAGGATCGGGCCTTCCGGCAGATCGCGCAACACGGCATCAAGAATCTTGAGCGATTCGCGCATTTCCAGCAGGCGAATCATGAATCGGTCGTAAGTGTCGCCGTGCTCACCGAGCGGCACGCGAAAGTCGAAACGGTCATAGATGCCGTAGTGGTCCACTTTCCGGATATCGTAATCCACCCCGGAAGCGCGGAGCATCGGCCCGGTGAGCCCAGCATTGATGGCGTCGGCTCCAGCCAGCACGCCCACTCCTTGGGTGCGCGCCACGAGAATTTCGTTGCCTACCAGCAGTTGCTCCATCTCATCCAAAAACGCTGGAAAGCCGTCCACCACCTTACGGGCTTGGCCCAGCCAGCCTTCGGGTAAATCACAGCGGCAGCCACCGAATCGCATGTAGTTACACATCATACGCGAACCAGTCAGCGATTCGAAAAGGTCGAGAATGAGGTCGCGCTCGCGAAATGCATACATCAAGGCACTCCCCCATGCGCCCATGTCACCGAGGAGGAACCCGAGAAAGGCGCTGTGGTTTTGCAAACGTGTCAGCTCGGCCAGTAAGACACGCAGGTATTCGGCGCGCTCGGGCACTTCGATGCCGGTCAGCTTTTCGACGCTGAGCGCGTAGGCCCAGTTATTGGACAAGGAACTAAAATAATCGAGCCGGTCGGTGTAAGGCATGGAACCGAGATAGCTCATTTTTTCGGCCAGCTTCTCATGGTTGCGGTGCAGGTAACCGAAGACGGGCTTGAGCCAAACCACGGTCTCGCCGTCGAGCTTCACATTCATACGGAAGACCCCGTGTGTGGACGGGTGTTGCGGCCCCATGGAGATTTCCAGGATGCCGTCGTCGCTCAAATCGGCACTGCGTGTGGGCCAGTCGCTGACAGGTGGGTTCACGATGCGTCCTCCTTTCCATTGGCGGACGCGAATGCCAACGTTTCATCCGGTGCCTGGTAGTCCCTACGCATGGGATGCCCCTCAAAGGTATCCCACATGAGCAGACGCCGCAGATCGGGGTGGCCGCTGAAACGGATGCCGTAGAGGTCAAAAATCTCGCGTTCCTGAAACTCGCAACTGCGCCAGAGCGGTGTGAGCGAAGGAATTTCGACATCCTCGCTGCGATTGCCGGTGCGCACGCGCAGCACCAGTGGGCCGACGCTTAAGGCGACGGAGTAAAGATGATAAACCGCCTCCAGATAGCCGGGAATGACTCGCTCGAGCGTCTCTTCGACCTCGTTCGCTTGCCCCTCCGCGTCCGTGCCGGCGACCTTCACCGTTTCGCTGACTTTCTGGTCGAGCCAATCGACTCCGCTGGTATTGGAGCAATAGTCGAATTGGTGTCGTTCGTCGTCGCGCAAGAAGCGCGCCACGTCCAGCACCGAAGCAGAATCCACGAGTAGGGAGTCCTGCCCGGACGGGCCTGGATTGGGCACGATCTCGCAGGCCGCCCCGGGCAGGGCTTCCATGATTTGCGTGCGGATATCTTCGAGTGGCAACATCGGTTCAGGTCTCGGAATCACTTTCGTCTTCAGCAGAAGATTCGGGCACTGGTGGAGGCGACCAGATTTCAGGGTTATAAGGTGGGGACAAGTCGCCGCCCGCGTATTCCGGAACCGGGTAGTCACCCCTTACGGACTTGTCGGCGTGGCGGGCACGGTGAGGCCCGGTCAGTTTCTGCCCGCGGATTTTTTCCTGCAATTGAATGACTCCGTCGAGCATGGCTTCGGGTCGCGGGGGACAACCGGGAATAAAGACATCCACCGGAATATAACGGTCGATCCCTTTGAGCACATTGTAGCCATCGCGGAAGGGGCCGCCGGAGATGGCGCAGGCTCCCATGGCGATGACGTATTTGGGCTCCGGCATCTGGTTATAGAGTCGCACCACCATCGGTGCCATTTTTTTGGTCACCGTGCCGGCGACGATCATGAGATCGGCCTGTCGGGGGGAGGGGCGAAAAACTTCGGCACCGAAACGCGCCATGTCGTGCCGAGCCATGGTGGCCGCAATCATCTCGATCGCGCAGCAAGCGAGGCCGAACTGGAGCGGCCAGAGGGAATTGCTCCGCCCCCAGTTATAAAGGGATTCCAAGGACGTCACGTGAACGCCTTGCTGACTCAAAGCCTGCACGTCGGGCTGCGCCTCGATGGAATTTATTGCCATTTCAACACGCCTTTCGCCCAGGCCCAGGCCAGTCCTTCAAGCAGAAGGAGAATGAAAACGGCCACGGCCAAAACGGCTCCCAAGGGGAGGTGCAGAAAGGCCACCGCAACGGGAATCAGAAAGACGGCTTCCACGTCGAAAATGAGAAAAATGATACCATATAAGTAATATTGGGACTTAAACTGTATCCGCGTGGAACCGACTGGCACCACCCCGCATTCGTAGCTCGACTGCTTGTCATGCCCCGGCTTGGCCGGCGTGAAGGTATGGCTCCAAAGCTTGGCCAGTCCGATCGGCACAAGAGGAAAGACGACCGCGACCGCGAGAAATATGGCCAAAAATAAATAGGTGGACGAGGTGTTCATAACGTTTGCTTCCATCTAAATCGAACCTCAGTCGCGGCTTAAAAGATCGAACTCAATACACTCCGCCAGCGTGGTCTGCTGCAGTTTCTCGGCAATGATCTTGCGTTCGACTTTCCAGAAATCATGCGTCGGGCAGGCTCGTTCATCGTTGCAAATCTCCTGTCCCAACAAGCAACCCGAACTCCAATCCTTGCCATCCACCGCCTGCGCGATTTCCAATAGATTGATCGCTTCCGGTGGACGTGCCAGACGCGTGCCCCCGGACCAACCACGCTTCGACACGAGTATATTCCCGTCGACAAGCTTCTTAAACACCTTTGCCAGATAGGAAGGTGGCACCCCGGCGCGCGCCGCAATCTCACGAACGAACTGCCCCGTCCCCTCTTCAGTCAGGCAGGCCAAAGCCTTGACTGCGTAACCGACTCCCTGTGACAAACATAACATCAAGTCATGCTAGGAGTTAATAGACACCGTTGTCCACAGAAAATAAACGCTAATTTTCCATTCTCGCCAAACCACCCTTCCACGAGTCTGCTGTTCGGATGCGAGAAGTCTTCATCACTCAAGAATACATAGAGCTCTACAAAATCCTCAAATTTGAAGGTCTCTGCGCCAGCGGCGGCGAAGCAAAATCTGCGATCGCCGAAGGTCTAGTCCAAGTCAACGGAGCCGTCGAAACCCAAAAACGAAAGAAACTCGTCTCGGGCGACACCATTCTGTTTAACGACACCGAGTTGCAGATTATCACAAGCTCTACTTAAACCAAATTTGGCATTTGGCATTTGGCTGAAATCACAGGCGGTCACGTCGTGCCCAAATTACTAGTGTAAATCATTCGGGAAGGCTGCAGTTAATTCCGCCCTATCAATTGAGGCGGCCCGACTTCATCTACAATTTCCTTCATTGAAACACGGTAGCGAAGTTTGAATTCTCTGAGTTCTTTTGCTTTAAAAAGCATCAGTTCGTTCCAGTTGACGGCAGCATAGAGTTTTTGCGTAGCGGGGCAAATATGGAAGGGAGCTTCAAAGATTTCTCAAACCGTAATAGCATCCACTATCATTTCTCGATACCGATGGTAGAGATTCAACAAGACGTTTTCTGATAAATACTCGATCGCGGGCACGCAAACAGCGTCGCCCATCGCAAAATATCCTTTATTTGCATTCTCAGGTTAACAGGTCAGAAAGCCTCGGACATTCTCTAGCATGACAACAGGTGGCGCGACACCTTTACGCTGCTTCGACCCAAGAATCTCCAGTAAAGCATTGAGAGTTCCCGACTCTGCCCCAGCTAAGCCCTTTCGAGCGCCTGCCTCTGACAAGTCCGTGCAAGGAAACGACGCAGTGTATAGAAATGAATTATTCGGAATTGAATCAGGAGCTTTCGCAACATCCCAAATATCACCGAGTTGGAAGTGCCCCGAGCCAAAGTTCCTAGTGTAAGTGGTGCCCTTATCGCCGCATATATCGTTTGCCCAGACACAATTCCATTGGTCACGTGAAAGCCCTTCACGCACCAAACCAACACCAGCAAAAAATTCTACTAAATCCATCATCAACCATAATTCAAAAAATGAATCATACCTAAATGTGGACTATAAATCTACGGACTATGAGTCACATTTACGATTCTACTGAAATTTCAAGACTGCCCAAATTTGCAGCAGGCAATTAATTGCGTGTTCCCTAAATACTTACTCGATTACTGAAGTCCACTGCTACAAGTCGAAGCGCAGCGTAGAGGGTGAAATAATTCCGGAACGACCCTTTTGTTAGACTCCTCTGAAAACAAAGTAAATTGGACTGACACCTTCTACATTCTGACACCTTCTACATTCCTGACACCTTCTGCATTCGCTAAAATCTCACGCCTACGGATAAGACGAGGCAACTCTCTACCCTTAATCTATGAGCTTCTCATCAGTTGCGATTTGCCAGAGCGCTCGATCATCGACTTGACCTAAATCGCGCTCAAGCACATGAACTGCATCGCAATCCCGACCACGCAACCAACGCGCGAGCGCCCCTGGGCGTGACTACAGGTGCGGGGACTTCATTCTGGAATTGTAGCGGACTCGCGAAGCGATTTCGAGTTGCGGTATCGCAAGGCGCGACGGTCGAAACGAGTTCCTCGTTCCGCTACACCTTTGAATGCGCTCCCCGCACCTGTGGTTACACCCAGTCCCCCTATTACCTGGCACTAGACATTAGATTCCTCGCGAGCAAGATGCTCCCGCTACATCTAGGCTCCATGGTATCCGCGCGCGATCACGGGAAGCAGTGCCTACCCCTCATCAATCAGCTTTTTGAGCAACTGATCAAGCATGGCTGGATTCGCCTTCCCCTTCGTCGCTTTCATTACGGGGCCTTTCAAGGCATTCAGTGCTTTTTCGTTGCCGTCTTTGTATTGGCCGACGGCTTTGGCGTTGCCGGCGATGGCTTCGCGGCAGAGGGCTTCGATCTCGCCGGTGTCGTTGCTTTGTTTTAAACCTTTTTTCTCTACAATGGCGTCGGGCATAGCGCCGGTGGCGAACATTTCAGTGAAGACTTCTTTGCCGATCTGTTTGGAGATGACGCCTTCGTCGATGATCTTCGCGAGTGTGCCGATGTGGGCGGGGGTCAGTTTGCACTGGCCGACATCGAGGGCGCTGTCGCCGTGCTCGGAGGCGGCGGAGAGTTCGCGGAGTAAATCGTTGGTTATGTAATTCGCGATTTGCTTGGGAGCATTGTGCGTCTTAAGCGCTTCTTCAAAAAACTCACTGAGCTCGCGGTTCTGGCAGAGCACGCTTGTAATGGTAAATGGCAAGTCAAGGTCGGCTTGGTAGCGGCGTTGTTTATCGAGTGGACGCTCGGGTAGCTCGGCTTCAAGTTCCTTCACGCGGGCACGATCCAATTGCACGGGCATGAGATCGGGATCGGGGAAATAGCGGTAGTCGTGAGCTTCTTCTTTGCTGCGGAGCGAAGAGCTTGAGGCGGTGTCCACATCCCAGCGGCGGGTTTCTTGGGTGATCTTGCCGCCCTCTTCGAGGATCTCAGTCTGGCGGGCGATCTCGTATTCGATCGCGGCTTTGACGTTGGAGATGGAGTTCAAATTTTTCATCTCGGTGCGGGTGCCGAGCGTTTCGGTGCCGACGAGGCGGAGGGAGACGTTGGCGTCGCAGCGCATTTGCCCCTTCTCCATATCGCAGTCGGAGATGCCAGCATAGACGATCATGTTGCGCAGGCAGTTGAGAAAGGCGACGGCCTCGGTCGACGAGCTCATGTCGGGCTCGGTCACGATCTCGGCCAGGGGCACGCCGGCGCGGTTGAAATCGATCAAGGTTTCGAAAGCCTCGTGGGTCAGCTTGCCGGGGTCTTCTTCGAGGTGGATACGGTTGAGGGTGACCCAGCGGTGCTCGCCTTCGACATTGCGTGACGGGCCGGGGAGCTCGATCTCGACCTTGCCGCCGATGCAAAGGGGCTCTTCGTTTTGGGTGAGCTGGTAGTTCTTTGGTGAGTCGGGATAAAAGTAGTTTTTACGATCCCACTTGCAGACTTCGGCGATCTCGCAGCCGAGCATGAGCCCGAGCTTGGCGCACTTCTCAATCGCGGCATGGTTGAGCACTGGCAGCGTGCCCGGGAGGCCGAGCACGACGGCGTCGGTCAAGGTATTGGGCGCGGCTCCGTATTCGTAAGGGGCGGCGGTGAACATTTTCGTGCGGGTTTTAACCTGCACGTGAATTTCTAGTCCGATGACGGCTTCGTAAGTCATGAATGAGAGTGGCTTGGGATGCGTATTAAATTTAACCACGGATGGACACGGATGAACACGGATCGACTCTGACGTATTCTGATCTGTGTTTATCTGTGTGCATCTGTGGTTAATGAATTTGAAATCTTTGTGGAAATTTAAACCTGCTGGTTGGCTAAGTTTCTGTGAGTTTTAGACAGAATAATTTTTGACAGGATAATTTACTCATAAAATAATCATTCTGTCATAAATCATTCTGCCTAATTATAAATTTGGGGTTTGTTGCGCGTAGTCGTGCGCTTTTTCGAAGGCATTCGCGACGGCGAACATGTCGGCTTCGCCGAAGGCTTTGCCTATTACTTGCAAGCCTATGGGTAGGCCGCTTTCGGTGAATCCGCTGGGGATGGAGATGGCGGGCAGGCCAGCCAAATTTACCGAGATGGTGTAAACGTCGCTCAAATACATGGCGAGTGGATTATCGCTTCGCTCACCGCGCTTGAAGGCGGGTGTGGGCGAGGTCGGCGTGAGGATCGCATCGACCTGCTCGAAGGCTTTCTCGAAGTCGCCTAGAATTAAGCGGCGGACTTTTTGCGCGCGCAGATAATAGGCGTCGTAGTAGCCGGAGCTGAGCACGTAGGTGCCGAGGATGATGCGGCGCTTGACTTCGTCGCCGAAGCCTTCGCCGCGGCTCTTGGTGAAAAGTGTGAGGGCGTCTTTGGACTCTTCGCTGCGGTGGGTGTAGCGCACGCCATCGAAACGGGCGAGGTTGGAGGATGCCTCGGCTGTGGCTACGATGTAATAAACGGGGACGGCCAGTTCGGAGTGTGGCAGGGAGATATCCACGATTTCGCAGCCTTGGCTCTTATACCAGTCGATGGCTTTTTCGATATTGGCTTTGACCTCGGGGTCGATGCCTTCGCCGAAAAATTCCTGTGGCACGCCGAGTTTCCAGGGGCCTTTCTTTGACTGGAGCGCGGCGGCGTAATTGGTTTCACCCTGCGGGGCGATCGAAGTGGAATCGAGGGGGTCTTTGCCCAGCATGGCTTCCATCAGGAGCGCGGCGTCTTCGACCGTGCGGGCGAAGGGGCCGACTTGGTCGAGGGAGGAGGCGAACGCGACGAGGCCGTAGCGGGAGATGAGTCCGTAGGTGGGCTTCATACCGACCACACCGCAGAGCGCGGCGGGCTGGCGAATGGAGCCACCCGTGTCGGTGCCGAGGGTGGCGATGGCCTCCCCTGCTGCCATCGCGGCAGCGCTGCCTCCGGAGGAGCCACCGGGGATGGTTTCGAGGTTCCAGGGGTTGGCCGTGGTTTGGTAAGCGGAGTTCTCGGTCGAGGAGCCCATCGCAAACTCGTCCATATTGAGGCGACCCCAGATGACGGCGCCCGCTGCGCGGAGCTTGGTGATACAGGTGGCGTCGAAGGGCGAGACGTAGTTCTCCAGCATCTTGGAGGCACAACGGAGCGGTTGGTCTTTGACCGCAAGGGTGTCTTTGATCCCGATGGGGATGCCGTCAAGTGGGCCGAAGGGGTTGCCCCCGGCCCGTCGGTCGTCGGAGGCCTGAGCCTGCGCAAGCGCGTCTTCGGCGTCGGAGCTAAGAAAGGCTCTGACCTGGCCGTCGACCGCAGCGGTGCGGTCGATCACCGCTTGGGTGATGGCGACGGAAGTGGTCTCACCCGCCGCCAGCATGGCCGCGAGTTCGGTAATGGTTTTGTAATAAAGTTCGGACATTTTATTTTCATTCGACCACTTTGGGCACGACGACTTGGTTGTCGCGGGATTCGGGGGCCATTTTGATTAGGACTTCGGGGGCGTAGGTTTCGCCGGGCTGGTCGCCTTCGCGCCAGACGTTGGTCACGCGGTGAGCGTGTGCCATGGGTTCGACGCCTTCGACATCGACGGCGTTGAGCTTGTCGAAGTAGCCGAGAATGTCGTCGAGCTGGGTGCCGAGCTTGGCCTTTTCTTTGGCGCTCAAGTCGAGCCGAGCGAGATTGGCAACGTAATCGATATCGATATGTGGTGTTTCAGACATAATATGTGTTTGAAACCGAACGCGCCCCTACAGGCAAGGGCACAAAGCAAAAAAATGGTGATTGGAAATCACATTTCATTGAATGCGAACTTCCCCAGAAGAGTTCAAAAATGCGAGGAACCTGTTCCAAGAGAACCGGGATCTATACTGTTTCTCAAAAGTTTTTGCGTAAATACGGCACCACGCCGCCCTTCGGGCACCCCTCCTCAGCAGAAATAGATTCTATCAAGGTCCGACAATTAAGGTCGTTTGCTAAACCCGCCAGCTTTTGAGAACACGCATGTAGTTGGCGCGTTCGAGGGCTTCGGGATCAGGGCAGCGGAGGTAGTTCATGCAACCACGCAACTCTTCGAGCGAGGTATATTCTTTTTCCTCCATCCACTTGGTGAGCTCACTAAGTATTTCTTGGACTTGCTCAACTCCGTTGATAAGGAGGCTCGAAACAACTTGCACGGCGTCAGCACCAGCCATCAGTGACTTAGCCGCATCAAGCCCAGTATGCACACCGCCGGAGACGGCAAGCTGCGTATCAACGCGACCACTCAGAAAGGCGAGCCAACGTAAGCGCAGCCGAAGCTCATGCGAATGTGACAAGTCGAGCATGGGACGTATATCGAGCTCGTCCGTATCGATGTCAGGCTGATAAAAGCGGTTAAAACAAACAAGGCTATCAGCGCCCGCGGCGGCAAGCCGTTTGGCGAAATGCGGCAGCGCGGTGAAGAAGGGCGAGAGTTTCACGGCGAGTGGCACGGTGATGCGTGATTTAACCGACTCGACGATGCGGATGCAACGGTCTTCAAGCTCAGCAGCGCTCTCATCCATATCCGTGGGAAGGAAGTAGAGATTAAGCTCCAAGGCATCGGCACCGGCACCTTCGATCAAGGTTGCGTAGTTGACCCACTCCCCTTCTCGCGTGCCGTTGAGCGAACCGATGATGGGCACATCGACGGCGGCTTTGACCTTTTGCACTTGTTCGAGATAGACATCGACGCCGCGCTCGAGCAGGTCGACTTCTGGGAAGTAGGACAGCGCCTCCGAGAAGGAGTTTTCGTAGCTACCGATGTGTGCTTCGCTACCGATAATGTTTTGTGTAATTTGCTCCTCGAAGAGCGAATACATGGTAATGGCGGCAATGCCAGCATCTTCAAGAGCGCGGACTTTATCGAGATCGTCAGGCAGCGGCGAAGCGCCAGCGATGATAGGATGCTTCAGGTCAAGGCCGAGGTATTTAGTTTCTAAGTTCATGGCTATATTTGTGTTCGGCGTGGTGATTATTCAGCGTCTGCATCTACCTTATCGAAAGGCTTAGCGAGGCGTTCGTAGAGTTCAAAACGTTCATCGACGAATGTCTGAGCAAGCTGCCCCAGCTCTTTAGCGCGGACAGGGTCTTTCATCTTGAGCATTCGGAAGCGCGCTTCGTTATCCGTGTAGGTGTAGAGCGGTATCTTCGGTTTGCGTGAATCGAGCTTGAGCGGATTTTCACCCAGCGCGTTACGCGCAGGATCGTAGCGGTAGAGCGGCCATGCCCCACTTTCGACGGCGAGCTTTTGCTGGTCCATACCAGTGGACAAATTAAAGCCGTGTGCGATACAATGGCTGTAAGCGATGATTAGCGATGGGCCCGGATGGCGCATGGCTTCGTAGATGGCGTTCACCGTCTGGGTATCCTTTGCGCCTAGGGCGACACGGGCGACATAGACGTTGCCGTAATTCATGGCGATCAGGCCGAGGTCTTTTTTACCCGTGGCCTTACCGGAGGCGGCAAACTTAGCAATGGCACCGATCGGTGTCGACTTACTGGCTTGGCCACCTGTGTTGGAGTAAACCTCGGTATCGAGCACCATGATGTTAATATTGCGCCCGGACGCGAGGACATGGTCCACACCGCCGAATCCGATATCGTAAGCCCAACCGTCGCCACCAATAATCCATACAGACTTTTCGACGAGGTAATCGGCCACATCCAGTAATCGCTTGGCATGTGGCTCAGGCAGTGGTTCGAGCTTAGCTTTGAGCTGAGCGACGCGCCCACGTTGCTCAGCGATGCCAGCCTCAGTCGTTTGGTCTGCAGTGAGAATGCCTTCGATCAGCTCATTATCGAGCAGTGAGGCAAACTTACGCAGAAGGTTTTGTGCAATGGCAACTTGCTTATCCACTGCGACCCGCATACCGAGACCAAACTCAGCATTGTCTTCGAAGAGTGAATTCGCCCATGCGGGGCCGCGGCCGTCGTCGTTACAGGTGTAAGGTGTGGTCGGCAAGTTACCGCCGTAGATGGAGGAACAACCAGTGGCGTTGGCCATAAGCAAGCGATCCCCACAGATTTGCGTCAACATCTTAAGGTACGGCGTCTCCCCGCAACCGGCGCAAGCACCGGAGTATTCAAAGAGCGGTTCCTTGAATTGGGTGAACTTGGCGTCGTCCTTCAGAGTTGCACGGTCTGGCTTAGGCAATTTCAAGAAGAAGTCGTAGCTGGCACGCTCGTCTTCGAGCAGCGGATTTTGCATCCGCATGTTGATCGCCTTCTCGCGCGGATTCGTCTTGTTCTTGGCAGGACAAACCGCGACGCAGAGCGAACAACCTGTGCAGTCTTCAGGGGCCACTTGGATGGTAAACTTCTTATCAGGAAAATCACGTGCCCGGAAATCGACGGAGCGGAAGAAGTCCGGTGCGCCCTCAAGCTCAACCGCATCGTAGAAGTTGGAACGAATGGCGGCATGTGGACAGGCCTCCACGCATTTATTACATTGGATACAGACTTCGGGGTCCCAGATGGGGATTTCCTGCGCGATATTGCGCTTCTCCCATTGGCTCGTGCCCACATCCCAAACGCCATCGGGGCGGAAGACACTGACGGGCAAGGAATCACCCTTGTTTTGCAACATCACGGAGGTGATACGTTGCACGAAGTCGGGTGCCTCGTTCGACACCACTGGCGGCAACTCGAATGTAGAACTGACCTCGTCAGGCACTTCGACCTGTTGTAAGGCGGCCAGCGTTTGGTCGACTGCGGCAAAGTTCTTTTTCACAATCTCTGGGCCCTTCTTACCATAGGTCTTTTCGATGGCATCCTTGATCTTAGCGATGGCGGCGTCCTTAGGCAGCACGCCCGAGATCGCAAAGAAGCAGGTCTGCATAATGGTGTTAATGCGTCCGCCCATGCCCGAATCGCGCCCTACTGAATAGGCATCAATCACGTAAAACTGTAATTTCTTTTGGATCACGGCCTCTTGCACGAGGCGCGGCATGTGCTGCCACACGGTGTCGGCAGAGTAAATCGTATTGAGCAAGAACACCCCATTCGGCGCGGCAAATTCCAACACATCATATTGCTCTAGGAACTGTGCTTGGTGGCAAGCGACGAAGCTGGCGTTTTTAATCAAATAAGGCGCACGGATCACTTTCGGACCGAAGCGCAGGTGCGAAATTGTCACCGCACCGGATTTTTTGGAGTCATACACGAAGTAGCCTTGCGCGTAGTTGGGCGTGCCTTCCCCGATAATCTTCACACTGTTCTTATTGGCACCCACGGTGCCGTCCGAACCGAGCCCGAAGAAGACCGCGCGAATCACATCGCTCTTTTCTAAATCAAAGTGCTCATCGACAGAGAGCGAGAGTCCGGTGACATCGTCGACGATGCCCACGGTGAAACGGCGCTTTGGTTTGTCGGCGAGCAACTCATCAAAAACCGCCATGGCCATGGCCGGTGTAAAGTCTTTCGAACCGAGGCCATAGCGGCCACCGATGATGGTCGGACAGAAGGAATCTGGCAGTAAGCCCGCTTGGCGCGCCTCTTCGATCGAGGCCATCATTTCCACAAACAAAGGTTCACCCAGGGCGCCAGGCTCTTTGCTACGGTCAAGCACTGCAATGTGGCGCACCGTCTTAGGCAAGGAGGCGACCAAGCGCTTCAAATCCAGCGGACGATAGAGACGAATCTTCAAAACACCAGTCTTGCGACCTTGTTCGTTCAAATACGCAGCCGTCTCGGCTGCAGTTTCAGCGCCCGAGCACATGATAACAATGACCTCTTCGGCATCGTCGGCACCTTCATATTCATAGAGTGAATACTGACGGCCAGTGAGCTCGGCGAATTTAGCCATCTCTGCTTCCACTGTATCGGCGCAGGCATCGTAGAAAGGATTGGCCGCTTCACGCGCTTGGAAGAAGACGTCCGGATTTTGTGCGGTGCCACGGATAGTAGGATGATCTGGCGAGAGACTATTATTGCGGATGCGTGAGATCGCATCGGTATCCATCATCGCCTCGATGACGGAATCATCCAGTAGCTCTATCTTATTAATTTCATGCGACGTGCGGAAGCCATCGAAGAAGTGCATAAACGGCACGCGGCACTTTAGTGTGGCCGCGTGTGCGATCAGCGCGATATCTTGCGCTTCTTGCACCGAGTTTGAAGCCAACATGGCAAAGCCTGTTTGGCGGCATGCCATCACATCGGAGTGATCCCCGAAAATCGAAAGCGCATGTGTGGCCAAGGCCCGCGCGGCCACGTGCATACAGAAAGGCGTCAACTCACCCGCGATCTTATACATGTTCGGGATCATCAACAGTAATCCTTGCGAGGAGGTAAAGGTCGTGCAAAGCGCGCCCGCCTGCAGTGAGCCGTGAATGGCACCAGCGACGCCACCCTCGGATTGCAGTTGCACCACGTCTGGCACATCTGACCAAATATTAGGACGATTCGCAGCAGACCACTCGTCGCAGACTTCAGCCATGCTTGTAGACGGGGTAATTGGATAAATTGCGATGACTTCTGACGCGCGATATGCCACAGAGGCCACCGCTTCGTTCGCATCCAACATACTGACAGAGGGAAGGTTCTTTTTTTCTTTCACGATAAGAATCACTAAACTTAAGCAAGTGGGTAGTAAAGCCTATCTAATACCAATTGATGCGAGTTTAGCGCAGCTTATAGGGTGAATTAGCCCGCAACGACTTACTTATCACCCGCGTTATAACGTTCGATCCAGGCAGCGCTCCATAGGGCATAATCACCCGCCTCGATGTGGGTGCGCGCTTGCGCCATCAAATCGAGGAAGAAGTGCGTATTATGAATCGAAAGCAGAGTATTCGCGAGCAGCTCCTTCGCCATGATCAGGTGGCGTAAGTAAGCACGGCTGAAATTTTGGCAGGTATAATTATCTGCGGCCATAATGGGATTGGCGTCATGCTTAAAGCGTTCGTTCTTTAGATTCAACACGCCAGTGGGTGTAAAGACCGTCGCATGGCGAGCAAGGCGCGTGGGCATGACGCAGTCGAACATATCCATGCCGAGGCCGACCATCTTTAAAAGTTGAGGCGGCGTGCCCACACCCATCACGTAGCGTGGCTTGTCCTTCGGCATGACGGGCGCGGTGACCGCCACTTGTCGGATCATCTCCTCTTCCGGCTCACCGACGCTAACGCCCCCAATCGCATAGCCAGGAAAATCCATCTCGGCGAGCGCCTGACCACAGCGCTGACGCAGGTCATCGTAAATCGAACCTTGAATGATACCAAAGACATGGTGCCCCGATGCGATAAAGCCGTCATTGGTGGCGTGCTCCAGAAACTCACCCGCCCAACGGATGGTGCGGGCGACCGCACTCTCGCACTCGTCGCGCTCGCAAGGATACGGAGGGCACTCGTCGAGCACCATGGCAATATCCGTATCGAGATTCTTTTGAATTTCGTAGCAATTCTGCGGGCCGAGAAAGAGTTTACGCCCATCAAGGTGGGAGCGAAACTCGATCCCCTTCTCGGTAATTTTGCGCAACTTTGATAAGCTAAAGACTTGAAAGCCGCCGCTGTCGGTCAGGATCGGCTTTTTCCAGTTCATAAACTTATGCAATCCACCCATTTCGTGCACCAGATCGGAGCCGGGTCGAATGTTCAGATGATAGGTATTACCCAAGATAATCTGCGCACCGACCTCTTCGATCTGCACAGGCGTCATTCCTTTGACTGTGGCTTGCGTGCCGACGGGCATAAAAATGGGGGTCTGAATTTCGCCATGCCGAGTTTTGAGAACCCCGCGCCGAGCCTGACCGTCTTCTTTGAGCAATGTAAACATGAGGGTGAACGTTGAACGTCGAACTTTGAAGTGAGAAGCCAAAAGAAATAGAGATTTTCCGCATTTCGTAGCGACGCGATGCTAATCGCGTCTTCACCCTGAACGATCGACGGCGCTAGCGCGACATCGCTACAAATACACGCGAGCGCGATGCTCACACATTTTGAAGTCTGATTGTTCAAAGTTCTACGTTGTATGTTCGACGTTCGACGTTCTTATTCTTCCTCCCTTATGAGTCTCGACATACCCAGTATTCAGAAAATAGACGGCAGCGGCTTCCGCATTGCCATCATTGCCTCGCGCTACAATGAAGCGCTGGTCGATTCTCTAGTGCACCACGCTTGCGCCACGATCGAGGCCGCTGGCGCGGAGACACCGATCGTGGAGCGTGTGCCCGGCGCTGCGGAGTTGCCTTTCGCGGCTGCCACGCTGGCCAAGCACACCAACTTCGACGCGATCATCTGCATCGGCGTAGTCATCGCAGGCGACACCAATCACCACGAAATCATCGGCGACAGCACGGCCACCGCCCTACTCGACCTCAGTATCGCCCAGAAAATACCCGTCCTCAACGGCATCCTTGTCGTCAATAACCTCGCCCAAGCCGAAGCCCGAGCCGGCGCAGAAATCAATCGTGGCAAAGAATTTGCCCAAGCCGCCCTCGAAATGGCACAATTTACAAAAAAATGGAAGACGAATTAAAACCAGTCAAACGCGCCTCGCAGCGCCGCGAAAACCGCATGGCTGCGGTGCAATTTCTCTACCAATGGGAACTCAACAAGCCGGATCAATTGCACGACGCCCTGCGCGTCTTCATTGAGTCGCTAGATCATGAGCGCGAATACTACGTCTTCGCCGAGGAGTTGATCCATGGCACGATTCAAAACATCGAACCCGTCGATGCAGAAATCAAAGCACATGCGGCCAATTGGACGTTTGAGCGGATCGCTAAGGTCGATCTCTCCGTGCTGCGCCTCGCCATCTTTGAATTACTCAAGCGCCGCGACATTCCGCCGATTGTCAGCATCAACGAAGCAATCGAGCTCGGTAAGATCTATTCCACCCCCGACTCGAAACGCTTCATCAACGGCATCCTGGATCAAATGAAAAACAAGATCGACCGCCCTCTTCGCAGCGCGGCCGACTAGCACTTGCGTTTGTGGAGGGCAGTGCTCCGTCGCTGCCGAGAACGTGTAATCGATCTAATTAAAAACTATCGCGGAAATGACGGAGCATTTCCCTCCATTCAGTAAATGCGCACATTCTTTAAAAAGTTCAAAGACGGCCTCAAGCGCCAGACGCCGACATTCCAGAAGGCATTCAACGGTATCTTCGCGGCGGGCAAGCTCGACGACGCTGCCCTCGATCAGTTGGAAGAAGCCCTCTATACGGCGGACTTCGGGCACGAAACAGTCGAAGAAATCATCGAAGAGATTAAGGCCGCCTACAAAGCCGACAAAGAAATGCGCGGTGAAGACGCAGCCAAGATTGGTGCGACCGTGCTCGCCCGCGTGCTCGAAGGTGCCGAAGGCCGTGTCGAAGTCGGCCAGCATAAGCCAGAGGTCATCTGCCTCGTCGGCGTCAACGGCTCTGGCAAAACCACTACTTCCGCAAAACTTGCGCACCAGTATCAGAATGACGGATACAGTATTCTACTAGGCGCATGTGACACTTTCCGCGCAGCGGCCAACGAGCAAATCAAGCACTGGGCGGAACGCCTCAAAATCGATATCGTAGCCAGTCATCACGGCGCGGACTCTGCAGCGGTGGCTTTCGACGCGCTAGAGGCCGCAAAAAGCCGCTCGCGCGACATTGTAATCCTCGACACTGCGGGACGTCTCCACACCAAGGGCAACCTAATGAAGGAGTTGGAAAAGATGCACCGCGTCATCAAAAAGCAGGAGCCCAGCGCGCCGCACCACAGCTGGCTGGTGGTCGATGGCAGCCTCGGCTCCAACTCGATCGAGCAAGCACGCGTCTTCCACAAAAGTTTCCCTCTTACCGGCCTGATCATCACTAAGCTCGACGGCACCAGCCGCGGCGGCGCCCTAGTCGGCATCTACCGAGAACTAAAGCTGCCGATCTACTTCGTCGGCCTCGGCGAGCAGCCCGATGATTTGCAACCGTTCTCCGCGAAAAATTACTCGAATGCGATCTTCGGGATTTCTAAGGAATAGGTTGGAGTCCCGCCTTTAGGCGGTCTATGGCTAGATAATAAACCGCCTAAAGGCGGGACTCCAACCTTCTCCAACGCACTTTTCGCCAATGCAAACCGAAACACTCACCGTCCAACTCGCCGAACGCAGTTACCCGATCCACTTCAGCAAAGTGGCGGAATCATTAAAAGCCGACGTAGCCGCCCTGCGTGCAGCCGGTCGCAGTGTGCGCGTGATCAGCGACGCTCGCGTGCTCAACGCACACCCCAGCTATCTCGCACAAGCAGGCTTTGAAGATGGCGAAATACTCTCGCTCCCTGCAGGTGAGCCGACGAAATCGATCGAGTTTTTCAGCCAAGCTCTCAGCTATCTAGCGGGGGCGGCCGCCAACCGCGACTGCGCGCTCTTCGCCTTCGGAGGCGGCGTGATCGGCGATCTGTCAGGCTATGTGGCTGCAAGCTATTTACGGGGTATCGACTTTTATCAAATCCCGACGTCATTGCTCTCGATGGTCGACAGCTCCGTCGGCGGCAAGACAGGGATCAATCTGCCAGAGGGGAAAAATCTCGTCGGCGCGTTCTGGCAACCCAAGGCCGTCTATATCGACACCGCCTTGCTACAGACTTTATCGCCGCGCGAGTTCGCCGCAGGCATGGCCGAAGTGATCAAATACGGCATGCTGGCCGACCTTGAACTGTTCAACGACCTCGTCGCTCTCGATGGGCTGGAGGCTAACTCGCCCGAGTTACCCTCCGTCGTTCGCCGTTGCTGCGCGATCAAGGCACAAGTCGTAACCGACGACGAAAAAGAAACGGCAGCTTCCGGAGGTCGCGCACTTCTAAATCTGGGGCACACCTTCGCGCACGCCATCGAAAATGTGGCTGGTTACGGGCAATACTTACATGGCGAAGCTGTAGGCATCGGCCTGAGCTTGGCGACTCGTCTCTCGGTGGCGCTAGAGCAGATCCCTGCCAGCGACATCACGCGGGCGGATCAAGTGATCCGCCAGTTTCAACTACCCATCCGCTTAAATGCCCCGCTCAAGCTGAGCGACTTGATGACTGCAATGCAACGCGACAAGAAAAACCGCAACGGGCATTTACGTTTCGTGACAATGACTTCGATAGGCACGGCAGTAACGACCGACGGCATTGATTCGGCACTGATCGAGCAAATCTGGCGCGAAGCGGGAGCTGCGTAGTCCCTCTCAGCGACGATTACATAAATATATTTATTAATAGATTGACCTATCAGCTGGGGAGAATTTCCTCCACAGCTTTCCCAAGGAGAGGTGACAGAGTGGCCGATTGTGCGTCCCTGGAAAGGACGTGTGCTGGAAACGGCACCGAGGGTTCGAATCCCTCCCTCTCCGCCATTGTTTAAGCAGGTTGCAGGGTTATTTGATTTTTTATTGTCCGATTATTGACAAATCGAGCTTACTTGATGGCAGTAAATTGCAATGGACTGCATAGAGTGGCTAGTAAATCGAACAGTCTTTTTGAATCGTGGGAGCATCCGAAGGGAAGCGGCATCCACATTAGGCAGAAGATCAAGAGAGCTTCGTGACTCGATCTAATTTCTTTAGCGATTTCGATACACGCTTTCGCAAGCTTCAACGCTTTGCGGGATTCACTCAGACCGTCGGTGAAGGCGATATAGCCAAGGAGGTGCTTGCGTGGAAGAAAAACGCGATGCGGCACAGCTTTGGCAGTTATCACTTCGCGCTTCATGGCGACAGTATCAAGACGAGCAACGAACTCGGACACCGCCAAGGTGACAACGTGCTCTTCGATCACTACCGGGCCTTAGCGAGCAAGGAAACGGCGCAGAAGTATTTCAATATTAACCCGCCCGCGAATGCGGCGAAAGTGGTAGATATCAAAGAGGCATGAGTGAGGTTTCACAAGGTACAGGCAACAATGCCTTTCAGAGATTGAATGAACTCTATGCAGAGTTGTCTTTTTCCCATGAGAGCGCAGATGAAGAGCGGGCTTCAACCGCTTACCAGTCGTTGTGTGCGGTAAGGGATTACGCGGTGCGATTATGCAGACAAGCCGAGTCGGAGGGGTGCATAACAAATTTTTTCTAACAGTAATAAATGCCTTCATTTTGAGCATTAAAAATGCCTAGCAGCTAGACATTTGAAGTATTTATGAATAAGCGATACTGCTGCGCCTCATAAT
>Ga0335398_10001669_pt1 | contig 37189 bp, 44 predicted proteins | sample BON03_FD_205742 | JGI IMG/M metagenome (GOLD analysis project Ga0335398, IMG submission 205742) | Freshwater microbial communities from Lake Bonney liftoff mats and glacier meltwater in Antarctica - BON-03 (spades assembly) (version 2) | ecosystem: Environmental > Aquatic > Freshwater > Ice >... | reverse complement strand
GGTGATGCCGTCTGTTTTGTAATTGGTCCGTTCGCGGAGTTCGTTAAGATTGTAGATGGTTTTGCTGATGGTGCCATCGGGATGGGTGGTGGTTTCATCCCAATCGTAGGGAGTGGTTGCGGTGGGTGCGAACCTCCGGGGTCAGGACGGTGGAATTTCCCCGTGTTTCGGGTGGCCGGTAGAAGGTGTTGGAGCCTTTTTCGCGGAAACGTTTGACCCATCGTTTGAGGGCCTGGACCTTGATGCCAAAGGCCTCTGCGATCTGGGTCTGCCCGGCGCTGCCATTGGTGTAGAGCTGACAGGTGATGGTGCGGAAAGAATCCAGATCATCCTCTTGGTGGGAAAAAACGGGCATCATGCCACAGTCAATGCCCTTTCCTGCTCCGGTTTTCCCGAAAATCACCCCAACCCTGTAGCCAGCAGCATTCCGCACGAAGCGTCATCCGTCGAAGTCAGGTGCTCTGAAGCTTCCGAAAGTTCCCGCCGTTCCGTCGGCACGGTTGTCCAACAGAAGATAAAAGGTCGCGGTGACATCCGTCATGATCTGGAAGTTATAGGGATTGTTGTCGCGTCCGTCGTTCGCGAAGGTGACATATTCCTTCCCGAGGAGATAGGAGGGAAGTCCGACGACATTCGTTCCGGCCGCCGACAACAAGTTCGTGGTGGCATCGAAGGCGGCCCCGTTGTGCTGGTGGGTCCGGTCGGTGAAAGTCAGGACGTCTTCTCCGAAAACGACGCCCGCCGCGAGATTGGTTCCCGGATGGGTCGGATCGAAGACGCCCGCTCCGCCGTTCTCGACGATGCTGCGCTCGGGTTCGAGGGTGCCGGATTCCACCACGGAAATGACGGTCGCGGAGGTCGCGGCCACGGACCCCGAAATGAGGGCCGTCGTTAGAATTGATGTTTTTTCATCTTTGTTCGTTTGTGTTATTATTGAGCGAGGACGATAGAAATGCCGTGCAATGTCACGAAATCGCCCCGAACCAATTCTTCTAGGGAGATTCCCGGGAGGGCGCAATTCGAAAGTTGTCTTGTTTCGGAAAAGTGATTTCAGAATACAACCGGAGGCACGTGCATCGACCAATCAGGTCTCGGCTTGCACGATCAGGGAGGACCCTTGGCAACCCAGACGAACGAGGGTCCTCAGGGGAACAAAGCGGGTTCTGTCAGGATGCGGAAGAACCCCTCGCGGCTCGCCTTGAGATCGGTCGCGGATTTCGGAATGTCGAGAACATCGGCAGTCTCTTCATCCTTCGTTTCCTCGAACGCCACCGGGTCGCCACGCCACAGCGCCTTGTGCTTTTTCGCACCGGTCCAGCAGCGATTGTTCCAGAGCCAAACCAACGCTGCCCCGTCATCGAGTTGGTTCGCCTGACCAAGATCCGAGGCGATCAGGCGACGCATGTCGTTGCAAAATTCATTCCTCGGCAGGACCTCGAAGTGTTCCTTTTTGAACACCGAATTCCGATCCCAAAATGTCCCCGTGGCCCAATCGACGAGGTGGGTTTCCGTCGCGACGATGTAAGCGCTCCATGCATCCTTGCCGTTGTAATTCATAAGTGGGGGTTCCCGCAATAACTGATTCACTCTCATTGAGATTGATTTCTTGGGCATTTGAAACAATGAAACAAACTCATTTGCAATCAATGTATGTGCCATGTAATCTTCGAGAGTTGTGGGATCGACAAGACATCGTTGTAGGAGGACGCCGGGTTTGAGCTGGACTGTCCGGGGCTTTGCCTTGGTGGCATCGCTCATGGTCCTGATTCTGCTGGCGATGGTGGCGATTGCCTTTTTGAGCCTGGCAGCGGTGCAGGTCAGGACGAGCGGAGATACGAGGTATCAAGTGGAGGCGGAGGCCAATGCGCGGCTGGCTTTGATGCTGGCGATCGGGGAATTGCAAAGGGAATTGGGGGCGGATCAACGGGTCTCGGCACCGGTCGCGATCCTTGAAACACCCGGCGAGGCGATCCCGCAAGCTCATTGGACGGGGGTGTGGCGAACGACCCAGCGAAACGGGCAGCCGATCATCACGAGGGACGATCTCAAGGGCGGGCTTCGGGAGACCCGGGCCGCGAATGAGCCCGCTTTGAATTATTTGGTGAGCGGCAATGAGGGGGGATTCCGGGTGAGTGGGAAACTGGATTACGATCCTGCTCTGGTCTCGCTCGTGAACGGAGTTCGGGTGGTGGGCCCCGGGTCGGCCGGGCCCGATACCAAGGAGCATGTCATTGTCCCCAAAGTGCCGCTGATTAATGACGATACGGTGAAGGGAAACTATGGATTTTGGATCGGGGATTTGGGGGTGAAGGCCAATCTCGCGACCCTGGATCCCCATGGGAGTGCTTCGGGGGTCGAGAAGTTCCTCCCGCTGCTGGGGGCCACCGATGCCGATGCCTCGGGAATCGAAGCGGGCGGACTTCGGCTCGAGATGGATGAATCTGAAAAGAGCCGGATTGTTTCCGGGCGAACCCTGGATTTGGTTTCGGGCGGAGGTCCGGCCTGGAGGCAATCGACCTACCACGATGTCACGGTCGTTTCGAAGGGGGTCCAGGCAAATGTGAGGGACGGAGGTCTGAAGAAGAATCTCTCGGTGTTTTTGAATCGGAACGAAGACATTCCGCCCATGATGGCGTCGGGGCGCGAGATTCTTCCCGGCCTCTCAAGCGATGACAACCTGGTGGGGCCGGCCAACGAGACCGCTGCGATCAAGGCCGGACTGTCATGGAACGACAACCGGCATGCCGAGACATCGCCCAAGTTCGGACTTCTGCGGGATTGGGCCAACCTGGCCAAAACAACCACGATTGAGGCCACGGCCCAGGAGGCGAGATTGCCAATCAGCGAGGAGAATTTTCAGATTCCCGATGTTCTGAACAACAGTTCCCAGAATCTCAATCCAGCGGCTCTGACCTCGGTGGATCACGTCCCGCTGACTCCGATCCTGGTGGAGGGGTCGATGTTTAACGCCTTCAGCACGCACCGGAATCCTGCCGGGAGTCGCTTTCCCTATAATATTCGTGCGCATGATTTCCCGCGGATCGTTTTATGGAATCCTTACTCGGTCCCCATCACTCTTCCTCGGAGCGTGGCCGTCCTTCAGGTCAATGGACGCCGGGGGTTCATCACCGATGCGTGGCGGCAGGACTCGAACGGACGGGAGATTTATCTGGGCACGGCCACTTGGCTGAGTTTCGGGGGCCGGACCCGGCCGGATGGCCCGGTGGTGGGGAGCGATGCCTATGAGGACTTCTACACCGGAAGTTACTATTTCGCGCTCGAGGAAGAGACTTTTGAGCCGGGCGAGTGCCTCGTTTTTCTGCCCGATCAGGCGGCGGAGTATGACAGTGAGAACGTGCTGAATAACAGACTGACGGCGACCGCTGATTATGATTTTCGTAATAACTATTACCATTCGGCTTCGGAATTCGATGAAGAAAACCCGGGGGAGGTGGGCGGAATGGCCTGGTATCCCAAGCGATTTTGGTATTCCCCTTCCGACGCATTTTTCGGTGGGGAGGGGCAGCTGACCCAGAGCGACGACAGCCAGATGATTTTGAAGGAGGTCGGGACCAGTTCGACGGTTTCCCCTCCTGACTTTGACAGTCTTCGCCAAATCGGAGCGGTGTCCTGCTCTCTGCAATACGGGGCCGGTCGCGAGCCACCGGAAGCCTGGTATCACGATGTCGGGAACCCCAATAGTGGCGTCCAGATTGAGTTTCTCGACATGGTGGATCCCGTCGTGTCCATTCCTCCGGATCGCCGAACCCGGCAGGGCTATCGCATGAGATGGTTTCGCGAACACAACTCACATTTGTTGATCTCGAACAATGGTCTCGGAGATCAGCCCGAAGCCTGGGAGGAGGCCTTTCTAGCCAATTGGAATCTTCGCGCCGCTTATGCTTCGCGGTCTCCGTATGAGAATCTGATTGGAAACCGGGGTGACGGGAAATCGAGCGGGCCTTGGTTCTTCGGGATCTACACCAAGGATCTCTACGACGAATCGGTGGCATGGCGGGACCAGACTCCGGTGCGGCGTGAAGGGCGAAACCAGGGTTATCCCTTTGGAACCCCGATTGAGGGGGCTGAAAATTACATCCTGTTTGATGTTCCGCGTGCTGAGCTGGGTGTGGTTTCGATGGCGCAGTTCCAGCACGCTCCCATCTCGAATTTTGTGTGGCACCCCTCCTATGCCATCGGGAATTCCTTGATTGACCCGCGTTTGGGGCTGGAGGGGCAGACCGGAACGGCTCCCGTGATTGGCGCAGGAGGTGGCGACAAGGGAGGGTTCGCGCCTGATTTTATCGGTTGGTCCGACAATGGGGAACGCGGTCAGGGCCGGGAAGCCTGGGCAGAGCACGGTCGGGCCTTCTATCAAGACCTTCCTGAGAGCGAGAACCTCGTCTACGATCTCTCCTACGAGGTGAATCACACCCTCTGGGATGAATACTTCCTGAGTTCCGGGAGCGACAACGAGTTGCGTCGCGCCGATGGGACCATGGGTGCGACGGCACTCCCCAATCCAAGGATGGTTCCCCGGGTCGAAGCTGAAGCGGGCGATTTGAATGATTACCACCGAGCCGCCTCCGCGCTCATGACCGACGGCGCTTTCAACGTGAACTCGACCAGCGTGAACGCTTGGAGGGCCGTTCTTTCGGCGAACCGGAAAAAGGGAGGAGAAACTCCGTTTCCGAGGGTGATCGGAGGTGAGCGACCCCAATGGGAAACGGGCAGCGGCTTGAATCAGAACTCGACCTGGAACGCCACGAGGATTTTGACGGATGATGAGATCGAGCGATTGGCGGGGGCCATCGTCGACGAGGTCAGGAAGCGCGGTCCTTTCCTTTCCTTGGCAGATTTCATCAACCGACGACTCGTCCCAGGAGAAGAAGGCAAAAGGGGCGTGATTGAGGCGGCCATTGTGAGAGCCGGGATCAATTCCACCCTGGATTCGGACTCCCGTTTTCGCCTGACCCGGGAAGGATCGTTGCAGGACTATGAGCATCCGGACAATATCAGCGATTCGACCTTGATCGAGCAAACGCAGAAGCCTCCCAGCAGGGCCTGGGGAGCTCCCATTTACCTGACGCAGGCGGATGTCTTGCAGGCGATCGGCTCCATTCTCTCGGCTCGTTCGGATACTTTCGTGGTGCGGGCTTACGGCGATGCCGTTGTCAATGGCAAGGTGAAAGCCCGCGCCTGGTGCGAGGCCGTGTTGCAGAGGACTCCCGACCCGATCCGTGCCGACGAATCAGGGATCAATCCGAATCTCGAGGGTGATTTGCCTGATTTTGGCCGGAAATTCAAGATCCAGAGCTTCCGCTGGCTGGCGCCAGATGAAGTTTAGGGGTTTTTTACGCTTGCCAGTGTCCTTATTGTGATAAGGTCCCTATTGATATGAAGGCTATTTTCTTCCTAAGTGTTCTCCTGTCCTCCCTCGCTTTCGGGCAAAATCAACTCGCACCGAAGCATCTGAGGTTGATGCCGCTGGGGCAATTACCTGATTGGAAAGAAAAACTCGAAGACGGGAAGCGTATGCAAATAATTCCGGAGGGAAGTGTCCCTCCTGCGAATATTGCCTTGCCGAGTGGGAAGAAAGGCGGAATTCAAACGACCCCTCTGATGCTGGGAGTGATGTCCAAGACCTTGCGTCTCGATGCCAAGATCCCGAGCCTCCAGTTTCATGAAGGGAAGCTCGCCGTGGGCCAGCCCTGGTTGCAGGCTCCGGTGCACAAATCGACGAGAACTCTCGGAGTGCTTTTTGAGGACCCCGTGGAGATGACTTGGGAAAAGCCCCGCATTCTTCTGCTGGATGACAGCCAGGAGGCCTTCCCGCCAGGCAATATTCGCTTTGTGAACGCGGGTCAGAATACCGCCCTCGTGAAATCCGGGATAACGTCCCGGGCGATTAAACCGGGTAAGTTTTTAATGCTGCCGCTCAAAGAGGGCAAGAACGTTCTGACGATTGGCTATCTCGACAAGGCTTCGAGCAAACCAGTCTTGATCAATGAAGAATTCGAGGTCCGGATCATGGCGAACCAGCGGATTCAAGCCTTCTTTTATCAGAACCAGAAAAAGGGTGCCGACAATCAGCTCCTCTTCAAATGGCTGCCCGAGCCACCCCCTGTTTTGTGATCTTCTGAACCTTTCGCTGGATTCATCCCCGAACTTTGTGCTAGATTCCCTCCAACATGAAACGCTTACTTTTGATTTTCCTCGCCTTGCCAACCTTGGCCTTTGCTCAGAACGAAAGAAAATACGTCCGCTTTATCCCTTTGGGCGAACTTCCTGACTGGAAAGAAGAATTGATTGATGGCGTTCGGGTCCAGTCGAAACCGCCTGAAGGTGCTCTTCCTCCGGCCATCATTTCGGCTCCCAACGGCCCCGAGAACATTCAGCAGAAAGGCCTGACCCTGCGCCAGCCTTCTGGATCCATGACCTTCGGTCCCGAGGCCGAGGGACTCAGTCTTCATGAAGGCGAACTGGCTGCGGGACCAGCATGGCTCAAGAGTCCGATGCCAAACGCCGCCTTCAGCCTGGGTGTTCTTTTCCGCGACAACACTGAGATGTCCTGGGAATCGCCCAGGATGTTGCTCTTGAACGACAGCAAGGATGCCTTGCCTGCCGGTAGCATCCGTTTTGTGAACGTCTCCCACCTCAAGGCCATTGTGAAAGTGGGCGGGAAGTCCGAAGTAATTGAACCCGGCAAGGCGCTCGTCAAGCCGCTGAAAGAAGGGGACAACCCCATCCTGGCAGGTTATTATGACACGAACGGCGCGGTGGTCATGATTTTCCAAAACAGCGTGAAGCTTCTCCAAAACCAGCGGGTTCAGGCCTTCTTCTTCAAGGGACAGGGTGATAAACCCCGCACGGGCGTGAAATTCATTTCCTTTCCCGAGCCGCTGCCGCAACCGTAGTTTGTGCTCCTGATCGCGGGCTGGACGGCCCCCCCGCTGAGAAACCTTTTCCGCCAACCTTGACGGGGAGGGTCTTCCTTGCATAATGCCGCCGTTTTCCCGCCAGTCTGGTTGGGAACTCCAAACCAACCCTGATTTCTAGGACAGACCCATGGCAAATTATGCAATTAACGGATTCGGCCGCATCGGCCGGATGGTGCTTCGCTCAATGAGCGACGCCGAACTCAAAAAAGTCGTCGCGATCAACGATCTCACCGACAACAAAACCCTCGCCCACTTGTTGAAGTATGACTCTTCCCAGGGTCGCTTCTCGCGTGAGGTCACTTATGACGACGAATACATCATCGTCGATGGACACAAGATTCACGCCACCGCCGAGCGTGATCCTGCCAATCTTCCTTGGGCCAAGCTGGGCATCGACGTCGTTCTCGAGTCCACCGGGTTTTTCACGAAACGTGAAGGTGCCACCAAACACATCACCGCCGGAGCCAAGAAGGTTCTTATTTCCGCTCCCGCCGGCGATCCTGATCTCACGATGTGCCTCGGCATCAACGACAGCGAATACGATGCGGCCAAGCACCACCTCGTCTCCAACGCCTCTTGCACCACGAACTGCCTCGCCCCTCTCGTGAAGGTTCTCAATGACAAGTGGGGCATCAAGCGTGGCTTCATGTCCACCATCCACTCCTACACCGGCGACCAGCGCCTTCTCGATGCTCCTCACGAGGATCTTCGTCGTGCCCGTTCCGCTGCCGTGAACATCGTGCCTTCCTCCACGGGAGCGGCTCGTGCCATTGGCCTCGTCATTCCCGAGCTCAATGGAAAACTCAACGGGGGCGCCTTCCGCGTTCCCACCCCGACGGGTTCCCTCACCGACCTTGTCGTCGAGCTGAATTCCGAGGCGACCGCCGAGGAAATTAACGCGGCCTTCAAGGAAGCTGCCGAAGGTCCTCTCAAGGGAATCCTCCATTACAGCGAAGATCCCCTCGTCCTTCAGGACATCGTCGGTGATCCCCACAGCTCGATCTACGACTCCGAACTCACCACCGTCATCGGCGGTAACCTGGTCAAAGTCTGTGCATGGTATGACAACGAGTGGGGTTACTCCAACCGCGCCGCTGAAGCGATGAAGATGCTCGGCGACTCCCTCTAGGATTCGACCTGCGCCCCCCGCGTATTTTTCAAAAGCCCCCTCTGAGCAATCAGGCGGGGCTTTTTGCTGATTTAAGAATTTGCATAAAATAACGTGGAATCCAGTGGGTCTATTTTGGCCTCATGAATTCGTAAGCCTTGGCCCCTTCCTCCATTTGTGTTTCAAGCGAGGCTCGTTCTTCGGGTGAAAAATCCCCTTTATCGACCAGCTGAGCCATCGCTTCCATTCGTTGTTCGAAAGTCAACGTCCAGGAACTCGCCCGCCCGTCCAATTGCCAGACCGCTTCATCGGGCGGAATGCCATCAACCAGTTTCACCATTTCGGATGCGATCTCGAAGCGCTCATCTGACGGGTGCGTCTCCAGCAAGCCAAGGTAGTCCGAATCGACACGGGCAAGACCCAGCACGAAATTCACACTCTGCAGCACATTTTTCGGCGAGTTCAGCATCATGTCCTTCGCGAGTTCGGGATTCCTCGCCGCCCATTCCTCAAAAGTGAACGCAGGTTCTCCCTCGCTCAAAACGTCTCCATAAATTTCCTGCCCAAACCTGGCGTAGGAATCAACTGTAGTGCGCTGCGGGTTGTTAAGAATGGCATCAATGCTCGCGCGGTCTACATTCGCCGATCCCTGTCGGAAAGCACCGCTTGCGACGTGTTTGTAGAGCATCCGCCGAAGCCCCGCGCTGGTAGCATCCCTCTGAGGGGCGTCCGCAAAATGCTGCGCCCCCTCCGGATCGGATTGACTCCATAGTTTGAAGATCCGCGAAGCCTGCCGCAGGATCGCCATTTGAGAAGGGCGAGGAAAGGTCCGGCCCGAATCAGGGAGGCCGTCTGGAAGCGTCATCGGGAGGCTCGTTTTTTCTTCGAAGTCTTTCGGCAAGACGAGGCCTTCCGTCAATAAGGCCATCGCCGCTGCTGCGGGATCTCGCAGAGTCCAGCCACCCGCGATTGCAACCCTTGCCTGAAGCCACCGTTCTTCTTTGAAACGCAATTCGAATCCATCGAGCAAAGCGAAGGCCGCCATTTCATCGCGCTCCCCAAATTCCCGCAGAAGCCGAATCAACTCAACGACCTTCGGACTGCGATGATTCGTCGTGATCTCATCCCAAAGAACGGTGATCCTCTCTTCAAGTTCCTCACGGCTCAACTGGTCCCGCGAATTCCGCTCTCCTCCTGATTTTCGGTCAGAGGAATAACGGGAGCTTTGCAAAGAAGATCCCGAGTGCTCCGCCACCACTTCTACTTGATCCGAACCCGGCCAAAACCACACGATCAGGAGCGCGATAACGACGATGAATATCCATTTCACTCCGGCCACATTGCCACAAATAATTCCGTATGATCACTCCGAAAACCGATCCCCAAGCTTTTTTTATTGGACAGAAACGCCGGATGGCGATAACTCCCGCCCCGCGACGGAGTTCATCCGTTTTGCAAATTGGCAGCGTAGCTCAGTGGTAGAGCAGAGGACTCATAAGCCTTTGGTCGGCAGTTCAAATCTGCCCGTTGCTACCATTTTCCAAAAGCCTCAATCCTTTCTCTAAGGGTTGGGGCTTTTTCTCTCGTTTGACAGAAACAAATCTACCGGGTAATGTAGTCAGCGAAATGACCACATTAGCGGCAGTCGAAGCGAAGAGCCATTTTTCCGAGATGATTGATCGAGCATCTCGCGGGGAGGAGTTCGTGATCACGAAGCGGGGGGTTCCCGTCGTGAAAGTCGTCTCGATTGATGAACGGTCCTCAAAAGAAAAACGGGCGGCTTTCCTTGAAAAAACGCAAGCTTTCCGCAAGGGAAGGAAGTCCGTTCGCAAAAAGGGTCAATCTTGGAGCGACTTGGCACACACCGATCACAAATGGTAGTTGTCATCGACAACTCGATTTTGGTGCCTCTCTTTTTGGAAGATGAGGACTCTGCGGTGGCTGAAGAGATTTTTCAGCGGGAAGAGCTTGAACTCTACGCGCCTGAGCTTCTCTTGGCCGAGTTTGGAAATGTGATGTTGGTGTGTCTTCGGAGAGGTCGTCTCACAGATCGGGAAGTTCATGAAGCGCACGAGGCTCTCAACGAATCGGGACTCGAATTTTGCGGGATTCCCAGCCTTCATCAAAGGGAGCAGACTCATGACCTCGCGGTGAAAAATCAACTCAGCTACTACGATGCCACCTATCTGGCACTGACCTTGGGAAAGAAAGGAAAACTCGCAACCCTCGACAAGGCCCTGCAGAAAGCAGCGGAGGCCGAGAAGGTGGCTTACCTCTGAGATTCAAGGCCTCTTTGGGCGCTATTTCTTGCGGGTGTTTTTGACGGCTTGGCTGAACCAGTCGTTGCCGGAATTTTGCTTTTTCTGAGGAGCTTGTTGCTGCCGTTGTTGTGGGCGGCGTTGTTGCTCCCGGGCGGGTGGGCGTTGGCCGGGATCGGACTTCATCGAGAGGGAGATGCGATTGCGGGAGAGGTCGACCTCCATGACGGTGACTTGAACTTTTTGCCCGACTTTGACGACTTCGGCGGGGTCTTTGACAAATTGATCGGCGAGCTGGCTGATGTGGACGAGTCCATCTTGGTGCACGCCGATATCCACGAAGGCTCCGAAGGCGGTGACATTGGTGACGATGCCGGGGAGCTTGAGGCCCTCGGTGAGGTCGGTGGGTTTCTCGATGCCCTCGGCGAAGGAGAAGGCTTCAAAGGCCTTGCGGGGGTCGCGGCCGGGGCGGGCCAGTTCGGCCATGATGTCCTGCAAGGTGGGGAGGCCGATTTCGGCATCGACGTAGCGGGTGAGGTTGATCTCCTTTCGGCGGGCGTCGTTTCGCAAAAGGTCATCGACTTCGCAGCCGACGTCTTTTGCCATCTGCTTGACCAAAGGGTAGCGTTCGGGGTGGACGGCGGAGCGGTCGAGGGGATCTTTGCCATCACGAATCCGCAGGAAGCCGGCGGCCTGCTCAAAGGCTTTGTCGCCGAGGCGGGTGACTTTCTTGAGGTCCTTGCGGGATTGGAAGGGGCCGTTTTCCTCACGCCAGGCCACGATGTTGCCGGCGAGAGTGCTGTTGAGGCCGGAGACGTAGGAGAGGAGTTGTTTGGAGGCGGTGTTGAGTTCGACGCCGACGCCGTTGACGCAGCTGACCACGACGTCATCCAGGCCCGCCTTGAGGTGGCGTTGGTCAACGTCGTGTTGGTATTGGCCGACGCCGATGACCTTGGGGTCGAGCTTCACCAATTCGGCGAGCGGATCCATCAGTCGGCGGCCAATGCTGACGGCGCCACGAACGGTGAGGTCTTGGTTGGGGAATTCCTCGCGGGCCACTTCGGAGGCCGAGTAGACCGAGGCTCCGCTCTCGTTGACGATGATCACCGCGATGGAGGAGGGGAGTTTGAGTTGCTTGACGAAGGCTTCGGTTTCACGACTGGCGGTGCCGTTCCCGATGGCGATGGCCTCGATTCCGTGGGTTTTTACCAAATGTTTGAGCTCCTCTGCTGCTTCGAGAGTCTGGCGGGGTGAGCCTGCGGTGGCGTGAAGAACGGTGTGGTGAAGGAGGCTTCCTCCGGCATCGAGGACCACCGTTTTGCAACCGGTGCGGAAGGCGGGATCGATGGCGAGGGTCTTGCGGCCGCCGAGCGGGGACGCGAGGAGGAGTTCGCGGAGGTTGTCGGCGAAAACCTGAATGGCGGTGACGTCGGCCCGCTTTTTAGCCTCCATGCGCATCTCGGTTTCCATGGAGGACATGAGAAGGCGCTTGCAACCGTCCTCGGCTGCCAGGCGGATTTGGGCGGCCGCTTCGCCTTGGCCGGTGACCCAATCGGGGGTCGCTTCCTGCACGACGCGTTCGAGAGGGACTTCGATCCGCATCATGAGGCAGAGTTCCTTTTCGCCGCGGCGCATCGCGAGCATGCGGTGGGAAGGGACGTTCTGAAGCGGCTCGCTCCATTCGAAGTAATCCCGGAACTTGGCCGCTACGGGATCCTCTTCCTTGCCATACATGACGCGGGAGGAAACCTGGCCCTCCTTCTCGTAAAGTTCACGGACCCGGCCACGCAGCGGGGCGTCGTCGGCCACCCGCTCGGCGATGATGTCGCGGGCTCCGGCGAGGGCGTCCTCGGTGGTTTCTACGTCCAATTCTGCATTGAGGTAGGCAGCCGCTTCCTCGATTCCGGAGTTTTGGTTCGCGAAAAGCCAATCTGCCAGCGGTTCCAGCCCCTTGTCCCTGGCCTTGGTCGCCCGGGTTTGGCGTTTGGGCCGATAAGGGGCGAAAATATCCTCCAGAGAGGTCAGCGTCAAAGCAGCGAGGATCTTCTTTTTGAGTTCCGGGGTGAGCAGGCTTCGTTCGTCGAGCGACTTTAAAATGGCTTCGCGACGTTGATCGAGCTCCGCGAGCTGGGTGATGCGGTCACGGATGGCCTGGATCTGGACCTCGTCGAGCGATCCCGTCACCTCCTTGCGGTATCGGGCGATGAACGGGACGGTCGCGCCTTCTGCCAAAAGTTTGGCGGTGGCGATAATGGAGCCGACCGGAATGGCCAGTTCGGAGGCGATGATTTCGAGGTGGGCAGGCGGGAGGGAATCGGCAGGACGGGACATAATTTGATCGTGGGCACGGCTTTTAGCGGGGAGGTGATCTCTTTGGCAAGAGAGGTAATCGATGATCCGGTGGTTTCTGAAAAATGTCGTAAAACAGGCGTTTTGAGGCATTTAGTTAAAAACTCTTAATTAAACGGGCTGAATCTTCCTGGAATCGGAATTCTGCCCCAGTCCCGTAGCTACGGTCATCGAGGGGCGCGAGAGGTAGGCGAACTCGAAATAATCGACCATTTTTAAGAAAATTCACGAGAAACCCCTTGCCAGATCGCATTTTATTTCTAGAGTCGCGCCCCCAAATCGGGGCTGGCGATTCAGACTTCTACGGAAATCAACGTTTCAGCTCCTTCAATACGATTTAAAACTATCGGGTGCACACCGGAAAAATGGCTCTAGCGAGGAATCTCGCTGAGCTCCCGGCGACCCCACCGGTTGAGAATCAGCAAAAAGTTTCACGAATCCTCTCAATAAGAACCAGCTTAACCGCCATCCCTCAACGATCGCATTATGCCCACCATCAACCAACTCGTCCGCAAAGGTCGTAAGAAAGCAGTCACCAAGTCGAAATCTCCGGCTCTTAACAACTGCCCACAGCGCCGTGGCGTCTGTCTTCAGGTTTACACCCGCACGCCGAAAAAGCCGAACTCCGCTCTCCGTAAAGTTGCCAAAGTTCGCCTCACCAATGGCTATGAAGTCATCGCCTACATCGGCGGAGAGGGTCATAACCTCCAGGAACACTCCATCGTCCTGATTCGTGGCGGTCGCGTGAAAGACCTTCCGGGTGTGCGTTACCACATCGTTCGCGGCGCTCTCGATACCCTCGGGGTTACAAAGCGGATGCAAGGTCGTTCCAAGTATGGGGCCAAGCGTCCGAAGCCGGATGCCAAGAAGTAATTTTTCCAATCATTTTAAGATCTGATCCACCACCATCATGGCACGCAGAAAAAGAGTTTATCCCAAGAAGGACTACAAAGATCCCAAGTTCGACAGCCAGGTTGTCGGTCGCTTGATCTCCAAGGTCATGAGAGACGGCAAACGTTCACTCTCGGAACGTATCGTCTACGCCGCGATTGATCGCGCCAACGAAGGCACCGACACCATCGACCCGCTTGAAATCCTGACCCGCGCAATCGAGAACGCCAAGCCGCGTGTCGAAGTGAAGTCCCGCCGAGTTGGTGGAGCCACCTACCAGGTGCCTCTCGAAGTTGATGCGAACCGTTCCGAGTCGCTCGGAATGCGTTGGATTATCAACTACGCCCGTGCCAAGAAGGGCACTCCCATGCATGTCGCTCTCGCCAATGAGATCAAGGACGCGGCCAACAATACTGGAAATTCCGTCCGCAAGCGCGACGACGTCCACAAGATGGCACAGGCCAACCGCGCCTTCGCCCACTTCCGTTTCTAATTGATCGTTTAAAGAATCTCCTACCCTCTCCAAACTGATGTCTAAAGTCGCAGAAATCCCCACCCGTGCCGTCCCGCTTGAGCGGACTCGGAACATTGGGATTGCTGCGCACATCGATGCGGGTAAGACCACGCTCACCGAGCGCATTCTTTTCTACACCGGCATGATCCACCGGATCGGTGAGGTGCACGATGGTGCCACCACCACTGATCATATGGAACAAGAGCGCGAGCGGGGGATCACGATAACCTCCGCCGCCGTCACGTGTAGCTGGAACCAACGTGTCGAAGAAGGAATCTCCAAGCTCTTCTCCGGCCAAAACCAGCGGGTCAACATCATTGATACTCCGGGTCACGTCGATTTCACTGCCGAGGTTGAACGATCGCTCCGTGTTTTAGACGGGGCGATTGTTGTCTTCTGCGGGGTGGCCGGAGTCCAGCCACAATCCGAGACCGTCTGGCGCCAGGCTACCAAATACAAGGTTCCACGCATCGTGTTCGTCAACAAGATGGACCGTGTCGGGGCAGACTTCGAAAACGTGGTCAATGAAGTGAGCGACAAACTCGGTGCCCGCGCCGTTCGGATTCTTATTCCGATTGGCTCGGAAGACACTCTTCGCGGCCAGATCGACGTCCTCAACAAGAGAGCGGTTCTTTATACGGACGACGATATCATTGGGTCAACTTATGAGATTGCCGACCTGACCAAGGACCAGCTTCTTCTGGCCGAGGATGCTTACGCTGATCTCGTCGAGGCCGTCGCGGATGTTGACGAGCAAGTCGGCGAAAAGTTCCTCATGGAAGAGCCGATTTCAGTCTTGGAAATCAAAGCGGGTCTTCGTCGTGCCACCATCAGCAATGCACTCGTCCCCATCGCCGGGGGTTCGGCATTCAAAAACAAAGGGGTTCAGTTCCTTCTCGACGCCGTTGTTGATTATCTTCCAAGTCCGCTCGACGTCCCCGCTGCCGAGGGAATCGACACCAGAGACGAGGAAAGCATCGTGAAGGTGCAGACGTCCGACAGTGAGAAGTTCTGCGCTCTTGCTTTCAAGCTTTGGAGCGACAAGTTCTTCGGAAAGCTCGTGTTCTTCCGGGTCTATTCCGGCACGGTCTCCAAGGGAGACATGGTTTACAACCCACGCACTAAGCAAAAGGAGCGCGTGGGTCGGTTGATTCAGGTCCAGGCCGATAAACATGAGGAAATTGAGACCTGCTTCGCGGGCGATATTGCGGCTCTCGTCGGTCTCAAGGACGTGCAAACCGGCGACACCCTCTCCCATCAGCAGTCCGGGATCCTTCTGGAGCCGCCGATCTTCCCGGTTCCTGTCATCTCAATGGCAGTTGAACCACGCACCAAGGCAGATTCCGATAAAATGGCGATCGGTCTCGACCGCCTTTCCGATGAAGATCCCACCTTCGTGGTTCGCACCGACGAAGAAACCGGACAGACCATTATCGCCGGCATGGGCGAACTCCACCTCGAAGTAATCATTGATCGCCTCAAGCGCGAATTCAACGTCCAGGCAAATGTCGGCAAGCCTCAGATTGCTTACCGCGAAACCATCACGGCCAAGGCAGGGGGTGAGGGCAAATTCATTCGCGATGCGGCCACCGGCGGCAAGGCGATGTATGGCCACGTCATCCTCGAAATTTCTCCGAGCGAACAGGGGAGCGGACTGACCGTCAAGAATTCCATCACCGCCGGAGCGATTCCCAAGGACTTCATTCCGGCGGTCATGAATGGCATCGAAGATGCCATGACCAACGGCCTCGTGGCTGGCTTCCCCGTCGTCGATGTTCATGTCGAGGTAAAGGGTGGCTCCTTTCACGAGGTCGATTCCAATGACAATGCGTTCAAGATCGCGGCAATTTTTGCGATGAAGGACGCCTTCAAACAAGCTTCCCCGATCCTCCTCGAGCCGGTCATGGAGGTCGAAATCGCGACGCCTGACGAGTTTCAGGGTGACATCATGGGTGACCTCAACCGCCGCCGCGGACAGATCCAGGAGATCGAGACCAAAGGCCCTCTTGCCAATGTCTCCGCCGCAGTCCCACTCGCTGAAATGTTCGGATATTCCACCGACGTTCGCACTCTTTCATCCGGTCGTGCCTCCTACAGCATGGAGCCACGCAGCTTCGAGGAAGTTCCTCGCAACATTGTTGACAAACTCGTCGCCGAACGCGGTGGCGGTTACTAAGACCCTCTCACTTACCAAGACAACCTTTCTACCATGAATCAGAAAATCCGCATCCGCCTTCGCGCATTCGATCACCGGGCCATCGACCGCTCTACCCTCGAGATCGTTGAAACTGCCAAGCGCACTGGAGCCAAAGTCGCCGGCCCCGTCCCTCTGCCCACCCGGATTGAGAAGTTCTCCGTCAACAGCTCGGTGCACGTGAACAAAAAATCCGCCGACCAATTCGAGGTCCGTACGCACAAGCGTCTCCTCGACATCGTCGATCCTACCGCCCGCACCGTGGATGAGCTCAAGAAGCTCAACCTCCCCGCCGGTGTCGATATTCAGATCCACATTTAATTTCTCCTTTAACTCTACCTTTCCACTACGGAACCCAGACCCATGTCACTCGGAATCCTCGGTAAAAAAGTCGGTATGACCCGCGTCTTTGACGCAGAGGCAGGCTGCATGATCCCCGTCACTGTCGTCGACGTGAACGGAAACGAATTTCTTCAGGTGAAGACCACGGAGACAGACGGCTATTCCGCCATTCAGGTCGCCTATGACGACCAGAAGGAGCGCCGCCTCAACCTCCCTGAGCGCACCCACCAGGCCAAGCAAGGTGCCACCGGTGCCAAAAAACTGGTCAAGGAATTTCGCTTCGCCAGCGATGCCGATCTTCCTAACAAGGAAGAAGGCCACCCCGGTGCCGCTCTCTTTGAGGACGGCCAATGGGTCGATGTCATCGGAACCACCAAAGGTAAGGGCTTTCAAGGCAACGTGAAGCGTCACGGCCACAACGGTCAGCCCGATGGTCACGGTCACATGATGCACCGCAGAACTGGCGCCATCGGTGCCGGCTCCACTCCTGCCCGCGTCTGGAAAAACCAGAAGATGCCGGGACACGATGGTGTCGTCCAGCGCACCACCCAGAATCTCAAAATCGTCCAAGTCCGTCCCGAGGACGGAGTCATCCTCATCTCAGGAGCAGTTCCCGGCCACAATGGTGCCTACGTCACCGTTCGCCCGGCCATCAAGAAAACTGCTGCCAAGTAAAAAACCTTTAGAAGAAAGAACCTGATCCATGTCAGCATTCACAATTCAAGACGCCGAAAAGGCCAACATCCACCTCGTTGCCGATGGCTCGAAAGGCAGTCAGGCCGTGCACGACCTCGTCGTCGCCTACCAGGCCAACCGTCGTTCGGGCACTGCCCAGACCAAGACCCGTGGAGAAGTCCGCGGAACCGGCAAGAAGATGTATCGCCAAAAAGGCACCGGTAACGCCCGTCACGGCGACCGCAAAGCCCCGATCTTTGTCGGTGGGGGTGTCGCTTTCGGCCCACGTAACCGTTCCTACGCCAAGACCGTTCCCAAGAAGATCCGCACCCTCGCTCTTCAGCGTGCCCTCGGTGACCGGATTGCCGAAGGAACCGTTATTTCCACCTCTTCTGTCGAGATTTCCTCGGGGAAGACCTCGGATTTCGTGAAGGCCATCAGCGCTCTCACCGATTCCAAGAAGGTCCTCGTGATTGGTGGCAAGTTCACCACCTCCACCTACCTGGCCGGACGTAACGTCAAGTGGACCCTTCTTCAGACTGCTGAGAACGTGAACGTCGAAGAGATCCTCTACCACGACACCATCGTCATCATCGACGATGCCCTTCAAACCCTCGCGAGTCGCACCGCTTAACCCGACCAAGCCATGAGAGACATTTACCAAGTCATTGACACCGTTCGTATGTCTGAGAAGGCCGCCCTTCTTCAGGAGAACGAAAACACCTACACCTTCAAGGTTGACCGTCGCGCCAACAAGATTGAGATCCGCCAGGCCGTTGAAAAATTCTTCAAGGTCAAGGTTCTCGATGTCCGCACCGCCAATTGCGCAGGCAAAGCCAAGCGCCGTCGTCGTGCCGATGCCGGACGCACCGCAAGCTGGAAGAAAGCCTTCGTCCGCCTCAAGGGCGGCGAGTCCCTCGACCTTCTTTAATCCCATTATTCTCCCTCATTTAGGAATCTCAGTCAGAAAGGATCTTTCCCATGCCACTGAAAAGTTTTAAGCCATTTACTCCCCCGAACCGCTACAAAATGTTGCCGACGTTCGAGGAGATCACGAAATCGAAGCCAGAAAAAAGCCTCCTCGAGCCTAAGAAGCGCTCCGGTGGCCGCAACAACCAAGGCCGTATCACCATGCGCCACATCGGTGGTGGACATAAGCAGAAGTATCGCCTCGTCGACTTCAAGCGCCGCAAGGTTGATGTTCCCGCAGAGGTGCTCGGAATCGAATACGATCCCAACCGCACCTGCCGCATTGCCCTTATTCAATATGAGGATGGTGTGAAGAGCTACATTCTTGCTCCTACCGGTCTTAAGGTGGGCACCAAGGTTGTATCCGGAGAAAGCGTCGAGCCCACTCCCGGAAATGCCATGCCCCTCAAGAACGTTCCTCTCGGAACGGCCATCCACAATATCGAGCTTCGCCCCGGCTGTGGCGGGAAAGTCGCCCGGGCCGCCGGACAGCATGCTGTCCTTGCCTCCCGCGACGAAGGGTATGCCTTTATCAAAATGCCCTCCGGTGAAATCCGTAAGTTCCGCGAAGAATGCTTTGCAACCATCGGAATCGTTGGCAATCGCGACCACATGAATGAGGTCTCCGGAAAAGCAGGTCGTACCCGCTGGCAGGGAGTTCGCCCAACCGTCCGTGGCATGTGCATGAACCCCGTCGATCACCCCAACGGTGGTGGTGAGGGTAAGTCCAAGTCCGGTGGTGGTCGTCAGCACCTCAAGTCTCCCTGGGGACACACCAAGGGGCAGAAGACCCGCAAGAAAAGCGCTAGCAACACCTTCATCGTCGAAGACCGTCGTAAGGCCAAGCGTCGCTAAACTCCTTTTTCAAATCACCCAACATTTTCCATTATGTCACGTTCACTGAAAAAAGGTCCTTACGTTGATCAAAAGCTCCTCGCCAAGATCGACGCCGCCGCCGAGTCCAGCAACAAGAAGCCGATTAAAACCTGGAGCCGTCGCTCCATGATCACTCCCGACTTCGTCGGACACAACTTCGCTGTTCATAACGGCAAAACCTTCGTCCCTGTTTTCGTTTCCGAAAACATGGTGGGCCACAAGCTGGGTGAGTTTTCTCCCACCCGCATCTTCAAGGCTCACGGCGGTATCGGTAAGAAGTAATTTCCAAGGCAGACCCCGTTATGCGTTTCCTTCCCACCAGTTTCTCACTTCTCGCCGGAGCTTTGCTTCTCGGCGCAGCGGGTGCTAGTGCCCAGGAGGAAACGCCCTTCCAGAAGCTCGAGCGCGAGAATCGTCAGTTGCAATTGCAGCTTAAGAATCTCCGCGAGAGTCTCACCGCTTCCCTCGAAAGGGAAGAGGGGAAGACGAAGGCCCTCAAGGAAATCAAGGAGCACCTTGCCCTCTTCGGAAAAGACTTTTTCGCAGGCGGTGACAACAAGCTCCGCCACGCCGTCACCGATTATCAGGTCGCCAGCGAAAAGCTCAATCAACTTGATGCTGCCGCCGGCGACCTTCTCCCAGTTCTTAAAGACTATCTTCGCACTGCCGTTGCTTCCGACCCCGGAGCGCGCCTCGCAGTCGAGGGTAAAATCCGGAGTCTCGAAGCCACTCTGGGCCTGCGAAAGCAGCCCAAACGCAAAATCGAGCAGGGGACCGCTCAAGAAGCCCGCATAGTAACTGTTGACTCCGACACCGGAGCTATCGTAGTGAACGCTGGCCACGACGCGGAACTCTCCGTTGGAATGCAATTTCGCATCGAACGGTCCGGAACTCACATTGGCGACGCTATGGTCGCTGCAACACGGCCCAACGTCAGCGGGCTCCTGATGCAATCACTCACAAATCCTGACGTGCCGGTTCAACCCGGTGACCTCGCCAAAATCATTCTCAATTCTGACCCGACAAACTGATGTTAGTTCGTTCGACCACCAAATACGCTCGGATTTCTCCGAAAAAAGCACGCGACGTTGCTCGTGAAATTCAGGGACTTGCCGTCTCCGAGGCTCTCGACGCTTTGACCTACACCCCGAAGAAATCTGCTCACCTGATTGGAAAGACACTCAAGAGTGCCATTGCCAATGCAGAGAACAATAACGGCCTTTCCGCTGACGAACTCATCGTCAAGGAAGCAACGATCGGGGCAGGACCTACTTTGAAGCGCTTCAAGCCACGGGCTCGTGGATCGGCAGGTGCCATCCTTAAGCGCACCAGCCATATCTTCATCACGTTGACCGATGAGTTCGAGGCACCTGATGCCAAGAATCGCTCCGGAAAGCCCAAGAAGCGCGACACCATCAAAACCCTTTTCGGCGCGGCCAAGACCGCGCCCAAGAAAGAAGTGGCTCCAGCCGATGAGTCGGCCGAGTTGAACCCCTCCGAAATGGACCTCGGGGAGGTTTACGACTCCGCTCCCGATCAAGTCGATGATCTGAAGGAAATTTCCGGCGTCGGACCCGCTCTTGAGACGAAACTCAATGGTTATGGGGTCTATACCTACGCCCAGGTTGCTAACTGGAACGAAAGCAATATCGCCGCTTTTGATGAACTCCTCGACTTCAAGGGACGCATTGAGCGCGACAACTGGCTCAAGCAGGCCGCAGACCTCGAAACTGCCAAAGGATCGGCAGAGTAATCGAAATATCATATTTTACCTTTAAAGAATCATGGGACAAAAAGTTAATCCAATCGCCTTCCGGCTCGCCGTCAACAAGGACTGGCGCTCCAAGTGGTTTGCCAGCGGCAAAGACTACACCGACAAGCTGCACGAAGATCTCCGCATCCGGAAATACATTGCCGGACGCCTGCAGGGAGCTGCGCTTGCCAAGGTCGTCATCGAGCGTGCCTGGAACAGCGTGCGGGTCACTCTTCATACCTCGCGTCCCGGTCTTGTCATCGGACGCAAGGGCTCTGAGATCGAAAAAATGACCACCGACATCGGCAAGCTCGCCGGTGGCGCCCAGGTCAAGATCGACATCGTCGAGATCCGCAAGCCCGAACTCGACGCCCAGTGCGTCTGCGAGCAGGTCGTGATCCAGCTTGAGCGTCGTATTGCGTTCCGCCGCGCCATGAAGCGTGCCGTCCAGACCGCCATGGACTTTGGTGCCAACGGAATCCGTATTCGTTGTGCCGGTCGCCTTGGTGGTGCGGATATTGCCCGCGCCGAGTGGTATCGTGAAGGCAAGGTGCCTCTCCAGACTCTCCGTGTTCCCATCGACTATGGTTTCGCAGAGGCCCGGACCACTTACGGGATCATTGGCGTCAAGTGTTGGATCAACAAGAACGAGGATGCCGACAAGGGGGGACGCCCTCCTGGTCACGACCGCCCACGTCGTCGTGGTCCTGGTGGTCCTGGTGGCCCTGGCGGTCCCGGTGGACCCGGCGGAAACAACCGTGGTGGTGATAACCGCGGTGGTGGTGGCAACCGTGGAGGTGGCCGCCCCGATAGCAATCAAAACAACCCTGCTGCAAAACCGGCCGCACCCGCGTCCTAGGTCAGCGATATTTCAAACTACAAATTTTAGGAGGACAGAATCATGCCTTTGATGCCCAAAAGAACCAAATTCCGGAAGTCACACCGTGGCAGCCGGAGTGGTAACGCCCAGCGGGGAACCGACGTGAGTTTCGGCGACTTCGGACTCCAGGCCCTCGGTCGTGGTTGGATGACCAACCGCCAGATCGAAGCCTGCCGTATTGCAATTAACCGCTTCCTCAAGCGTAAAGGGAAGACCTGGATCCGCGTCTTCCCTCATAAATCCATCACCCGCCGCCCGCCCGAAACCCGCATGGGTAAGGGCAAGGGATCCGTGGATGCCTGGGTGGCGGTGATCCGTCCCGGGGCCATGCTTTTCGAGGTCGGTGGTGTTCCCGAATCCCAGGCTCGTGAGGCCATGCGCCTTGCTTCCTACAAGCTCGGATTCGAAACCCGCTTTGTCACCCGCTCCCAGCACTGATCCCCTTCAAAGGATCCAGCCAACCAATCACTGACCGAAAGGAATCACGTCATGCCACAAGAAAAATTTAAAGAAATCGCCGAACTGTCTCTCGACGAGCTCCAGATCCGTCTCCGCGACCTCAAAGAGGAAGCTTTGACCCTCCGTCTGCAGCAGGCCACCGGCCAGCTCGAGAACACCTCCCGCCGCCGCTCCGTCCGTCGCGAAGTCGCCAAGGTGATGACTGCTCTCAATCAGCGCAAGTCCTCCTAGGACTCTTCCTGACCCAACAACCCTTAAACCCGTTTCCAAGAAAATGTCTGAAAATCAGGATAGCACCGCTTCCAAGAAGGACTTCGTTCCTTCCGACGCCTCCGAAAAAAAGAACCTCAAGGTTCGCGTCGGTATCGTCAAATCCACCGGGATGGAGAAGACCATCGTTGTCGAATACGTCAACCGGGTCCCACACCCCAAGTTCAAAAAGATCATCAAGCAATCGAAGAAATTCTATGCCCACGATGAAAAAGGTGAAGCCGCTGTCGGCGACAAGGTTCGCATTGTCGAAACCCGCCCGATTTCCAAGCTCAAGCGCTGGAAACTTGCCGAGATCCTCACTCACTAATTCGAAGCCCCGGCCTTACCCGCCACTTATCCAATCAATTCAACGATCCCTATTTCGCTATGATCCAAATGGAATCAAAAATCCAGGTCGCCGACAACACCGGCGCCCGCCAGGCCAAGATGATTGGTGTTCTCGGCACGCGGACCAAGTCCGCCCGCGTCGGCGACATCATCACCGCTCACATTCGTGAGTCCATCCCCACCGCTGCCATCAAAAAGGGCTCCGTGGTGAAGGCCGTGGTGGTTCGCACTTGTTACCCTGTTCGTCGCGCCGATGGCTCGGTTCTTCGTTTCGACGAGAACGCCATCGTCATCATCGACAAGGATAACAATCCCAGGGGCACCCGGATCTTCGGACCCGTTGCCCGCGAACTCCGCGAAAAAAACTTCATGAAAATCGTGTCCCTCGCCCCCGAGGTCCTCTAATTCACCCCCAATTTATTACCGGACCATGAAAATTAAAACTCACGTGAAGCCAGGCGACGAAGTCGTTGTCATTTCAGGCAACCACAAGGGCAAACAAGGGACGGTCACCTCCGTGAACCCTGCCAAACAACAGGTCATCGTCGAAGGTGTCCGCATCATTAAGAAGGCGATCAAGCCCTCCGAAGCCAACCAGGATGGTGGGATCGAAGAGCAAGATGGCCCAATTCACCTCTCTAACGTAAAAAAAGTCTAGGCCAGACCGCCTGACTATGTCAGGAACCCGGCCCGCTCCAACCACTCGAACGAATCGGATAGGGGAGCAACCCGTGCGCTTAAGCAGATTAACCAAGCTGACCCGCCACCCAAGTCAATGAAACCAACACTCCAACGCCTGTACGAGGAGAAGCTTGTGAAAGCTCTCCAGGAAGAACTGGGCTTTAAAAACATCAACGAGGTTCCCCGCCTCGAAAAAATTTCAGTCAACTCCCACGTCGGACACTACGCCAATGAGCGCAAGGCCGCCGTCGAGGATGCTGTCACCGAGGTCTCCAAGATCACCGGTCAGAAGCCCTCCGTGGTCTACGCCCGCAAGTCAGTGGCGAACTTCAAAGTCCGTGAGGGCGAAGCAGTGGGCGCACGTGTCACCCTCCGTGGAGCTCATATGTGGGAGTTCCTCGAGCGTTTTATCGCAGTGACCTGCCCGAACATCCGCGACTTCCGCGGACTTCCCTTCAAGTCTTTCGACGGCCGTGGTAACTACGCTGTCGGTTTCGCTGACCAGGCCATCTTCCCCGAGATTGAACTCGACCAGATCAAGCGCCAGATCGGATTCGATATCATCTTCGTCACCTCCGCCAAAGAGGATGCACACGCCAAAGCGATGCTCAAAGCACTCGGCATGCCCTTCCGCGACAACATCAAGGAAGAATCCGCCGCCTAAATTTACGACCTGGAACACTACAATACCATGGCAACTCTCACTGATCCCATCGCAGACTTCCTCATTCGTTTGAAGAATGCCTCTCGCGCTGGAAACGACTCATTTCGCGCTCCACACTCCAAGTTGAAGGTGGAAATCGCACGTATCCTTAAAGAAGAAGGTTACATCTGGAACTACGAGGTCGACACCTCCGGGCAATTCCCCGAGGTCGTCGTCAAGACCAAGTATGTTGACGGTGTGCCGGCCCTCACAGATCTCAAGCGGGTCTCCAAGTGTGGCCGTCGCAAGTATTCCGGCTCACAAGACATTCCCCGCGTCCTCAATGGCATGGGAATCTCCATCCTTTCGACCTCGAAAGGGGTGATGACCGGCCATCAGGCCCGCAAAGACAAAGTGGGCGGCGAGATCATCGCAATCGTTTGGTAGCAACCCTCACTCAAAATACAAAACCATGTCACGAGTAGGACTCAAATCCATCCCCGTTGTCGATAAGGTCTCCCTTAAGATCGACGGCCAAAATGTCATCGCTGAAGGACCCAAGGGAACTCTTTCCCTTGACCTTCCCGAAGGAATTACCATCAAGCAGGACGAAAAAGAAATCACCGTCGAGCGCTCCAGCGAGCTTCGCCATGTGCGTGCTCTCCACGGCACCTTCCGCAGTCTGGTCAACAACCTAATGGTCGGGGTCAGCGAGGGATACGTTAAGGAACTTGAAATTCAAGGTGTGGGTCTCCGTGCTGCCGTCAAGGGCACCGACCTCGACCTGAGTCTCGGTAAATCCCACCCCATCATCCACCCCATCCCCGGCGCGTTGACGGTCACCGTGACCGATAACACCAAGATCCGGGTCGAGGGGATTGACAAGCAACTTGTTGGACAGTTTGCCGCCGAAGTGCGGTCTTTCTATCCGCCTGAGCCCTACAAGGGCAAGGGAGTCCGCTACGCGGGTGAATACGTCCGTCGCAAGGCCGGCAAGTCCGTTAAGTAAATCCTGACGAAAACCTAGAACTTCATCATTATAATGAGCACTCTCAATCGAAAGGAACTTCGCCGCAAGGTCCACCGCCGCATCCGGAAAAAGGTTTCCGGAACTGCCGAGCGTCCCCGCCTCGCCGTGCACTTCTCGAACAAAAACGTCTACGCCCAGGTCATCGACGATATTGCCGGCACCACTCTGTGTGCTGCTTCCACTCTGGACTCCTCAATTGAGGCCACCGGAGCCAGCGTTGCAACGGCAGAAGCTGTCGGGAAACTCGTCGCCCAGCGCGCCCTTGATGCCAAGATCGAAGCAATTGTCTTCGACCGTGGCGGTCATATCTTCACTGGCAAGGTCAAAGCCCTCGCCGATGCCGCCCGCCAAGGTGGTCTTAAATTCTAATCCCCGCTCCGAACGAAAATGGCAAATAACGAAGACTCAAAGCCCGCAGAGGCTAAGCCTGCTGCAGCAGCTCCAGAAGCAACCAAGCCTGCCGCGGACGCTAAGCCTGCTGAAGGGAATAACACCAACCGTGGCGGTGACAACCGTGGCGGTGACAACCGCGGCGGTGACAACCGCGGCGGTGGACAAAATCGCGGTGGCGGACCCGGACAAGGTGGTCCCGGCGGCAATAACCGCGGGGGATTTGGCGGACGCCAGCGTGATCCCGCGCCAACCGACTCCGAAGGTAACGAACTGACCGAAAAGGTCGTTTTTATCAACCGTTGTTCCAAGGTGGTGAAGGGTGGACGTCGCTTCAGCTTTTCTGCTCTCGTCGTTTCCGGTAACGAAAAAGGATCCGTGGGCGTGGGATTCGGCAAGGCCAACGAGGTCGCCGAGTGCATCAAAAAAGCTTCCGGGATCGCGACCAAGAGCTTGGTCAAGGTCAAGCTCAACGGCACAACTATTCCTCACGAAGTCTACGCCGAATCCGGCGGTGGCAAGGTCCTCCTCAAGCCCGCATCGCCAGGAACCGGCGTCATTGCCGGCGGGGGGATGCGTGCGGTCTGTGAGGCCGTCGGAATTCACGATGTCCTTGCCAAGTCACTCGGCTCCAACAACCACGCCAACGTGGTCAAGGCGACCATCAAGGCCCTCGGGATGCTCCGTTCCAAGGACGAGGTGTTTGCCCTCCGTGGTAAGAAGAAAGAAAAATCGATCTAATCGATGGGCTGTGCAGCGGCGGGTGAAGGATTTTCTCCCGCAGGCGGCCATCCAGTCATGATTTAAACACCCAGTCATCCATTCCTATGAATTTACATAATCTCAAGCCCAATCCTGGTTCCAAGCATCGCAAGAAGCGTCTTGGATGCGGAGAGAGTTCCGGTCTTGGCAAGACCTCCGGCAGAGGCCACAAGGGACAGAAAGCCCGCTCCGGCGGTGGCGTTCGCCCAGGCTTCGAAGGGGGACAGATGCCCCTTCACCGTCGTCTTCCAAAGCGCGGCTTCAGCAACCTTCAGTTCCGCGACACCGTCGCCATCGTCAATGTTTCCCAGTTGGAGCATTACTTTGAGGCAGGTGCCGAGGTGAACGAAGCCACCCTTCGTGAAGTGGGACTCGTCAAGGGCCAGACCGACAAGGTCAAGCTTCTTGGACAAGGCGATCTCACCAAGGCCTTTAAGGTCACGGTGGATCAAGCCAGTGCCTCCGCAAAAGAGAAGATTGAAAAAGCCGGCGGTTCTCTCGAACTGTAATTGCCGGGTTTCTTTCACACCCTTGTGAAAAACGCTTCTCACGCAATCAACACGTTGAGCCCGGTGCGCCGGGCGACAGCGTTTTTTGCGTTTTTAGGATTCCTGACGATCGCCTCTTGTGGCGAAAAGGAGCCCGACCAATCGGCGATCATGGAGGAGCAGGCCGAGGCCTTCTCTGAAATGGCTGCCATCATGGATTCCGTTTCCGACGGATCCGACCCCGAGGCCGCTGCGGTCAAACTTCAAGCAGCAGCTGAACGCTACAAAGGTCTCAAACGGGATCTCGCCGCTCTCGATAATTCCAAGGAGGAGATGGTTTCAATCATTTCTAACCACGATTCTTTCGCTGTCGCCAGCGACTCTTATTTTAAAGCTCTGCGCCGCCTTGAGCGGTCAGGGAAGGAAACGCCGGGAATGATGAAAGCGCTCGAATCCATCCACGATCCCGCCCCGATGATGGGGGAGGGATCTTCTCAATAATTTCCCAGACAACCCATTCCACCATGATTTCCGCATTTACCAATACCTGGAGAATCCCCGAACTTCGGGATCGTATCCTTTTCACCATGGCCATGATCGTGATCGTGCGCCTCGGGGTTCACCTGCCGCTTCCCGGAGTGAACATGGATGTGATCAGAGAGTATCTTGAGATTCTTACCAAGGATAATGCCGAAGGGGCCGGTGGTGGCGTCGGCGCGATCTTGAACGTCTTCTCCGGTGGTGGTCTCAGCAGCATGGGCCTCTTTGCTCTCGGGATCATGCCCTACATTTCCGCTTCGATCATGATGCAGCTCCTCAGCGCGGTGGTTCCCAAGCTGGCCCGTCTCAAGAAAGAGGACGGTGGTCAGCAGAAGATCAACCAGTGGACCCGCTTCGTAACGATCGCAATTGCGGCGATCCAGGGATTCTTCCTCGCCAAGTCACTTCAGAACCCCGATAGCAATCCGCTCCTTCCCGGGATTGGGAAGGCCATCGTCGAGATCGGTCAGGATCTCGTCCCGGCTTTTGCCGCTGGAAACGGCGCAGGCTTCATCGCCCAGACCGTTCTGATTATTATTGCTGGCACCCTTTTCCTGATGTGGATTGGTGACCAGATCACCGAGCGCGGAATTGGAAACGGGGTCTCCCTGATCATTTCGGTGAACATCATTTCGGCCCTTCCCGGCGTCATTGTGCAGATCTGGAACATCTTCGTGATCGAGCGCAGCAGTGCTTTCAGCCCGCTCTTAATCGTTCTCATGGTGGTGCTTTTCCTCTTCGTGATCGCCGCCGTGATTGCGATCACCCAGGGCCAGCGGCGCATCGCGGTGCAATACGCCCGCCGCGTTGCCGGTCGTCGCGAAATGTCCGGAGGCACCCAGTATCTTCCTTTGAAGGTGAACTACGCCGGGGTCATGCCCGTCATTTTTGCCACCGCCATTCTCCAGTTGCCGGTCCAGTTGATTGCGCAAATGGCCCCGACCAGTGAGTGGGTCAACACGATGAGTGCGATCCTCTCACCCAACGATATCTGGTTCTACCTGATCTCCGGCTTCATGATCTTCTTCTTCAGTTTCTTCTGGGTGGCGACCATGTTCCAGCCTTCCGAGGTTGCGGAGAACCTGAAGCGCGGTGGTGGCTACATCCCCGGCGTGCGCCCCGGCAAGCCCACCGCTGATTTCCTCGACTTTACCATGACCCGCCTGACCTTTGCGGGCGCGATGTTCCTGACGCTAATCTTCATGTTGCCCTTCTTCATTGGACTGGCCCTGGATCTGGGGGCGAACAGTCTGGTCACCTCCTTCTTCGGTGGCACCAGTCTCCTGATTCTGGTCGGGGTGCTTCTCGATATGATGCGGCAGATTGAAACCCACCTGTTGCAGCGTCAGTATGACGGATTCCTCCGCAAGGGTAAGATCAAGGGGCGCCAACAGCGCCAGGTCTCGGGTCAACAAGCGTCCAGCGCGTCGATTCTCTACCTCTGGATCGCCTTGGCCGTGATTGTCATCGTGGCCATCGTGGCATTCTTTATCAATAAGTGATGAAAGATCGCACCCTGGTTTTTCTCGGTCCTCCGGCCTCGGGGAAGGGAACTCAGGGGCGCCGATTGGCCGAGGCCCATGGCCTCGCCTATCTCTCAACGGGCGCGCTTTTAAGGCGCGCCCTTTCTGATGGCACCGGGCTTGGAAAAAAGGCCGAACCTTTTCTTGAGCGCGGGGAGTTTGTTCCCGATGAAATCATGGTTCCCATGGTGATTGAGTGGGTTCTGGCCCAAGAAAATGGCTGGTTGCTTGATGGTTTTCCCCGGACGGTGCCGCAAGCCGAGGCTCTTGATGCGGCCTTGGAGGACAAACCCAGTGCGATTGTCCTCCACGTGCCGGATGACGAATTACGTCGTCGGGTGGTTTGTCGCCTGGAGTGCGAATCCTGTCACCGGGTGACGAGGGAAGGAGGGGGAACCCATTGTCCCAAGTGTGGTGGGGTTTTAGTGCCGAGGGCCGACGATTCATCCGCAAATTTCGAAAAGCGGCTTGCGGAGTATCGTCGACTCGTCAAGCCGACGATTCAATATTACTGTGATCGCTGGCGTGCCCGCATCGTCAATGGAACCGGCTCGCCGGACGAGGTCTGGGTCCGGGTGCAAGGGTAAATCCCTTTGGGAACGGCGGGGAAGTGATTTCGGAGTCGTTCCCTATCCAAACCGGGCGGGCGAAAGGGCTTCAAGATTGATGGAGGGTCTTTCCCCGGCGACGAGCTGGGAAACCAGATGCCCGGTGACGGGCGCAAGTGAGAGACCCATCATCGAGTGACCTGTCGCAACGATGAGGTTTTGAATCCCGGGAACGTTGCCGAGGTAGGGAAGACCGTCGGGAGAGCAGGGGCGAAGTCCGACCCAGGGGTCCAGTCCTTTAAATTGATCGATGGAGTATTGCGGATAGAAGCGGCAGAAGGCTTCGATCACCCCCTGCAGGCGGGCTTTGCTGATCGAGGTGTTCTGTCCGCAGATCTCCATCGTTCCGGCCACTCGGAGTTGCGACCCCATCGGGGTGACGGCGACGCGTCCTTCTTTGAGAAGGGAGCAAAGAGCGGGGTTGTGTTCAGGATCGGGAAGAGTCACCGAGTAGCCTTTACCGCCTTGCATTGGGAGCTTGAGTCCGACCTGTTTTGCCAGTTCGAGAGACTGGATTCCGCCCGCCAGAATGGTGGTGCGGGCGCTGAGGGTTTGGCCTTCCGAGCTTGTCACTCCATGGAGGACCCCCTTTTTTTCAATCATGCCAGTGACCCGGGCGGTGACGAATTCCCCGCCGTTTTTGAGGATGGCGCGACGGAGGGCTTGCAGGAAATCCCCAGGGTTCAGGTGGCAATCCTGGGGGAACCAGACGCCCCCTTTGGCCTCGATTCGAGCGTTGGGTTCAAGTTCACCGAGACGGGTGGGATCGCAGATTTCTGCTTCCAAGCCGAGCCGGTGGGCGTGCCCGGCGACTTCGCATTCCTCATCAAATCCGGCCTGCGATTGACAGAGCATGAGGAGCCCTCTTTGAATCAAAGGGAAGTCTTCCTCATTTGAGAGCTCAACGTGGAGGCGCCGGCTTTCCAGGGAAAGGTCGCGCAGGAGGGTTTCCGAATTGGCGACGTGTCGGGCGTTGGAGTGGCGGGTAAAGAGCCAGATCCAGCGGGCCAGGGCCGGGTCGAGCCTTGGTCGAAGGAAAAACGGGCTCTTGGGGTTGAGCATCCATTTCAAGCCTTGCGAAATCACGCCGGGTGCGGCGAGCGGAATGAAGTGCGAGGGCACCACCATTCCGGCATTCCCTTCCGAGCAACCCGTTGCAAGTGAGGGATCACTCTCGACGATGCAGACCGGAAATCCCCGCTTCGCGAGGTAGTAGCCGATCGAAAGACCGATGACTCCGCCACCGATGATCAGGACATTTTTCGAGGGGGGCATGATGGGAGAAGATTTACGCCAAGACGTCGGTAGGAGCGACCACGGTGATTCCGTGGGCTTCGCCGACGGGCACGGAGGTGAGCGCTCCCCGGTAGGTCGAGAGCCCCTTCATGAGGGCGGGGCTTTGAAGGAGTGCTTGTGCGATACCGAGGTTGGCCAGTTGGATGAGGTAGGATTGGGTGACGTTGTTGAGGGCCTGGGTGGAGGTCCGTGAGTAAGCACCGGGCATGTTGGCAACGCAGTAGTGGAGAATGTCTTCTTCGACAAAGGTCGGGTCGTCGTGGGTGGTGGGTCGGGTCGTTTCGGCACAGCCGCCTTGATCGACCGCAATATCGACCAGGACGGAGCCGGGCTGGAGAAGGCGGAGCATTTCCCGGGTAATCAATTTGGGCGCGGCGGCACCGGGGAGGAGGACGGCGCCGATGACGAGATCGATCCGGGGAAGAATCTCGGCAAGATTGGCTTCCGAGGAATAGAGCGTTCGGGTGCCGGACATGGTAATGTCGATAAAGCGCATCCGTTCAAAATCGATATCAAGAATGGTGACGTCCGCGCCAATCCCGGATGCGACTCTTGCGGCGTTGAGTCCGGCGGTTCCACCCCCGATGACGGCAACACGGCCGGGAGCGACGCCGGGAATTCCCCCGAGAAGAATGCCGCGCCCGCCCCGGTGTTTCGCGAGGTGGTAAGATCCCACGATGGTGGACATCCGCCCGGCTATTTCGGACATCGGTTCCAGCAAGGGAAGGCGGCGGTTATTTTCGACGGTCTCGTAAGCGATCGACGTGCAGCCGGAAGCCATTAATCCCTCGGTGAGCGATTTGGAGGCGGCGAGATGGAGGTAGGTAAAGAGGGTGTGTTTCCCGGTGAGGAGGGCAATCTCCTGGGGCTGGGGCTCTTTGACTTTGACGATGATTTCCGCTTCTCCGAAGACCGAGAGGGCGTCAGGGACGATGGTCGCCCCGGCGGCAAGGTATTCCTCATCGGTATACCACGAGCCGATGCCCGCCCCTTGTTGGACAAAGACCCGGTGCCCCCTGCTGGTGAGCATGGTGACCGTCGACGGGATCACGGCAACCCGATGCTCTTGGGGCTTGATTTCGGTGGGAACTCCAATCCTCATTGTTTTGGGGTGTTAGGAAATGGCATCAGTCGTTAACTTTCTGTTCACGAGCCGGGTAATTCCACAGGGATTGTCCGACTTTCGTTCATCCGGGAGCGCGGAGTCGGGGAAGCTCTGCCAGCTGACGGCGCGGGTGAAACGGGTGATCGCTCCGGTTCCCACGGAGGTGCTGCCACCATCGGAGGTGGCTGGATAGGGATCGCCGTGCACGATGGAGTGACAGACTTCCACTCCGGTCGGGAAGCCATTGATGACCACGCGTCCGGCCTTCTGGGCGAGGATGTTGAGGAGGCCGGTGGCTCCCGCAATATCGTCCTCGGCACCATGAACGGTCGCTGTGAGCTGGCCTTCGAGGCAGGATGCCGCATTCAAAAGGTCATCGTTGTTATCGTATTCCACGATGAGCGAGAATGGTCCGAAGACCTCCTTGCTGAGAGTGGGCTCGATGAACGAGTGTCCGGTAAGTGCAATCATGTGAAGAGTTTATAAGGAAATCCCAAATTGGAAAGGGTCGAGAGGGTGAAGGATAAGGGTGGCCTCCCCGGTGATGTGGGCCGTACCGGTCACGATGGGGATGATGGTCCCGGGTTCCGGGAGTGATTCAAAGGATCCTTCCAGGATGGTGCCGATAATGGAGGCTTGTCGCCAGATTTCGCCTTCAGCCAATTTTCCGGATGCGGCGAGACAGGCGAGTTTGGCGCTGGTGCCCGTTCCGCAAGGGGAGCGGTCATAGGCTTTTCCAGGACACAGCACGAAATTCTGGCTGTCGGCGTCAATCCCGTCAACGGGCGGGCCAAAGACTTCAATGTGATCGATCTCACCCTTGTCGGCTCCGGTGATGTTCTGCTCTTCGAGAGCCTTGCGGACCGCCCAAGTGAAGGCGGTGAGCTCTTCGATGTTTGCGAAGCGGACTTCGGGGCCTTGATCGGAGATGAGGAAAAACCAATTGCCCCCCCAGGAAATGTCGCCGGTGACCGTGCCGTAGCCCGGCACTTCGACCGGGCAATCCGCAGCATAGCGGTAGGACGGGACGTTTTTGACGGTGATCAATCCTGCCTCCGAGAGAGTGGCGGTAATAACGCCGACGGGCGTTTCGATGCGATGATCTCCGGCGGTGATGCGATCGAGATGGGCGAGGGTTTGCACGAGACCGATCGTGCCGTGGAGACAGCTGTTGAGACAGGAGACGTTGTTGAAGAAGACCACGCCGGTGATGCAGGTGGGGTCGGCCGGTTGGCACAGGTAGGCGCCGACCACCGCTTCGAAGCCACGGGGTTCGTTGATAAGGGCGGAGCGGAGCCAGTCGGCTTCGTTTGCAAGGAATTCGCAGGCCGCGAGGGCTCCTGGAACCGGGGGAGTGGGCGCTCCTCCGATCACCACGCGGGTGGGTTCGCCTCCGGTGTGGGAGTCGATGACCTGGATTCGTTTGACCTGATCAGACATGGCCGGACTAGTTTCCGTTCCCGTCCCAGTTTGCCCACCAGCTGCGGAAGAGGGCGTGCTGGGTGTGCAGGAATTGCTTCTGGGAAGGAGCGAGTTGATCGTAGAAATTTATCTGGTGCTGGTAGGCGGAATGCCCTTCGAGAACCATGAGTTCCTTGTAGTAGAGAACGAGGTCGGGGCCTTCGTCGAAGGTCGAGAGGACGGTAAGGGCTTCCGTGAGTTCGAGGGCCCAACGGCGGTCCTGCTGGTTTCCTCGCGCGGCGGATTCGCAGAGTTCAATGAAGCGAAGGATCTCCTTTGGCAGGGCGTTGCCGACGCCGGTGATCGCTCCGGTCGCTCCGCAGTTGACAAAGCCGTGATAGACCTGGGTATCGACTCCCGCCATGAGGATGAGAGATTCGTCGACGCTGGTGATGTTCTCGGCAGCGTAGCTCAGGGAACTCGCTCCCCCGAATTCCTTGAAGCCGACGAGGGAGGGGAATTCGCGGCGGAGGGCAAAGAAGAGATCGGCTTTGGTTTCGAAGCCGTAGTAGGGAGAGTTGTAAATGACGGCCGGGAGGTCACCTCCCGCCTTCAGGATCTCACTAAAGTGGTGGCGCTGGGCAGCGGGGGAACTTCCCCGCGAGAGGACCCGCGGAATGACCATGAGGCCATCGGCCCCCACTTCGCGGGCGTGGGCCGCATGGGCGGCCGCGATGGTCGTGTTTTGCGCTCCCGTCCCAACGACCGTCGGGATTCCTGCTTCGACGAGGCGGCGAATGCCCTCCATGCGCTGCTCATCGGTCAACAGGGGCCAATCGCCCATCGATCCACAGTAAACTACTCCCCGCATCCCGGCATGGACGAGATCGTTGGCCGTGGCCACGAGAGCATCGTAGTTGATGACGCCCTTGGCATCGCAGGGGGTCATGAGAGCGGGAATACAGCCTTCAAAAATAGGTCGGGACGAGGACATGAGCGAATGATGGGGTAAGGGACCCGGTTTGTCTTGTCTGGAAAGGCAGTGAATTCTCGATTTTTAGTCAAATTGAAGGCTGATTTTGAAACAAGGGGGATTGTGATCTTGGCGGCGGGGGGTGGAGGTCTATCTTCGGCGGCATGAGCCAGACAAAGGTGCGAAAGGTCCTCCCGGAAGGGGCGCGCTACATCCATCAGATTCCTCCCACGCCACTGGTGCCGGTGAGCGTGGAGGGAAGCGCCGTGATTTGGTGCAAGCTGGAGTTCATGAATCCCAGTGGCTCGACGAAAGACCGGATCGCCCGGCACATTCTAGAAAAAGGATGGCGGGCGGGGCTTTTGAAGCCCGGCAGCACGGTCGTGGAGGCCTCAAGCGGATCAACCAGTATCGCCTTCGCTCTCGCCAGCAGCCAGCTCGGCTTGAAATTTGTGGCCTACATTCCCGAGTGCGCGACCTCCGAGCGGGAATCGATCATCCGGGCCTACGGTGGCGAGGTCCGGCGGGTCAAGGGCTCAATGGTGGACGTGCTGGAGCAGGCTGCGAAGGCCAGCCGGGAGAAGGGTTGGTTCCTCGGGCGGCAGTTTGCCAATGCCGATAACACCGAGGCACACCGTCTCTACACCGGCGCCGAGATTCTTTCGCAAATTCCCGGCGGATGCGTGGATGGGGTCGTGAGCGGAGTGGGAACCGGCGGGACCTTGAGAGGATTATTCGAAGCGTTTTCGGGAGCTGGGTGTGAGGTCAGTGCCCATGCCGCCATTCCGCGGCAGGGTGAGCTTTTTGGGTCCAATCTCGAGTGCTGCAGTCTGAAATTCAGTGCCGACGTCCCGGGGGTGGCGGACGGGATCAGCGAAATTTACGCGAGTTGGGATTGTCAGGATCTCCGGGAATGGCAGATCGGCGATGGTGAGTGTCTGACGCTCACCAGAAAGCTCTGGGGAATGGGGTTCCCGGTGGGGCCGAGCTCCGGCTTGAACTTCGCGGCAGCACTGCGGGTGGCCCACGAACTGGGCGAAGGAGCGAAGGTCGTGACCGTTTTTCCGGATCGCATGGAGCGTTATTTTTCACACAAGGTTTTCGACGGCTACCGGGCATGATCGCGCAGCAGGAAGAGTTCTTGAAGTCCTTGGGCTCTCCCTTTGGCGGGGAAGAGGCCTTCGACGATATTTTCGATACCGTCTATTTCGTCAAGGATGGCCTGGGTCGTTATGTCTTTGTGAATGAGACCCTGGTCAAGCGATGCGGCTTGAAGAACAAAGGTGAGCTTCTCGGGAAGACCGTTCGAGAAGTCTTTCCCGGCTCCCTGGGCGAGGACTTTGAGCGGCAGGATCGCGAGGTTCTCTCCGGCGGGGCCTCGATCCGGAGCCAACTCGAATTGCACTTGTATCCCGATGACCGCCAGGGGTGGTGTCTGACCTGGAAGAAAGCGCTCCGCTCGTTGAGTGGGGAAATTGTCGGGCTTTCCGGGATCTCCCGGGATGTCGGCGGAGTGGTCTCAAGTGCCGGGGACCTGGAGTCCATCGCGAAAGTCCTCAATCACATTCGGGCGAATCTCGACCAAGCGTTGCGCCTCGGTGATCTCGCCAAAGCGACCGGCTTGTCGGCCTATCAAATCACCCACCGCATGGAATCCCTGCTGGGACTCACTCCCAGGCAATATGTCAATCGATGCCGAATCGATGCCGCCTGTCACGCCTTGGCAAGCGGGAATGATTCCCTAACAGAAATCGCGCTGGCGTGTGGATTCAGCGATCAAAGTTCTTTCACCCGGCTCTTCGGACGCATCGTCGGCATGACCCCCGGGGTCTATCGCGAGCGGGGGTGACCTGCGCCGGTCGGCGGGCGGAAGGTGTTGTTAGAGGATGTTCTCGACAAAATGTTGACGCTCGAATCTCGCGAATTTGTCAGGCTCCTCGCCGGTGCCAATAAAGCGGGGAGCGATCCCCAGTTCCTTTTGGATCGCGGCCGCCACTCCGCCTTTCCCCGAACCATCGAGCTTGGTGATGATGAGTCCATCAAGAGGGACGGCCTTCTGAAACTCGCGGGCCTGGTTCAGGGCATTACCCCCGGTCGAGGCATCGACCACAAGGAAGGTCTCGTGCGGAGCGGACTCGTCCTGCTTGCTGATGGTGCGTTTGATCTTGGAAAGCTCTTCCATGAGATTGTGCCGGGTGTGCAGGCGGCCTGCGGTGTCGCAGATCAGAAAATCAATGTTTTCGCGAATGGCCCTTTGGTGGGCTTGATAACAGACGGAAGAAGGGTCCGCTTGGAAAGCTCCGGCCACCACGGGGAGATTGAGCCGCTCGCCCCAGCGAACGAGTTGTTCGACGGCGGCCGCCCGGAAGGTGTCGGCGGCGGCGAGGAGGACCGAGTGGCCCTGGCCCTGGAGGAGGTGCCCGAGCTTGGCTGTCGAAGTCGTCTTGCCGGTGCCATTGACCCCGACGACGAGGATGACGAGAGGTTTGCCATTGCTTTGGGGTTTCAGGGAAGGGGAATCGTCGGGAAAGAGGCCGGCGAGTTTGCTACGGGTCGTTTCAACCACGTCGTCTGCGGAGATCTTGCGTCCCAGGTTTTCGAGGTCATCGACAATTTCAAGGGCAAGGCGCACGCCCAAATCCCCGGAAATGAGATCGGCCTCGAGATCATCCCAATCGATTTCCGCTTTATTGGTGACCTTGTTAAAGAGCTTTTTGAAAAAACCAGCCATGGCGGGCGGATGCTGAGAGAAGAACGCAAAGAAAGCCAAGGAATAAATGGCAGATCCGAAAGCTCCCCCCAACCCATTCCCAATTCTTAATTCGACGTTCTGAGTTCCACCTCCCACCTCCCACCTCCCACCTCCCACCTCCCACCTCCCACCTCCCACCTCCCAGCTCCCAGCTCCCAGCTCCCAGCTCCCAGCTCCCAGCTCCCAGC
>Ga0335398_10001665_pt1 | contig 37223 bp, 29 predicted proteins | sample BON03_FD_205742 | JGI IMG/M metagenome (GOLD analysis project Ga0335398, IMG submission 205742) | Freshwater microbial communities from Lake Bonney liftoff mats and glacier meltwater in Antarctica - BON-03 (spades assembly) (version 2) | ecosystem: Environmental > Aquatic > Freshwater > Ice >... | reverse complement strand
AACCCTTATTAAGGAGCAGTCATGAATCCAGAAGAGACAACATCAGAAAACACGAAACCCGTTGATGAGACAGAAATTAGCGACACTGAACTCGAGAATATTTCTGGCGGTGTTGCCCATACATGGGTGTGTTGGAGGGAGTAGTCATGAATCCAGAAGAGACAACATCAGAAAACACGAAACCCGTTGATGAGACAGAAATTAGCGACACTGAACTCGAGAATATTTCTGGCGGTGTTGCCCATACATGGGGGCAGGCGTGTTGGATTGGTAATGGCCGCGACTGAAGGCAGTGCCCTTCAGGGCTGTAAAACCCTCATTAGTTGTGAACGACTACTGACCGCAGAAAATCTTTTCCTCTAATTTTTGGGCTCGGTGTCTAGCCCTAATAGGCGTCGTGGGTGATTAACCATGAGTAGGTCAATGTTCACGTCAACGCTCGCGATCAAGACGGGCCGTAACTAGCTGCGAATTGTTGTCGCCCACGCCCTATGGGTGTTGGTTGCTTTCGCGCTGTACGTCACGGTGACAAATGTTCCCTCATTGAACTGAGTTTGGGTGCGCGCAGCGACACTATCCCCGGGTTTGATCCCGCGAATCTATCGTGACGCAGTTCTACGTTCGCGTACGTACAGAAACGAGAGCAGCACAGCGATGCCGAGCGCGAGTATGAGCGCCCACTAACTAACCGGTTGAAAAACTTGAATTACCACGACCACCCATGAGGAGAGGGCTGCAACAAGAAGCGAGATTTGTTTTCTCATGCGGCGATGCTCCCCAGATTTCAAATCTGTGTCAAGCACCATCGTTCCGGTGCGGTGTCGAACAAATTCCAATGAGAGCGTTCCCACGCGCCGCACCAATCATGCGGCCCACCTAACAATCGCGTGTCAAATGCCCACAGCGCAATAAGTCGACGTAATCCAGATACCGGGGATTAACCGGCGAGTTGATCAATGTTCTGAGTGATGTTCACGCACGACGGGTCGGGCATTTCACCGATGATCGTGTCACCACTCCCTCTTCCCCCTTCACATTTTTTTTCGCTTGGTCCGTCGCGCGGAGGCGGTCCCCATTTTCCACGCTTGCGTTTATGTGCTGCCTTGGCACTTTCTTGAGTGAGCCGTGAAAACACGGTAGTCAAGCGCTCACTTATCCTTAGACTTTGGCCATCGGAATGTATCGAGCCGCCAATCTGTAACCCTTACCAAGGAGTAGTCATGAATCAAGAAGAGACAAAAGAGGCAGTACCAGAAAATACGACACCCGTTGATGAGACAGAAATTAGCGACACTGAACTCGAGAATATTTCTGGCGGGAGGAGTTCGGTTGGAATCTCAGCAGACACGGACGAATGTGGATCTTGAGACCATTGGGAGTTAGTTAGCCGGCGTTCTCCTTTTCTATTTCGTTGTTGGGTTTGTTGATCCAGGCGTGTTGGGGCAGGTCGTGGATTTTGGGCATGATTTCTTGGGTTGTGAATCGTTCAGGGTTGGCCGCTCGTGCTGCTGCCAGAATTTCGGATCGTTGCGTGGACGTATTTTCAGCGATCTCGAAGTGCACGTTCGCTGGCGTGTTTAAACCGATCCCGGTATGAAGGTGTTCATGGTTGTAATACTCAACGAACTCGTGCTGTCCGCATGGGCGAAGGAATGAGCAGCGGGGAGAGCGCCAGAGTGAAAACTATTGCGGTTACCGCCACCTTGAGCGGCCAAGAAATTCTTGCGACACCAATATCATGCATAGCGGGAATAATTAAAATAAATGAAGAAAAATTCTTGATACTCAGTAAAAAAGTTATTCCAAAGAATTCAACGGATAACGATTTGACGACTCGGTCCTCCACCTTTGTCGCGACTCGTTTTTCCAATCCGGGGTGCGGCAAAAAGAAATAGACGGCGAGGGCGCCGAGGACAATCGCGGCAATTCATCGAAGGACTACGTCAACGATGTCGGTGCCACCCGTGGACGTGGGAAGTTGAGCAAAGCCCAACAAAAGAATTGTGACTGCGATGCCAAATGCACTCGCCGCACCGAAAAATGCAGCGAGAGCAAGCACTTTCCAGGGGTCGCTTGCGACGATAAGAAGTTGGATGGCAAACAGGGAAGGGGTGAATGCCGCCCCAATCCCCAACGGGATAACGTCAAAGAGCAGTTCTCCCATGGGTATATCTCACCAGAAGCACCCGCAGTTAGTTGAACGTACGGTCGGGATTGGGTGAGGTCCGGTGCGCTCATGACTCGGATGGGTGGAGCCGTGATCGGATCAATCAGCAAACGGTCTTCACATTGAATTTTCTTTCTAAACCGTGATCCCACGGTCAGTGAATCAGGTGATGTGCTCTACCCTTCGCACGTGACTGAGACCAAAGACCTTTCCCCTCGTTTTTTTACCTGGGCCGGGCGGTACCTCCGTCGATTCCCCTCACTTTTGGCGGTTCTCAGTTTGGGAATTGCGATAGTCCTGTTTTGCCAAGCAATAATCCCACTTCGGGTTGAACACCTCTTGGAAGAGGGGGAGTGGCACACAGATTCGATCTTGATTCTCGCCGGTTTGATTGTGATCCAACTTGCGGTCAATTATCTGGTTATTTTGCGAGCAGACCGGTTGGCAATTGCGACGGCTAGAAAAATTCGCGAAGAGATGTACAGCTCGGCGTTACTGGAAAACACCGACGAGCTTTCACGCACCGAAATCGCGATTCGCCACACGGGAGACGTTGACAACGTCCAGGTTGCAGTAGAAAAATCCCTCGCCGAAGGTATCCCCGGTGTCATCCGGATAATTCTCAGTCTGATCCTCCTGAGTGTAATTTCATTGCCAGCAGGCACCGTTATGGTCATTGCGACTATCGTATTCTTGTCGCTGCGGTTCTTGATTTCTCGGAGATTATTTCAGTTAGATCAAATGCGTCTGGCGCAATTGAGTTTGGTCGCAACAAGCGTTGATGAAGCTATCATTTCGGCGCAACCTCTCAATGGTCTTTCGTTGATTCAGTGGGCGCAAAGCAGGTTTGATGACCGTCTGGTCAAGTTGTCAAAAACCGCGCACCATGTCGGTGTTTTGGCCGCTCGAATGCACACGGGTGCCCACACCGCAGGGTTGTTGGGACTCTTTGTTGTGGTCGTGGTCGCGATTGGTCCCTCAGCTGAGAGTGTCGGCGCGATTGCGGCCTCACTGTTGTATATCGAAGGCGTAGTGCGCGGACTTGAGTCTCTCCCAGGCTGGATTCGCTCGGTTCAACTTGCGGGGGCCAGTATCGCTCGGATCCAGCAAATTCTTGACTGGAACGAAATGGATGCAATAACCGTTGACGGCGAGGACTTTTTGAACGTCGAGAGCATCCCGATGGGAGTTACCGGGGTAGTCATGGCGACCACACGTGACATCGAACTCTTTTTAGCGAGGGTGGCGCTAGATTCGGGATCTGATTCGCTCTTCGTACCGGCTCATCCACTTACCCTGGATGCTCAAATCACTGAGTTATTCACTGGCTCGAATCCCAAGTGCAGTCCCGATGCCTTCATCGGGATTTGCCAGAACCTCGGGTTGGATTTTGACAATTCGTCACGTGTTGGCTCAATCTCAATGAATACCAATCTGGCCATGCTCACGGTCAACGACCGCCAACGGCTTGCGCTCGCACTGGCAATTGGTCAGGAGCCCCAAATACTACTCATCGGTCCACTGCTTGCACTTTCAGATCCCGACTCGGATCTTCACTTGGGTGAGCTGGCACAGAAATTTAATATCCCGCGCATCCTTTTTGCACTTAAAGTTAGTGAGCAAGTTGCCTGGGCCGAATCAATCGTGTTCCTCTCCCAAACGGGTCCACTCGTTGGCCAGCACCAGAATCTTCTGATTGAGCAACCCGAATACGCCCAGATCTGGCAAGGCAGACTCAATGCCCAAGAAGTCGATTTGTCGGTGCTGGGTCTGGAAGGGGAATCCGCCGAAGCGTTGCAAGCAAGGCTGGTCACCGAGAAGCATTCGGCTGGCGAGTTCATTTACCGTGGTGGCGAACTGGCCGACCGAATTATTTTTCTGATCTCTGGCCGAATCGAAGTCAACGTCAATGACACAGACGGGGTGGCCCACCGTGTTGCCGTTGTTGGTCCGGGTGCTCACTGTGGAGACTTGCGGCTCACGGTCGGAGAGCGCCGAACCGAGAGCGCGGTGGCACTGGAGGACTGTGTTGTTCGCACTTTGAGCCGCGAGGCTATTTCCGCTGGAATTATGGGCCTGCTGGATCGCTCACCCGTTGAGCGAAAAATCGTTGCGGCACTGCTCAAGTACGGCCCTCAAACCGAAGCGGACCTTCTGCCGCTCCTACCGGGAATTTCACCTGACCAGGTCAAAAAGGCCTTTGCCCTGCTGGTCTCCGACGGCGCAATTCATAACGAAAACGGGAAATATCTTGTTCAACAGAAGCGAACCCTCAAAAGCGGAACGAGTTCGCTTTTCGACCTTCTGAAATAGCCGTGGAAACACGGTATTGACGCAATTGCGGGCTGCATAAACTAAGGTCATGCCTGTTGTATAGCCAGCCAGTTTTCAATGACACGTAAATCAAGGAGCAGTTTGTGACCAAGGTAATTTCCATTCACTCATTCCGCGGCGGTACCGGTAAAAGCAATACGAGTTCGAATATTTCTGCTCAGTTGGCTGCCATGGGTAACCGTGTTGCTGTGGTGGATACCGATATTCAAAGCCCCGGCATTCACGTGCTCTTTGGTTTCTCCGACGACCTTGACCACACCCTCAACGACTACCTGTGGGGAAAAATCGCGATCAAAGACGCCGCCCATGACGTCACCGATCGGATCGCCGTTGACATCACCGTCGCTGACGGCGGCGCTTTGTACTTGGTCCCATCAAGTATGAAGTCGGGTGACATTGCCCGTGTGCTGCGTGAAGGTTACGACGTAGGAACCCTCAACGACGGTTTCCGCGACCTAGCAAAAGACCTCAACCTTGATTACCTGATCATTGACACCCACCCGGGACTCAACGAAGAAACCTTGCTTTCCATCACGATCAGCGACGTGCTTTTGCTTCTCATGCGCCCTGACCGCCAAGACTTCCAAGGCACCGCGGTCACCGTGGACGTCGCCCGCAAACTCGGTGTTCCTGAGCTGTACCTGATAATCAACAAGGTGCCTTCTAACATTGATAAAGAGGACCTTCGCGAACAAATGAAGCAGGTCTACGCGGCCGACGTTGCCGCGGTCCTGCCACTCTCCGAAGAAGTCGTTCAGAACGCTTCCGAGGGACTGTTCTCGCTTACGAGTCCGGATCACCCTTGGTCTGCTGAGATTCGTGCCGCGGTTGCGGTAATTTCGCAATAAGGGCATAAGAAACGGAAATCACCGAAACCGTGCTTGCACGGTTGGCCGCGTGTTAAAAGTCGCCATGCTTTGATTAAGAAACAAGACATGAGGAGTGAATCATGGATAAAGACGAACTTGTGCCGTTGACCGGGGGAATTAGATGAACACTCAGGTGATCAATACGTGCAATATAAGACCCAACGTGTGTATGGGGTAGCACTATGTATCGCAGAGATGAAGCGCGTTTTTTTGAACGCATGTCGCAAAGTCCACTTTTTGCTGAAGCGATTAACAGCGCGACGAGTATTGAATCCGCAATTTTGATTGCGGTTGAACACGGTTTCCAGGTTGATGCCAGCTCCGTTCGGGCCGCCGCAGCGATAAAGACACCGCGTAAGGGCGAGGATTACAGTGCTGAACTTTCTGATGCAGATCTTGAGGGAGTTAGCGGGGGAATCATGGAGGACTGCGGACCAATCAGTATTTAACCGATCAATATTTAGCCGTGCTTCATGACCGTGTTTACCCGGTAGGACTAGCCTTGATGGGTAGTTAACGTTGGCTCTACGCTCCCCCTTGGAGGTATTTGACATGGCGGATCAGGATCAAGGCAGCAACCGGCGTCGCTCGGATGTGTTGGACGCAATTTTTGACGCCGTTGAGGAAAAACCAGCCGAAGCGCCACGAGCCGGTTCGAGTCTATTTCGCGTTCAGGCCCTCGAGCAGATTGATATTCCCACCCAACTCGACAATTTACTTCCCATTACTTCACGCAGACTCTGGATTTCGATGATTGCGGTCGTGCTCGTTTTGGCAGGCGGGTTGGTTTACGCGGGTGGAGTTACCCAGATCTCATCCGTTGAGGGAAATGGTCGTGTTGTTCAGACCTCGGGTATTGCAGTGGCTGCCGCGCCAACCGATCTGCTTTTGATTTCGCTGCAGGTCACGGAGGGACAGAACGTTAAACCAGGTGAGATCTTGGCCACCGGTGTCGTTCCCAGCGGGGATCAAGTTTCCATTCTTGCTCCGCTGGCGGGTAGCGTGTGGCAAATTCTTGGGACCGTGGGCCGAGTGAGTCCAGTGGGAACTGCCGTTCTGAGTATTTTGCCTGTTGGGAGTTCAACAAACGTGCTGATGGCGCTACCCGAATCCCAGACCATGGGTCTTGCTGTCGGTCAGATAGCACAAATATCGAGCTCACAGGGTGTGCGAGCCGGAACGGTAATAAGTGTTGCCAGTGCTCCAGTGCCGGTAGCGGTTGCCGAAGAACGAATCGGTGACAAGTTCTCCAATGACGTCCCGATGATTATGGTGGACATTAGCCTCGACGAAGAATTAGAACCGGGTACATCGGTGGCTGTGACCATTATTGAGTCCGAACAAACCCTGCTCAACCAGTTGGTGAATGTGGGTTGAGTACTGAAACTACGTCTGGGGAAGTGAAAATCTCGAGGCACCATCGCGTCAAAGTACCCACGATGCTGCAAATGGAGTCAACCGAATGTGGCGCGGCCAGCCTTGGCATGGTGCTTGGACACCATGGCCGTTTCGAGCGCCTCGACGAACTTCGAGTCGCGTGCGGAGTTTCTCGTGACGGCGCAACCGCTAAAAACGTCGTCGCGGCTGCGCGCAGTTTTGGTTTGAGTACTCGCGCACTCAAGCGTGAGCCCGAGTCACTCAAGGAACTAAGTTTCCCGTTGATCGTGCACTGGAAGTTTTATCACTTTCTGGTGGTTGAAGGCTGGTATCCCGGCGGTTGGTACCTCAACGATCCTGCTAGCGGGACCGTCAAATGCCCCGACCACGAGTTCGATAAAAACTTCACCGGAATTGCACTTGAGCTCAAACCTGGCGAACAGTTTGAAAAAACTGGGTCACGCCCCGGTGTGCTGGGCCGGCTCTTTGCTGCATCGGGAACCGTAATTCCTGCGATTGCGGCGGCGATCGTGATTGGTGTGTTGTTGCTCATTCCGACAATCTTGATGCCACAAGTGTTGACCCTCTACGGCAATCAACTCAATGGCCTTCTCGGTATTACAGCTGTTGCAACCTTGATCGGACTCGCGATCGCACTGGGAATTGCCTCAACATTGCAGGCCTTGCAGGGTGCACTATCTATTCGATTGTCGACGAAAATTAGTTTACGATTGACCGCGACAATGGTGCAAAGGCTTCTGCAGTTGCCGGCCGCTTTTCACGCACAACGCGGTGCAGCCGTGACCACCCAGCGGGCACTCCTCATTGATGGAATGAGCGCTGGGGTGAGTGCCCTGACTCTGACGTTGGGCACGGCCGTCTTGACCAGCCTGGCCGCTTTGATTGTTTTGTTTCTTATTAACGTGTCAATTGGATTAACCGCGTTGCTGATCGCGGTGTTGACGGTGGTTCTACTGAAAGGGACGCTGTCCAAGGCAAAGGATGAAGCTGCAAAAGTAGTAGTGGAGACCGTTGAAGCCGGAGCTGTTATGGCTTCAGCTCTCTCGCAAATCGAATCCATCAAGGCGGCCGGATCCGAAGACGGCATGATCGCGGCAGGCGTCGCGGCAACTAACCGCCAGTTGGAGGCGGAACAAAAAGTCGCCATGCGCATGCTGGTTATTAGTGCAGTTCCTACCTTCCTGATCGCACTCGCAAATATTTTGATCACTGGCCTAGCGGTTTTTGAAATCACTCAGGGCCGATTGGCCCCGGGAGCGCTTATTGCAGTTATTGCTTTGACGGCGATGCTCGTTGGCCCGCTGGGTCAGATCGTCATGATGCTGGCCCAAGTCCAAATCTTGCGCCCGGCATTGGACCAGGTGGATGACGTTCTTGACGCAGACTTAGAAGTGAGACCCACACCAACCAAACTCGTTCCCTCTGAAGTGATCGGAGACGTTGTAGTTCGCGGGGCAACTTTCGGATACAGCACGCTCGCGCCCCCAGTGATCAAAGACCTTGATCTGCATTTGCCCGCGGGCGGCAGGGTCGCGCTCGTTGGCCCTTCGGGTTGCGGGAAGTCAACAATTTCCAAACTCGTGAGTGATCTGTATCAACCTTGGTCGGGTGAAGTGCTGATAGATGGCAGACCGCGATGGGAGCACTCCCAAGCAGTTTTAACGGACGCAATCGCGTTGGTAGATCAAAATCTCACAATTTTCGCGGGAACGATTCGCGACAACGTGACCCTGTGGGACCCGGAAGTGAGCGACGAGTCCGTCATGGAGGCACTACATGATGCACAATTAGCAAACGACGTATTGGCTCGACCTGGTGGGCTAGAAGCTGTTTTGTCCGAAGGCGGATCAGACCTCTCCGGCGGTCAACGTCAACGCTTGGAAATTGCGCGTGCTTTGGCGCGTAACCCTAGAATTCTGATACTCGACGAAGCAACGAGCGCCTTGGATCCCCCAACCGAGACCCTAATTGACCAAGCAATCCGACGCCGCGGGATTTCCGTCCTGGTGATCGCACACAGGTTGTCAACGATTCGTGACAGTGACGAGATCGTGGTTCTCGAGTTGGGTGAAGCCGTTGAACGTGGCACCCACGTTGAACTCATGGAACTCAAGGGCGCCTATTTCAATCTCGTGAGCTCAGGTTGAGCCCGCAGTTACTCCAGATCTCTGGAGAGAAAACCCAAGTCGTCCAATCGGGATACACGTACAAGTGTGTTTCCGGAACTATGTTCTTATTTGCGGTAAACCCAGAAGGGCGCCGCGTCCCGGTAGGGAATTTCGGTACGGGAGAGGTGATCGCCGGGTCACCCGCGGTTCCCGGTGAGGTGTCACTTCTCATTGCTGGCGTTCAAGGAACACAGGTCGAAATTTGTGATCTGGAAACCTTCATGCGCACAGACGGCGTTGAGCACATTGCCGAGTGGTTTTATCGCGTTGGTCAGGTATCCCTCGATGGTCGTTGGGTCCAAAAAGTTGTTGCACCAAATGGTGAAAAACTGCGGTTGGCTCCGGGTGAAAACGTGGTGACAACAGCCGAATCGGTTGCTTCGAGCAACCGCCAGATCCTCGGTTGGCTCAAAGTGACTTCGGGAACGGCTACGTACTGCGGTTGGAAATCCGCGCACGTTGGCGTTTTGGACGGCGCCGTACCGCTCACGCGCGGCGTGTGGCTCACCAGCGGGCTGCGTTGCCAGATCATTGACGCCGAGCCTCCGGTTGACACTGCGCAATGGATTTCCGCATGTGACCTTATGGGATTACTGCTCGCCAAGTCGGTCGTTGACGCACAATGCTCCCGCGACCAAAAACGCATTAAGGCCGTACAACAAGCCGACCTCCTTGGTCAGCAAAGCGTTCAGGCTGGACTGGATTCACTTGCCGGTGCTGTTGTCGGAGAGATGGTCAACAGTGAACCGATCACAGACCGAAGTTCTTCAGCACTGTTCGCAGGGTTTCATGTGGCTCGGGCGACTGGACTCGCTGTCAGCGAGTCCAGTTGGGATGCGGCAAAAGTTGAATTGAGCACCGGCCGTAACCCCATTGCAATCGCTGCGGCGTACTCATCCGCTCGCGCGAGAGACATTTCACTGTCGGGCAACTGGTGGGAGGTTGAAGGCCCACCACTGGTGGCCCGGGACAACAAAGGTGAATACCTTGCACTTATTTGGCAGGGTCGTAACTGGGCGGTGTTCACCGCTGAAGACCCAGAGACGTCCAAGAAAGTGGATGCGGAATTTGCGTCCACTCTTTCGCGCTCTGCGACGGAGATCGTTCCGATTTTGCCGCCCACTCCAACTCGACTTTCCAAGCTACTGCGGTTAGCGTCGGCTCGCTCAAAAGGCGACCTAACCACGTTGATCGTCATGACCGCCGGCATCGCATTCCTGGCATTTTTCACGCCATTCATTCTGGGCAAGCTAGCAAGCTCTATTTCTGACGTCAGTACCCAAACAATTCTCACCGCCGTGGGAGCCCTTGTTTTGATTCTGATGGCCACAACGGGGTGGGAGATTGTTCGGAGTCTGGCCTTGCTGCGGGTGCGAGTGCGGGGTTCCGCGATTGCGATCGGAGCAATTTGGGACCGCATGATGCGTCAACGATCCACTTGGCACGACAAGTTCACCCTGGGGGAACGCATGACCCAGTCCACCGCCGTTTCAACCTCGGCCACTGCTGTCCCAGACGCAACGATCATTGCGTTGCTGGACACCGTGACAATTCTGGGTGGACTCGCGGCGATCGCAACAACGAGCTCACCGCTGCTGATCTCGATTTCACTTCTGTTGGCGGTTCAACTTATGGTGAATCTGTGGTTTACCAAGCTGGGCGCCAAGTTGACATTCGCACGGGTTAGCGCCAGCTCGGCGGCCACCGGTCGCCTGATGGAAACCCTGGAAGCTGTCAACCGAATAAAAGTCTCCGGCGCAGAAGGTCGCGCGTTCAAGCGATGGGCCAGCGTGCAAGCCAAACTCACTTCGGCTGACCTGTCGCTGCGCAAGCTGATGGTGATCCAAGGCTTAGTTCTCGGCGCGTGGCCGGTGATAGGACTGATTGTGATTGTGGCAGTGTCCAGCGCGACCGGAGCAAGCTTCGGTGACTTTGTCACGGCTCAGACCGCCGCGGCAATTGCAGCGACGACACTGGCCGCCACGTCAATGTCTGCGAGTGCGGTGCTCAACGGTCAAGCCATACTAGCGAAAATTAAGCCGGTCTTAGAAACCGCGCCTGAAGGGTTCGGCCAAGGGATAGCTCCTGGACGGATCAGCGGTGGAATCACGTTCACCGACATTGACTTCCGCTACTTGCCGGGGAGCAAGCCCGTTCTCGACGGAGTCTCGTTCACCGTTAACCCAGGCGAGCACGTCGCAATCGTTGGTCCGTCGGGTTGCGGGAAAACCACGTTGATGCGCATCTTGCTGGGACTGGAAGAACCAGAGTCCGGGGTGATCTCAGTTGACGGACTGGACATGGCATCCCTTGATCGACCATCCATCCGTCGACAAATCGGTAGTGTGCTTCAGTCCTCTAAGTTGTTGCCGGGCACGATCTTCGCAAACGTCGACATGGGCCGCGGGTTAACGCGGGACCAAGTGTGGCAAGCACTCGCGTCTGCGTCCGTCGCGGTTGATGTTGCGGCCATGGGCCTGGGTCTTGATACTCCGGTAGTTGACGGATCCGGTTCAGTCTCCGGTGGTCAGAGACAGCGAATCTTGTTGGCGCGGGCACTGGCCTCTGATCCTCGAATGCTGGTGCTCGACGAAGCAACGAGTGCACTGGACAACGTCACCCAAGGTGTGATCGTCGAGTTCCTGGACACGCTGCGTCTCACCAGAATCGTGGTTGCTCACCGTCTTTCCACAATCCGTGGAGCCGATCGGATCATTGTGTTAGTCGATGGCAAAGTGGCGCAAATGGGCACCTACGAAGAACTGACGAGTACGCCGGGGCACTTCAAGGAACTTGCCGAGCGTCAACTCGCTTAAGATCAAGCACTCAAATGAATAGGTGACGAGCGGCCATTCGGTCTGCCCGTGAACCTTTTATTTGATTCAGTGCGAACCCAACCCCAGCAAGGCCTTTGTACAGGCTGGGTGCCTGCAGGTCAGGGGACCCGAATGCCGTGATGCGAAAGCCATTGGCCCGCTCGGCTCGAGTTTCTATTTTTTCGAGCATCTCCAGACTCGCAGCGTTCCAGGACACATTGCCGCTCGAGTCGCCAACGTAACTCACAATAAGTGCGCGGCCAAGATTGCCGCAGCACAGTGAATCCAATGGGCGAAGCGGAGTGGTCGCTGTGGTCGTGGCTGCTATGTCGAGTTGTTCGCTCCACGAGGCCGCATCCGGGTGGGTTGGCAGTAGTTCAATCGCACGCATGCGGGTGAGTGCGATTCCGGGTGCACCGGCGCACCAGCCAGTCATACAACTTCCCGGGGCGGAGTCGTCGCGTAAATCAAGCCAATTGCCAGATTCACTGTCAAAACTTGAAGTTTCACTTGCCAGTGCGAGAACGCCAGACTCCGTGAACTCTTCATTCCCTAGGCCAATCCCGATCTCCATGAGTGCGATTCCGATGCCACTGGCTCCGTGGGCAAGCCCGTTGAGAGCCCTTTTGGAAGTAGGGGTAACCCAGTTGCCCTCGGGTGTGGCCGCATTGAGCAGATGGTTGCCAATGCGTTGGAGTGCCTCCCGAGTTTGTTCTTCTGGCACCATTTGAAACCTTCGGGCAAGGGGACCGGCTGACCCGGCGCACCCGCCGATCACATCTAGTACTCGATCCTTTTTTAGGATCGTTGGCGTGATCGAGCCGGTAAACGTGTTCCAAATTTGATCGGTGTGAGAGTGCTCGGGGAACCCGACTCGGTTCAAGTACTCAAAAATGCGAAGGACTCCACCCGCGCCACTGATCCCGAGTCCTTGGTCGCGAAGCATTCGGTGCACCGGTTGAGTGTTTGCATCTGTAAAAATATTTTCTATCGGGCGCAGAACCTCGGTGACTTTTTCGGTGAGGAATTCGAAAGACTTGTCGGCACTCTCGCTTACTAGAAACGCGGCGAGTCCGGCTCTGCCGGTATACAAATTCATCGAGATCGACTGGAGCTGATACTGCTCGGTATTTTCCAGGGTCTCAAGGACAAGCCAGGTTGGATTGCCCTTCCCGTCCTGTAACTCAATGTCGATCAAGTGGCTTGCTATGTCAGCGGAGGTGCGTGCTGTGGATTCAACCGTGGAAACGAGTTCAGTCCTGTTCATGGATTCACGTGCGGCGAATGACCCTCGAATGAGCCGCACCTGCCAATCACGTGAGGCGGGTGAACACTGACTAAGACTCTGCAAGGCCGTTTCAATTCCCTCGGCGGAAATCACACCCTTGATTCCACCGCCGGGTGAATTGATCTCAATTGAGCCGAGCGGGAATTCGAAGTAGGGAATATCGTAATTTTCCATGGCGATTAATTCTGCACGCAAAATATCCCAGTGCGGTGGGCGTTTTTGGGTGAGTAGCCAGGCCCGCGACAAACGATCGAGTTCGAATCCGCGAACTAACGGGTCGGCCATGGCCGAGGGAGTTAACGCCCGTTGCGACAAGATGGCGTACGTGCTCGTGTTGCGCAATACGATTCGACGGTTGACCCCACGGAATGACTCGAATGCGGTTTGGATTTCATTGCGAAAATCGGGGTTGAAGGTCAGGTCGTAGACCTCAATGAAACCGTCGACAACGTCTTCGTAATGACTCGAAAGTGGGTTTTCGGTTCCAATCGGAACGGGCAGTGACGTGGACTGGGTTGCAATTGTTTTTAGTTCGCCGATGCGCATTGAGTCGGTATTGATATCAACCCAACCGCGGCGAGCAGAATTATGCTCGATAATCGAGGAGATTCCAAGTGCGCTGACGTCAACCAAAGAGCTGCCTTCGGAGAAGGTACGCCAACTCGGCAACATGCCAGTTTTGAGCACCGAGACACCCATATTGTCGATTTCCGATGGTTGTCGATCAAGGAAGTCGTTTATTTCGCTTTCGAAAATTGTTTCGGCATCAATGAGAAAAAGATCCGCGCCCGATGCGATCAGATTCTCTTCGTGACAATCTGATCCGTTAACTAAATGAATTGTGGCAAGAAGTCGACCCGCATTTCGATAAAACATCGATAATTTACTTGGTTCACATGGTTCATGGATCAGGCATTCGGCGTACCCATGAGTATCCCCGATCGCAAGAATTGTGAGTTTGCGAGATTTTTGAGGTGATATTTGCGCGTTAATCAATTCGATGAAGTCACTAAGGCGGGCCTCAATTCTGAGGTCTTTAGGTTTGTAAATAACCGACCAAGTAGTTCCAGCGAGTTCGAATTCAAGTCGAGCGACCCCTTGGCCGCCCCTATGTGGGTCACTGAGTTCCCACTCAACAGTGTTGAGCATGGCGCGAATGGGGATCTCAAATTCATGAAGCAGCTCGTCTCGATCCCGACTGATTCGCTCGAGCAAACTGCGGGTATTCAATTCCCATTGCATCGTGACAATAGCGAAAATTCGACCCAGTCCGGGATAGCGGAACAACAGTGATCCAAGTGAGTCGGCCAGGTTGCTGACGCAAAATTCTTCGTAACTTTGTTGACCGGCTGCCGCAAGCAGAGTTTTAGAACACATTCGCGAAATTCGTGAAATCAAAACATTGGTGAGTTGCACGTGTGCCTGCGGTGAGATGTTTGTCAACACCTGCGAAGCTAAGGAGTCTAGGAGTTGCGTGCAAGTGGGGGTGAGGATCGGCGCCAGAAGGTGATAAAACGGGATACTTGTCTCGCCCACAAATTCGTCAAATGGAATCGCAACACCTGGCAGTCCAGCTTGCAGGCGCTCAAGTTGATTGATCCAATCAGGATGACCAACTCGATCCGGGCTCAGCTCATCGAGTTCATCGACCTTGCTTAGCATCGCGGTTGCTTGTGCGATGCTAAGCCCGTCCCAAGCAAGGCGCCGCTCAAAGTTTCCCAGTTGAGCAGGATCGATAAGTCGAGACCAAGTGTCAAAGTATTGTGTTGATTCACTCGTAGTTGATTCGAGTGTGTCCGGGGTCAGCCGCCGGGCAGCATCGAGTCTTTCCACCCAAGATAGGTGCACTCCTATATTGTTCCGTACTTGTCGTGAATCGCCTCTGACACGCCTTTCCTTCTCGCTTTCTGGTATTTGGTCCATCACTGTCCTATCTAAATTCACTTCACGGAGGAAGTAAACCGTGGATCCACGGTCAAAAAGAGGTTAATACGGTGTAAACACGGTAATGAGATGGTCGCGAGTGCGGTATAAACGGGGGTGCCCGAAGCAGAAGTGGATGTTGAGTCGCCAATTGCTCGACTTGATGAAGTAGTAATTTTTGGCAGCCCCCGAATGTGGGTGGGTCTTTTGGGTGTTATTTCCCTATTGGCTGCTGGTCTGGTTTGGGGATTATTCGCGCAGCCCCCGGTTGCCGTCAGTGCTCGGGGGGTTCTTTCTACCGTTGGTGGTCCCCTTGAGATTGGCACTTCACAGAGTGGAACGGTAACCAAACTCAATGTAGTCCTGGGAGAGTCCGTCCAAGAGTTCAATTCACTCGCAGTCGTGCGAGACGATCGGGGAAACTCAATCCGACTCCTCACCCCGGTTGCGGGAACGGTCATCGAAATTTCTACCCAAGTGGGTGACTTCGTGAGCGCCGGTGAAACGGTCGCGATTATTCAAGACTCGCGCGAGCAATTGCAGGCCATAGCTCTAGTACCAGTTTCGAGTGTTGGTTCAATTGAAGTCGGACAAGAAGTACAGGTATCAGCTGATTCGGTGCCCGTCGGTGAGTACGGATATTTGAAGGGACGGGTCGAATCGATAGCGACGGTTCCCATGAGTCTTGCCAGAGTCAATCAGTTGGTGGGAAGTGTCGCGGGCTACCAAGATGTTAATACTCTCTCCGAACCAATCGTTGAAGTTCGCGTCTCATTAGTCCTCGATACCGAAACGACCTCCGGGTTTTCTTGGACGATTGGCAGGGGTCCCTCATTCGCATTACTCGCTGGTACTCCGTGGCGCGGAGACGTCATTACCGGTTTTGAGAGCCCACTAACGACTCTGTTTGGTTCTTAATGCGGGTGCAACTGGCGCAGGCGCCAACAGATGGTGGGTTTGCTTGCCTTCGCATGCTTTTTGCGAGTCACGGAGTACACGTGGGTGCCGAAGAACTACGCGAAGTGAGCGGTGTCGGTCGAGATTCTCCCAATTTAGATACCGTCAATTCCACGGCACAATGGTTTGGTTTTGAAACTGAATTGCGTGACATCCGTGACCTCCTTGATGCGCACGAGCAAGGGGCGTTGGAATTCCCGATGATTGCAGAATGGGGAGCAACAAAAGCTCGACAATTCATTGTCGTGACTAAGGTCGATGCAAAATCGATTCAACTCATTGATCCTTTCGTGGGAAGAAGGACGGTTGATCGACTTGAAGCGGGACGCTCATTGAGCGGTCGGGTTCTCTCAATTACAGCCGATCCGGATCGTTCAACTTTTACTCAGGTGCCGGCTACCAATACATTGAAGTTATTTGTCACTAGTAAAAGCGGTGCTGCTTTCGTAATTCTCGCTGGACTCGGGTTGATTGTTCCAGGGATCATTGCTCCAGGTTTGGTGCGAATCTTTGTTGACGATTTCTTGGCACGGGGGGATCGTGACAGTCAAAACACGATCTTGGCCGGGTTATTCGCCATGCTGGTCGTGTCAATAACCCTGACCGTTTTTCAACTAAGTGCAATGAAGCGGCTCAACACTATTGCTGTCACCACACTGGGTGCGCGAATTATGTGGCATTTATTAAGAATGCCGGCGTGGTTCTTGTCATCCCGTGATGCGACAAGTCTTGGTTTTCGGGTGCAGCTCACCCAACAGATTGCAGCCGTACTTTCGGGTGAATTGGCGCTCGCACTCATGGCTGCGTTGACGAGTTTCTTTTTCCTAATCGTCATGTTTGTTTTGTCGCCAATTCTGGGTTTAGTCGCATTTATCGGCTTCTTCACTGTCGTTATTTTGATTTGGCGGGTCGCGCCAACTCGAGTGGAAGTGCGCCAGCGTCAGGCTCGTGAACGAGAAGTTTCAGCGAATCTGCTCGGTACGAGTCTCCGAGTGCTTGACACATTAAAGGCGACAGGAAACGAGAACATCGCATTTGACCGGTCATATTCCTCGTTGGGTCGGTTGCTCAGTCTGGGTAACACGCATTTATGGGCTTGGATGGGAATGCTTCCCACCGCGGTCATGTTGTTTACCAGTGTCTTTGTTCTCGCAACGGGTGCGCTTCTGGTGATTTTTGGGACGATTACCCAAGGAACTTTGGCCGCGTTTTTCCTGTTGCTCTCCGGCTTCCTTGCACCCCTAATAATTTTAGTGCCGAGCATTGATTCATTCCTCAGTTTGCGCGGGTTACTTGATTCGATCGACGACATATTGATGCAGAAGGTCGATCCAGCTTTGCGCGACCCATACCTTGATACCGAACCGGTGCCTCTAGAAATTTACGCTGCAACCATGAGTGAATCAGTGGAACCTGCACCGCTTGAAGTGAAGGATTCCCCCGTATCCGAAGCGGAGGTTGAGGTTGATCACCTTTCGTTATTGGTGGCTCAAGGTGGGCGCAAGCGCGGTCAGAAATCGGGAGTGAGTTCGGGGCTCGCGGTTGATCCGTGGGCCGCATCACTTGATTTGGTCGATGTCACGTTTGGTTACAGCAGAATTAATGCTCCGTTATTGAATAACATTACCCTGAGCATCAAGCCCGGGCGGGTGGTTGCGTTAGTCGGGGCTAGCGGTTCAGGAAAATCAACCGTAGGTCGACTGGTCGCCAGCATGTATCAGCCTTGGCAGGGTGAAATTTCACTCGATGGGAAACCACTGCAATCAATTTCCCAGGAATCAAAAGCAAATGACATCAACTTCGTCAATCAAGATGTGGTGATTTTTCAAGCGTCAATTCGTGACAACATTTCGATGTTTAACCCAGACATTCCAGATCGAAATATTGTTGCGGCGGCCAAAAAAGCACTGATCCACGATGACATTATTTCGCGACCCGGCGGCTACGAGGCCGTATTGGCGCAAGATGGTCGGGATTTGTCCGGCGGGCAACGACAACGCTTGGGCATTGCCCGGGCACTTGTCCGCAATCCACGACTGTTGGTTCTCGACGAGGCAACAAGCTCATTGGATGCCCGAACGGAAATGGAGATAGTCGCTAATCTTCGGGCCCAAGGTTGCACGTCTCTGGTGATTGCGCATCGACTCTCTACCGTGCGTGACGCCGACGAAATAATTGTGATGGATCAGGGCCGAATAATGGAACGAGGCACTCACCGTGAACTTGCGCTTCAGGGTGGGCCGTATCAGGAATTGATGAACTCATGATCAACTCGCGCAATGACCGGATAGCGGCCGTCCGGGCGCGTAAGGCGAATCAGGTGGAGTTTGCCTCGGCGAAATTAGGTCGACTCCTTGACCCTGAGATTTCGCTGCCCTCCGGCTTGATCGGCGGTGGGCGAGTCGGCGAGATTGTGTCAATTCTGGCTGATCAACTGAATTTCGAGCAGCGGCCAATTCAAAGTGATGAATCAAAATCTGAGTTAGTACAGGTTGCGCAAGCTTTGGCGGGATCTGGAATACGAACCCGATCGGTGACTCTTGACAAGAATTGGATTTCGCGGAACACGGTGAACATGGTCGTGCAGACGCCACGGGGTCTGGCTGTGGTGGTCTCTGGTCCGCTGCTTCGCCCAAGCATTGTTGAAGTGAACGCGGACGCCCGCGAGGTAAACGCCGAGATTGCGGCCGAAATCTTGCCGGCCGCACTTGAGGTGATCCGACCGCTCCCGTTAGGGTCCCCACGGGTTTGGGACTTTATGCTGCTGGCCATTTCGGGGCTTCGCCGTGATATCACCTATGCTGTTTTGGCGTCTTTAGCCGTAGGAATTATTAGCCTCGCGATCCCATTGGCAACGAGCATAATTTTTTCCGACGTGGTGCCTGCCGGTGAAATCCAGCGGTTAGGCGTGATTTTTGTAGTGCTACTTTTGCTCGCCAGTGCCTCAGGATTTTTAGTTTATTCACGGACTTATCAGTTTATCCGGATTTTTGACGGTATCGACATGACAATTTTCGGTGCAGTTCTCGATAGAATCTTGCAGTTACCTTTGAGTGCCTTACGGGGATGGTCGAGTTCACGACTCGCCTCCAAGGTGTATTTGAGTCAACAACTGCAGGCGGCAATTGGGCAGGCTATAAGTGTCGGACTTTTTTCAACTCTGCTGGTGGTGCTTAACGGTGTGCTCATGCTTTTCTTGCTTCCAAGTTTGGGTGCCGTCGCAGTAATTCTGGGCCTGCTTTTTTTAGGCATCAGTGCCTTCATGATTAATCGAGAAAAAAAGGATGTTCACGTTGAAAGAGCGGCAGCAGACCAACTCGAGGAAGTGACCCTTGATCTGATTCGTGGTTGGGTACCCATTCGACTCTCGGATGGGGAGACTTCCAGTTTCAGCCGGTGGGCTTCAAGTTTTGCCCAGCACCGGGAGGCATTTAATGGGCGCTGGCAGTCCCAGATGCGAACCGAGATTTTACGGGTCGCTTTTATTTCAGCGACGTCACTTGCCTTTGTTTTTACCGCCTACTCACTGCCGTCGGGCTCAATTTCGTCCGCAAACTTTTTGGCTTTCCTGAGCGCTTTCGGGCAGTTCGCATTCGGATTGGCGGGACTTACGGTCACTTTTCGAGCGTTCACCCATGCCATGGTTGACATTACTCGAATTCAACCGTTGCTTGAAATGGAACCGGAGAGCGGCTCCCGACACGAGGATCCGGGTGTGTTGACCGGAGCTATCGAATTGCGGGGTGTTGGCTTTCGGTACAGCGAAGAATTCCCGTGGGTGCTGCGTGATGTTAATTTTTCTGTTGAGCCACATCAGTTCGTCGCAATCGTGGGGAGTTCCGGGTCAGGAAAATCAACACTACTGCGACTCATGCTGGGTTTTGAGAAGGCGACGTCAGGGATCGTCGCTTACGAAGATACCGACATTTCACGACTGAACATCGCTGCGCTGCGACGCCAGTTCGGTGTGGTTTTGCAGTCCAGTCTGCTTATCCCAGGAACGATTCGCGAAAATATAATGATAACCACCGGGGCGGTGCCCGATTCGCGCTTGTGGCCCCTACTGAAGCAAGTCGACTTGGACATCTTTGTGCGATCTCTACCGATTGGCCTAGACACGATAATTGACGAAGGGGCCCACGTGTTATCCGGTGGGCAGCGTCAACGTTTATTACTTGCTCGCGCCATGGCGCATTCGCCTGCGGTGCTGTTTCTTGACGAAGCAACAAGTGCCTTAGACAACGTCAGTCAAAGGGCGATCTCCGAAAGAATAGGAGGCCTTGGCATGACCCGGGTTGTGATCGCCCACCGTCTTTCTACGATCGAGTCAGCAGATAAAATCATCGTCTTGGACAAGGGATTTATTGTTCAAAGTGGTACCTATTCCGAATTAATGAGCCAAAAGGGACTGTTCGCAGATCTCGTATCGCGACAGGAGTTGTAGTGCGTAAACAAAAACTTCCATTTTTGGCGTGCGTTGGTTTGCTCGCTGGTTGCCTGACACTTGCAGCCTGTGGCTCCGGTGATTCGGCGATCCCACAAACCAATGAGAGTGTGCAACCGTTGCAAACATTGCGCGTTGGCTATTTTGAATCTGCTCCAGGTAGTTTCACCGCGTCGAGTGGAGAACTCAGTGGTTGGGAAGTGGAATTAATCAACGAAGCCGCACGTAACCTCGGGCTTAATGCCGAATTTGTAGCCATGCCATTTAGTGAAATTATTCCGGAAGTTGAATCCGGGAAAGTTGACCTCGGGGTGGCCAGTATTTTTGACACGCCTGACCGTCAGGTTCAGGTGGACTTTGTGAATTACTTCCAAGGTGGCACAGCCTGGGCTGCGCTCACAAGCACGATTCAAGCGCCATTTGATCCATGTGGATGGTCTGTAGCCGGAATCAAAGGAACAGCCCAACTCGCACAATTTTTGCCGTCGGTATCCACACAATGTCTCACCCAAGGTAAAGACCCAATTACGATTTTAACAGTAGATAACGTTTTGAACGCTGTCGATTTGGTGCGGCTCGGTGAGGTTGACGCTTTCGTGGCTGACAGTCCAGTTGTGGCATACGCCGTGCAAAGTTCCGGCGGACAACTGGCCCAAGCAGGTGTTGTCGAAGAGATTCAACTTTATGGAATGGCTGTCAGCAAAGACAACCCGTCGCTCTCTGCGGATCTAACCCGGGCTTTTACTATTTTGATGTCGGATGGTTGGTATGAGCGCTTACTCGGTAAGTGGGGCGTCGAAGATGGAGTAGTCACGAACTTCGGAATCAATGGAGGCAGTGCCGGTGACTGATCAAGACTTGACGCAACAAAAGCTTAATAAGAGTTCTCGGTGGTCTACCTTGACCTACCGGTTAGCCATGCTCATCGCTGCACTCCTTGGGATCTCTGCCGTGCTTACCACGACATTTGCCGTGAAATCTGTTCAGGACTCACTTTATGAAGAAGTCACCCAATCAATGCTCAATGTCCACGGTGCGGTGGCTACGACCATTGCTCTGGAGTACCAGGCGCTCCAGAATTATCGCGAGGCTACTCTGGAGAACCGTCAGGCCTCATTAAAAGATGTTGCAGCGCCGATAACGGAATCACTGGATCAATTGGTTGCCGCGGTGGGTCGTGGTGAATTGACGCAGTCCCAGGCGCAGGGAATGGGTTTGGACATGTTGCGCAACGTGCGGTTCGCCAATGAAGACTATTTCTTCACTTACAACAAAGACATGGTTGCTATTGGGCATCCGGATGCAAAATTTCAAGGCAAATATCTCGGTGATATGCAAGATCCGAATGGCCAATACGTGATTAGAGACTTAAAAGATATCGCGTACAACCAGGGTTCAGGTTTCTACAAATACCAGTGGGTTCGATTAGATGAAGTAACACCCGTACCAAAGATTGCCTACTTATTCCTGTACCAACCTTGGGACTGGATGATCGGGACTGGCGTCTACGTTGACGACATCGATCAGCAGGCGCAAGATCGCTTGAATATTGTCAAAGATGAACTTGCCAGTTCACTTGCCGACATCAGTTTCTCACAAGACAGTACGTTTCTTGTTCTCGATAGCGCCGGTCAGGTGGTGATTAGTCCGTACGGGAACGTGGAAACGGCTTGGCTCGGTGACACGGTGCAAGGCCAGAGCGTTGCACAAGGCATCGTGGCGAGTGCTCCTAGTGCTACGGGAGTTGTGAGTGAACAGGTTGTCACCGCACAACTTCGCAATGGCGAGTCGGAGCGGTGGGTCACCAACGTTTCGACCTTCCCCGATCTCGGCTGGTATCTGGTTTCCGCCGTACCCGAAGCCGAGTTAGGGGCGCCAGGTCGTTCAATTGCGATCCAGCAAACCATTATGGGAATTGTGGTGTTGATCCTCGGTCTTGGTGCGGGTCTGCTGCTTAGCCGTCGGATTGTTAAACCGGTTGAGACGATCACCACCGCCGCCCGAGACTTGGCAGAGGATCGATTCGAACCGGATTCACTGAACGCCGCGGCGCAGCGAAAAGACGAAGTCGGCGAACTCGCGCGAACATTCCAGCGCATGGGTAAAGAGTTAATTGATCGTGAGCGCAAACTGCGTGAACAGGTCGCTAAATTGAAAGTGCAAATCGACCGAAGCAAACTTGCACAAGATGTGGACGAAATCACCGAGTCCGAATACTTCCAGCGGATTAAGGCGCAAGCCGAGGAGTTACGCAAAAATAAGCCTGGCACCCATAAGGATAAGGACCAATGACGTGAAAATTTTCCCAGTAATTGCTTCTCTGGGTCTGCTCGCTTCATTTGCGGCTGCTCCGGTAGCCGCACAATCCGAGTCAACTCAAAGCCTGGTTGTTGTCCAGCAAATAGGTACCTATGACTATTTGGCGGGTCCTAATTATCAAGGATTGCTGCCAATTCGTGAGATCTTCCGAGACGCTGAGATTGGACTTGGAACCTTTGCCAATCTTGATGGTGAGATGGTTGTACTCGACGGAGTTGTTTACCGGGTGGGAACTGACGGTGTGCCCAGACAAGCCTCGACCAAGCGTTTGACCCCGTTCATGCAAGTTGTTGATTTTGATGCCGAACGCTCAATGCGAGTTGCGCCTAACACTGCCTGCAGTGCGCTTCCCTCTTTGATCGATACGCTCGCTAGGACCACGCAGGGAATCGTCGCCGTGAAATTGAGCGGTGTGTTTTTTGATATTGAACTGCGAAGTGTTCCGGCTCAAGTTGAACCGTTCCCCTCACTCGTTGAAGTGATCGGCACCCAGATTAAGTTTCCGCTGGGGCGGGTCAATGCCACCCTGGTTGGCTTTCGCCAAGGACCAGATGCCCAAGGAATTGGCGCACCCGGTTTACATCTACACGGACTGACCAAGTCGAAGGGCGCCGGTGGTCACGTTCTTTCCTGTGTGACCGGACCGAGGGTTTTACTGGAAGTGCAAAAAACCCAAGGTGTGCGGGTTTATACCCCGTAACGCTAATGGCTATATCGTTTGCGCTGTGACACCCGAAGATTGCGTGCTGGCGGCATGCGATGCAGCACTTAATGGCAAAGATATTGTGACCGACCCGGATATTTTGCGTTCCTATTCCCGAGACCGTTCCACGGGATCCACGGCGGGGGAGCCTTTCGCTGTGGTCTTTCCTCGTTCCACCGAAGAAGTGGCCGCAATCATGTCCGCGGCGCACCGGTACCGAGTCCCGGTTGTCCCCCGCGGCGCCGGTTCTGGGCTTAGCGGTGGCAGTAATGCCGTTGATGGCTCACTCGTCCTCTGCGTTGAGCGAATGTCAGATGTCCTCGCGGTAAATGTTGATGACGGGTACGTTGAAACCCAACCAGGAATTATGAATACCGAACTGCGCGAACATGTCGCACTCTCGGGCATGTGGTACGCGCCGGACCCGGCAAGCAAAGATTTCTGCTCGATTGGTGGAAACGTCAATACGAACGCCGGGGGATTGTGTTGCGTGAAGTACGGCGTCACAAGGGATGCGGTACTGGGTCTGGAAGTCGTGATGGCTGATGGTCAGACAACCCGTCTTGGTCGACGCACCATCAAGGGAGTTGCCGGGTACGACTTAGCCGGTCTTATGGTCGGTTCCGGTGGCACGCTGGGAATCGTCACAATGGCCAGGCTGCGCTTGCGACCGATGCCTGCTCCCGCGACCACCGCGATAGCAATCTTTGACAATGTTGCTGACGCCGGTCGGGCTTCATCGGCGATTATGTCCGAACTCACCCCGAGCATGCTTGAACTCATGGATCAGCAAACACTTCGGGTGGTAGAAAATTGGCGACCGATGGGTCTGGATACAAGCGCCGGTGCACTTCTCGTTGCCCAAACCGATTCAGGGTATGGCAGCGCGCTGGCCGATGCGGATCGACTCCTTCAGATTTGTGAGCAGAACGGGGCAAGCCTTGCTCACCGCTCTGAAGATGAAGCAGAGTCGCAAATGCTTCTCGGCGCCAGACGAATGGCCATCTTGGCCATTGAAGCGCAAGGCGATTGGCTACTGGATGACATTGCGGTGCCCCGATCCAATCTGGCAGAAGCCATGGTGCGTATCCAGGACATTGCGGCCCGCCGCGATGTCACCATTTGCACCTTCGGCCATGCAGGTGATGGAAACTTGCACCCCACGATCGTGACCCAACGGGGGGACCATGAGGCCGCTGCCCGGGGACTGCTGGCCTTTGACGACATTCTGGAAGTTGCACTTACCCTGGATGGAACCGTCACTGGCGAGCACGGTGTGGGAAATCTCAAGCGGGAGGCCCTCGCCCGTGAATTGGATGACGTTGCGATTGGACTGCACGCTCGAATCAAGGCCGCTTGGGATCCGCAAGGAATTCTCAATCCCGGAAAATCGTTGCCACGCTGGTGAACCCTCGAGTTCACCAGCAGGTGACCAGTCCGGATCGCGGACAAACCCGGTATTCGCCCCAACTAACTGCGACTTGATCTGGCATAGTTATATATGGAACCCGGCGAAGATTGTGGTGCACACCCCCCTGTTGCGTCTGCTTTGTCGGGTTCCCCGCACGGGCTGGGAACACTCTAGGCTGCGCTCATGAGGATTGAAATATCACATGACCGCTGACCGCGTGCTCGTTGCCGGTGTTGACTCCTCAACCCAGTCGGTAAAGATTGTTGTGCGCGACGCACAGACCGGTGAGTTAGTTCGAGAGGCCCGAGCCTCACATCCCGATGGCACCGAAGTAAATCCAGTTGCGTGGTGGGATGCTCTTAATTCGATTGTGCCCGCGGCGCTCGAGGGCGTGTCCGCAATCAGTGTGGCCGGTCAACAGCACGGCATGGTGGCGCTGGATTCCCAGCACGTGATTGTGCGTGATGCACTCTTGTGGAACGACACTCGATCCGCCCAGGCAGCCGAAGATTTGGTGCAGGAACTTGGTGGTCCGTCCACGTGGTCGGCGGCGGTGGGCAGCGTTCCCGTCGCGGCTTTCACGGTGTCGAAACTGCGGTGGATGGCCCAGCACGAACCAGAAAATGCTCAACGCACAAGCAGTGTTGTATTGCCGCACGACTATCTCACCTGGATGCTCGCGGGCAAGCCGTCAAATCTAACGACGGATCGTGGTGATGCCAGCGGGACCGGTTACTGGTCCCCGTTAACCAATGAATATCGGCAGGATCTGGTAGAACTCGCGATCGGCCACGAACTCGTACTTCCCCGAGTGGCCGGTCCGAGTGAGGCCGTTGGAACAGCAATCGGTATTGGTCGCGACGACATCGTGATCGGCCCCGGGACGGGTGACAACATGGGAGCTGCTTTGGCACTCGGTGTGAAACCGGGAGACGTTGTCGTTTCACTGGGAACGTCGGGCACCGCATTTGCCGGGTCGAATTCACCGACCCAAGATCCGTCGGGCTTCGTTGCCGGTTTTGCCGACGCTACGGGAAACTATCTGCCACTCGTGTGCACACTCAATGCCGCCCGCATTTTGACAGCGACCGCTGCGATGCTCAATGTTGACTTTGACGAGTTCGCGAGACTTGCTCTCACAGCAGCCCCCGGTTCTGGCGGGTTGTCATTTATTCCATACCTTGACGGTGAGCGCACGCCCAACCTGCCGGATGCTCGCGGCTCACTGCACGGGATGACCCGTGAAAATATGACCGCAGAAAACTTGGCAAGAAGTGCGATTGAAGGAATGTTTGGTGGACTCGCTGATGCGGTTGATGCACTGACCCGAGCGGGTGCCCCCGTGCATCGAGTCATTCTCATTGGAGGCGCGGCTGCCAACCCAGCGGTAGGTGAAGTCGCTTCCACCATGTTCAACGCGCCGGTTGAAGTGCCGCCCGCAGGGGAGTACGTTGCTGACGGCGCTGCTCGGCAAGCAGCGTGGGTGCTCACGGGTGAATTGCCGTTGTGGAATGACGGTGGTGCTGGTCAAACGCGGTTTTTTGAGCCCGACTACCACGAAGGGATCCGGTCAAACTTTCGTACTGCCTGGGCGTCTTTGTTCGGCTAAAGCGGTAAGTTAACTGGATGGACTTCCTCACCGTTGCCGTCTTTGCCTTGGTTGGAGCGGCCGCCCAATTTGTCGATGGCACGCTCGGAATGGGCTTCGGAGTCACCTCGGCCACACTTCTCACCGTCTTGGGTTACAGCGCCGTTGCCGCCTCCGCGGGAACGCACGCCGCAAAGGTGGGAACGTGTTTTGCTTCGGGAGTGAGCCACTGGCGCGAGGGAAATGTTGACTGGCGGGTACTTATCGCGGTCGGTGTTCCTGGAGCATTTGGCGCCTTTATTGGCGCTGTCGTACTGACAAACGTTGCCATCGACGGAGCCCGAGTCTGGATGGCCGCAATTCTGTTCTTCCTCGGGATCAGCATTATCGCTCGCTTTGGATTCGGTAAATCACTGCTTCCGGAAATGCGTTTACGCACCCGCAATTTATGGCCGATTGGTCTCTTTGGTGGATTTGTCGATGCAACGGGTGGTGGGGGTTGGGGTCCGGTCGCGACACCCTCGCTCATGACAGTGACGCGTCACGCACCGCACCGCATTGTCGGCACCGTGAGCGCCTCCGAGTTTTTGGTAGCTGTCTCCGCCTCGATGGGATTCCTCGTGGGTGCAAGTGAATCCGACGTTCCTTGGTTGGCGGTACTGGGCCTGATAATCGGTGGCGTAATTATGGCTCCATTCGCCGCTCGCTTCGCCAGAAGAGCGCCGACACGACCACTGGGTGTTGCCGTGGGTGGAATTGTGCTCGTTGCCAACACCGCGGTGATTGCCGCCGTTCTGGGAATTCCTGGAGTGGTCGCAGGAGTTCTGGCGGGAATCGAAATCTTAATCACCGTTGTAATCGTTGTGAAGGTGCGGCGGGCTACCGTACCGAAGTGAAAACTTGGTCGAGAATCTTCGCGACCTGCACCGATTGCCACGCATTGGGAAGCCAACCGCCGTTTCCGCTGATTCGCTCACTTACGTTTTCAAACATCAATTGATATGAATCAACCGGAGCAAATTTTTCCGTGTTTGTTATGCCATTGGTTGTGATGGTTAATTCGCTTTCTTGACGGTAGCTGGTGAAAGCCTGATCTCCGGGCAGGGTGATTTCTCCCTCTGTTCCCTTGAGCACGAAGCGTTGTGACGGGTGCATGGCGAATGACGCAACGATCGCCCCAGATCCTTTACACGTTGAATTATCAAAATTGAACTGAGTCTTCATCGTCATGTCGACCTGCTCACCGAGTTTCTCCTCGTGTGCTGAAGTGACCGAGTAGTTGGTCTCTTCGGCGAGAAGCGCAACGAGTGCATGTAGTGGGTAAATGCCAACGTCGTACAGCGCGCCACCACCCTTGTTTGGGTCTAGCCGGTAATTACCTTTTGTTACACCGTCGAATGTGAAGGTACCGAGGTAGTTGGTCGGTGAGCCGATGGCATCGCTGGAAACCAATTGCCCGAGGCGTTGTGAACGTGGATGCCACAGCGACCAGACGGCTTCAACCAAGAGCAAGCCTTTGTCTGTCGCGTGCTGATACGCAGTGTCGGTGTCGCCGGCATTAAGGACCATTGGCTTCTCGCAGAGAACATGTTTGCCCGCGTCAAGGGATTTAATAATCCAAGGAAGATGTGCATCGTTATTCAACGAAATGTAGACGGCATCGACCTTTGGATCTTGGATCAGTTTTTCGTAGGAGTCATACACAACCTTCGGCGACAAACTCCGCGCCCGGTTTTCATCACGTGCCGCAGCCGCATAGAGCGTCCCGTTTTTCGAGTTGTGCAGTGATGCTGCCGTCGTCCCGGTTGCCAGACCGCCGGCGCCAATAAATCCCCAGTTAACCATTCCTTGTTCAGACATGCTCCTAGTCTCTCCGACTAGTTGTTCAGGAGTACCGGCGACTCGGGCAGTCCGTTATGTGCGGCAGAAGTCTCCGCCGCCTCCATCAATGCCACGACGTCGCGTGAATCGATTGGCTGCACCTGCATCACCGCACCGTCTTGGAGAAGGGCCGCCAGTTCCCGGTGAAATTCGTAGGGCGGTACGACATCAAGTTCCAATTCGGTTCGAGCACCGGTTGAGTCGATAAGCGACAACTTGGCAGGTAGGTCGGCAACGGCGGGTTCGGCTGCCGCGTCCCAATCACCAATGATCGCACCCGTCGTGCCTAGGGCGTAGAATTTTGGCTTGCGTGCCGCGGCTAAATCGGAATTTACGAAACTTGCCGTGCGACCGTCAACGAAGGTAATTGCGACTTCAGCGTGATCGGCGTTGGTCACGTGATCCCAGTGACGCTTGTGGTTGTGACCGGTGACGTGTGCGACCTTTTCGGGGAAGAGGTTCAGAATCTGGTCGAGGTAGTGTGACCCCCAGTCAAAAATCGCACCCCCGGAAACGTCAGACATTGAATGCCAGTAGTCGCACGGCCGCGAATATCCGCCCACGAAGGATTCATAGGAAAACAGTTCTCCCACAGAGCCCTCGCGAACGAGGCGACGCATCGTGACAAAGTCCGCATCGAATCGACGGTTTTGATACACAACCAGAACGCGCTCTTTCTCACTTGCAAGTGCAATGAGTTCATCACACTGATCGGCGGTGAGTGCCATTGGTTTTTCCAAGACCACGTGTAGACCGCGGTGAAGGGATTCCTTCGCCCAAGAATAGTGACTATTTGGCGGGGTTGAAATTACGACAATGTCAATGAGCCCACTGTCGAGCATCTCCATGGAATCGGTGAAGGTCACCGCGTCAGGGGCTAACTCAAGTGCCGCTGCGATCCGCTCGGGGTTAAGGTCTGCAACGGCTCGGAGTTCAAGTCCCGGAGTAGCCGCAACGGCCAAATTGTGCTCGTGGCCGATCGCTCCATAGGCGAGCAGGCCAACACGGAAGGGGGCAGTTTCGGTATCAGGCACGACATCTAACCTAGTGGTGCTGCAACGAGTATGCAGAACCATGCGCCTAAAGTGTGAAATAGCGGTAACTTTGCTTAGTCCAAAAATTTGTCAATCCGATGTTATTGAAATGGAGTTTCCATGTCCGAACAGGTCCTCGCCGGGAAAACCGCACTAATTACCGGTGCATCGCGCGGAATTGGTCGGGCGATCGCGCTGAGTTTTGCCCAGTCGGGTGCCGACGTTGCGCTGGTGGCCCGCGACGGGCAAAAACTGGAGAACCTAGCCAAAGAAATAAGGGAATTGGGACGCACGGCTCAAGTAATAACCGCGGATCTTTCGGCAGAAGATGCCGTTGAGTCGATCTGCACCGCGCTTGACTTCGATGCACTCAATATCCTGGTCAATAACGCCGGTGGTAACTCTTTCATGTCCACGACGGAGAAAATGCGTCTCTCGGGTTGGCGCAAGACCATGCACCTCAACCTCGACTCACTCGTCGCCCTCACCCAGGGGGTTATTCCTCGCTTGGTCAATTCCGGTAACGGTTCGGTGATCAACGTGTCCTCGGTGGCGGGGCTTCGAGGCTCACCCTTCATGTCCCACTACGGCGCCGCCAAGGCGGCTGTGATCAGTTTCAGTCGCAGTCTTGCCGTTGAACTCGCCACCCAAGGCGTGCGGGTTAATTCACTCGTTCCCGGTTGGATCGAGACCGACCTCACTGATTTCCTGCGGGAAACCAAGGAAGCCGAGGCGGGCGCACTGTCCCGGGTCCCCATGGGCCGCTGGGGCCGCGCCGAGGAAATCTCCGCCGCTGCACTGTTCCTTGCGAGTGATGCCTCAAGTTTTATGACCGGTCAAGAGCTCATCGTTGACGGTGGCTTGTCAGCAATGCCGTGAACTATGCCGTTAAAGCCGAAAAGAGCGCGTTCCGGGTGCACAATGGACTCATGTAAATAACGTGTGAGAGCACCTACTGGGAAGGAACTGCCATGAGCAATAACGCATCCAGTCGTACGAGCAGTCGTACTAGCCGTATTGAGGCAAAGTACAAGGGCAACCGAAGCGAGGCTCGTTTCTTTGCCGCTCGAAATAGTGCGAAGCAGTCGTGCGACGACCTGCGGACGGCAATCCGAAAATCCCAAATTCATAGCGTTATGCGTGACGAACTTTTACTGGCGGTTGATCGAGCAGAAGCATTGGTTAAAGAGGTTGAGCCAACCCAGATCCATCCAGGGGCGGAAATTCGACAGCTGGCCAAGGAGATTGAGCACCTGCAACTTGCCGAGCAGTGGGTTGCCGCAGCGGATCGGGTGATGGCACGACTAGGAACGCAGGGTCCCATGCAATCCCGCACCGAATTGGAAGAAGCGCAGGAAGCTGTCATGTGGTGCGTCAGGGCCAGCGAGTGGAATGGTCAACTCACCGCAGCCGGAACACAACTGCAAAAGGTTGTCGCGGAAGCCGAGATCCACGCGGCCCGAGTGAACTGAATTTATTTGACAAGTGAGGCCACCGGGATTTTCCTCGGTGGCCTCACTTATGTCAGGTCAAACAAATTAGTTTAAGAACGTAGATTGAACGAACACTCGAGTTGCTTGGATTTCGGGTGCCAGGAACTTGTCGGGGCCGGCTCCGGCTGTGGTCTTTCGCAACTCGCGAAGGAGATTCCCTGTTACCGGTCCGGGAACAAGTGGTGCGCGTAGTTCAAGTCCGCGGCTCGCGGCCATGAACTCAATCGCAATGATTGTGGTGAGGTTGGATACAGAGCTGCGTAACTTGCGACCGGCGTGCCAACCCATGGACACGTGATCCTCTTGCATTGCCGAACTCGGAATCGAGTCAACGCTCGCTGGGACGGCTAGACGCTTGCAGTCACTGACCAAAGCTGCCTGGGTGTACTGCGCGATCATGAGGCCGGAGTCAACCCCGGGGTCGTCGGCCAAGAACGGTGGTAGGCCGTGATTTCGGTTCTTGTCTAGGAGTCGATCGGTACGACGCTCACAAATCGAACCTAAATCGGCTGCAGCAATTGCCAAGAAATCCAAAACGTATGCGACCGGGGCTCCGTGAAAGTTGCCGTTACTGGTCACTTCACCGGAGGGAAGAATCACCGGGTTGTCGATGCTCGCGGCTAATTCGTTCTGGGCGACATTTTTTGCGTGGTTGATCGTGTCGCGAACCGCACCGGTCACTTGGGGTGCACACCGCAGGCTGTAAGCATCTTGTACGCGGTCGTCATTGAGTTTGTGGCTGTCCACAATGGGCGAATCCGCAAGGGCGGCAAACATATTCGCCGCACTGACCGCTTGTCCGGCGTGTGGTCGCAGCGGTTGGTGCAACTCTGGCCGGAACACTTGATCTGTTCCCATAAGAGCCTCGACGCTCATCGCGGCACCTAGGTCTGCTGCGTTACAGAGACCTTCAAGGTCGGCAATCGCCATGATTAACATTCCGAGCATGCCGTCGGTGCCATTGATTAATGCGAGGCCTTCTTTTTCCTTGAGCTCAACGGGTGAGATCCCGGCTGCATTTAACAGCGATGCAACGTCTCTTAAGTCACCGTTGGAATCGCGTGCTTCACCTTCACCCATGGCGACAAGTGCACAGTGAGCGAGAGGCGCGAGGTCCCCGCTGCAACCCAGAGAACCGAACTCGTAAACAACCGGAGTGATCCCGGCGTTGAGGATTGCCGCGTAGGTTTGCGCGACCTCTGGGCGCACGCCGGTGCGGGCGGAAGTGAGGGTCTTCAGTCGAAGGAACATGGTGGCCCGAACGACTTCGCGCTCGACCTCATTACCGGAGCCGGCCGCGTGGCTACGGATCAGTGACTTTTGTAGTTGCACGCGGCTTTCCAGTGGGATGTGACGGTTGGCGAGTGCGCCGAAGCCGGTTGAGATTCCGTAGACCGGTGTTTCCTGGTGGGCGAGTTTGTCCACGTAGGCGCGGCTGACCTTCATCGCTGCGAGTGCCTCCGCACTGATTTCTATCCGGGAGTTTCCACGTGCAACGTCGATTACTTCATCGACACTTGGAGGAGTGGTTCCCAAAATCACGGTGTGCGTCATGTGGCGAGTGCCTTTCCGGCCAGGTAGGTGTGGGCTATCTGCGGCACACCCGGACGATACGCGAGAAAATCAATGGATGGCGCGGTAAGGATTATGAAGTCCGCTTTCATGCCGGGGGTGAGCATCCCAACGTCCGTTCGAGCAAGTGCTTGTGCACCGCCGCGAGTGGCGGCGCGAACCGCCTGATCGACACTCATGTGCATTTCGCGGACTGCGAGGGCGATCACGAGTTGCATTGACGTGGTGAATGAACTTCCCGGATTGCAGTCGGTGGCGAGGGCTACTTGAACACCGGCGTCGAAGAATCTCCGGGCATCGGGGTATGGGGAACGAGTTGAGAACTCAACTCCGGGCAACAATGTCGCAACGATTCCGGCGCCAGCGAGTAATTCAAGTTCAGAGTCAGACGTGTGGGTCAAGTGATCTACGGAGACGGCCCCCAGTTCACATGCAACCTCAATTCCACCAATTGACTCAAGCTGATTCGCGTGCAATTTCACCAACAATCCGGCATTTAATCCTGCGTTAAGAACCTTGCGTGCCTGTTCCGGGGTGAACGCACCCCTGTCGCAGAACACGTCGATCCAACGTGAGTAAGAAAGGACGGCTTCGAGCATTTCCCCGCACACGAGATCCACGTAGGCGTCAGGATCTGCCGCGAACTCAATAGGGACGACGTGTGCGCCCAGGAAAGTAGTCTCGGGAGTGAACTCACGGGCAATGCGAAGGCTTCGCACTTCGCTACTCACGTCAAGTCCGTATCCGGACTTGATCTCAAAGGTGGTGATTCCGCTGGCGTGAAACTCGGCAACAAGTGACTCGCAGTTGGAGCGCAATTCGGAGTCCGTTGCGGAGCGAGTTGCCGCGACCGTTGAACGAATTCCACCAGCGGCGTAGGACTCACCATTCATGCGCGCTGCGAATTCAGCGGAACGCTCGCCAGCAAAAATCAAGTGCGAGTGGGAGTCAACAAACCCCGGGAGAACGGCGCAATTCGAGGCGTCGATCACGTGATCACAATCACTCGGGGCGTCAGTTTCTGGCCCGACCCAGCTGATCAGGCCGTCCGCGAAAGTGAAAGCGAACCCGTTTTTGCGGTACGGGCCAAAGCCTTCATTGGTGACCAACTCACCGACATTGCGAACAAGGGTGTTCACGCTGGGGGGCCTTCACCCTCGGTCATCGGGATACGAACACCTTTTTCTTGGGCGACGTCGCAGGCAATGTCGTAACCGGCATCAACATGGCGAATAACACCCATGCCCGGATCGTTGGTCAACACGCGCCTGATCTTCTCACCGGCGAGTTCGGTGCCGTCGGCCACGGTGACTTGGCCCGCGTGGATGGATCGGCCCATTCCGACGCCACCACCGTGATGAATGGAAACCCATGAGGCGCCGGATGCAACGTTGACCATTGCGTTGAGCAGGGGCCAGTCTGCGATTGCGTCCGACCCGTCAAGCATCGACTCGGTCTCGCGGTAAGGGGAGGCAACGCTTCCACAATCGAGGTGGTCACGACCGATCACGATCGGCGCTGAGAGCTCACCACTGGCGACCATGTCGTTGAATTTTGCGCCGGCTTTGTCGCGCTCGCCGTACCCCAGCCAGCAGATGCGGGCCGGAAGGCCCTGGAAAGCAACCCGGTCTTGGGCCATGGTGATCCAGCGACGCAGGTGGTCGTTCTCTGGGAACAGATCCAAGATCGCTTGATCGGTTTTGTAAATATCTTTTTCATCACCGGAGAGAGCAACCCAGCGGAATGGTCCTTTGCCTTCGCAGAATAGCGGACGGATGTAGGCGGGAATGAATCCGGGGAATTCAAAAGCGCGATTAAAGCCACCCTTTCGAGCTTCATCTCTGATTGAATTTCCGTAGTCGAATACTTCAGCGCCACCATCCATGAAACCGACCATTGCTTCAACGTGTTTGGCCATTGCAAGCTGGGCCCGCTCGGTGAATTCATCGGGCTTTTTATCGGCGTATTCATGCGCGTCGCCGAAATCAATGTCCTCGGGGATGTAACTCAGTGGATCGTGCGCCGAGGTTTGGTCGGTAACAATATCGATGGGAACACCACGGCGCAGTAACTCTGGGAACACTGTGGCTGCATTACCAACCAGACCAACGGAGAGTGCCGTACGGCTTTTTTTGGCGTCCAATGCGAGTTTCAATGCGTGCTCAATGTCGTCGGCAACCACGTCGAGGTAGCGATCAACAACCCGACGGTGCAAACGGCTCGGATCGATATCGACTACGAGGCAAACCCCTTCATTCATGGTGACCGCGAGAGGTTGCGCCCCGCCCATGCCACCGCAGCCTGCGGTCAGTGTCAAAGTGCCGGCGAGGGTTCCGCCAAACTTCTTGTGAGCAACGGCGGCGAATGTTTCATAGGTGCCCTGCAGGATGCCTTGGGTGCCAATGTAAATCCAAGACCCGGCGGTCATCTGGCCGTACATGGTCAACCCCATGTGCTCCAAGCGGCGGAACTCGGGCCAGTTGGCCCAGTCGCCCACCAGATTTGAGTTCGCGATCAAAACGCGGGGCGCCCATTCGTGGGTTTGCATGACGCCAACCGGCCGACCGGATTGCACCAACATGGTTTCGTCATTCTTCAACGTCTGCAGGGTGCGGATCATGGCGTCGTAGCTGCGCCAGTCCCGGGCGGCCTTACCGGTGCCGCCGTAGACAACCAATTTTTCCGGATATTCGGCGACTGCGGGGTCGAGGTTGTTCTGCAGCATTCGCATCGCTGCCTCTTGCCCCCAACCCGGTGCGGTGCGGGTGGTGCCGCGGGCCGCATGGATCTCGCGGGTGGGGTCGTAGGTCGCGGTGATCAGATTCTCGGTTGTCATGGGCAAAGTCTGCTGCAAAGAAGCCAAACGAAAAGGGCTAATGGACATTCTTAGTCTCAAATGCGAGACTGCCGTCATGACCCAGGTACCCGCCGCGAATCGGACCCTTGATGTGCTGCTTGTTTTGGCGAGAAGTGCCGGCCCGATTCCCGCCGCCGTGATCGGTCGGGAGTTGGCAATCCCGAAATCTTCGCTCTACCACCTACTTGCGGCAATGCAGGCAAAAGGATTTGTCACGCCGATCGCCGAGAGTCGTGCGGAAAATTCACTATGGGGCTTAGGGGTGAGCGCATTTGAAGTGGGTTCTGCTTACGTACGTCACGAACCACTTGAAGCGCGCGCTCGCCCGGTCTTGGTCTCATTAATGAAACAGGTTTCAGGTATCGCGCCACTTGTAGGCCACGTGGGAATTCTGCGGGGGAGTGACACCTACTACCTGCTCAAGGAAAGTACGGGTGGACACATCACGGTTGTTTCTGAAATTGGGGTGCGACTTCCAGCCTCCCTGACGGCGTCTGGTCGGGCAATACTGTCCTTTCTTTCGGCCGCTCAAATTCGGGCGCTGTTCCCCAATTCGAATGCCTTCGTTAATCGAACAGGGAGAGGTCCTGTAAACCTGACACAGTTGAAACGGTTGCTGTCAAAGGAACAAACACAGGGCTATGCAATTGAGACAGGGTTGATCACACGCGATCACTCATCCGTTGCGGCAGCAATATTTGATCACCTAGGTGAACCGGTTGCGGCAATCAATCTCGTGTTCCGCGACACTACAGTTGATCTCCCAACCCACCAAATACTTATTGAGGCCGTGCAAGGATCAGCACGCGAACTCACAAAGCGACTTGGCGGACGGCTACCCGGTTACGTAAAGGATGTGAAATGAACTCAGATCCGAACTGGCCATCAGCATCAGAACTATTGACCGAAAATTCCACCGCCAGGGTCGCACTGCTGGGAATTCCCGCCCACCAAACGTCGATCAGCCCGACCCGCGCCGACACCACACCACCCGCCGTGCGTGAAGCGCTCCTGCGGTTTTCAACCTATTGCTCAACCCACGACCGGGATATGCGAGATCTCGAAGTCTTTGACGCCGGCAATATAAAGGCACCAGACCATGCTGCCGGTGAACAACGCGTTCGCGAAAAAGTCCAAGAGCTCACGGACAAGTTCGTTATTGCAATTGGCGGAGACAACTCCATTACCTACTCGGTCGCAACGGGATTGTGGGGTAGTGACATTGCGAGCGCGGGGCTTATCACTTTCGACGCCCACCACGACCTGCGAGACGGCGAATCAAATGGTTCACCCGTGCAACGATTAGTCAATGCCGGGTTAAACGGTGCGAATATCGTCCAAATCGGGATCGCGGACTTCTCTAACTCGCCGCAGTACGCCACGAGAGCGAAGGACTATGGAATCACCGTTATTCCTCGCAGTGAACTACGCACCCGCAGCTCCGAAAGCGTCATTGCGCAAGCACTTGAAATAGCAGGTTCCGCGGGTGGCCCGATTCACGTCGACTTCGACGTTGACGTGTGCGATCGCTCCGTTGTTCCGGGTTGTCCGGCAGCAGCGCCCGGCGGAATCAGTGCTGATGAATTTCGAGACTTTGCCTACCTGGTTGGGAAAAGTCCGCAGGTCGCCTCGGTGGACTTTACCGAAGTTGATGCCCAAGCAGATTCGGTTGACGGACGAAGCGTTCGACTGCTCGCCGTCTCAATCATGGAGTTGCTCTGCGGTTTTCAGGGACGTAAAATTAATTGATCGGCCCAACGGGCAATCGAGTTTCAACGACTTCACCGTCAACCAATTCAATCCGGTAAGCGGCGGGACCGTCGGGGTCATTTGTGTCAAGATCAGTTACAACTTCAATAGCCGTCGTGTCTTGGTACAAAATCCCGATCCGGTCGTCCGTTGCATAGGTTGTCGGCAACGAACCATTGGCTACCAATTCATGAACGAGCGGGCGGCGTTGCTTCTCGGAGTCGTAATGCACGCCATTGCCATAGGGCAATA
>Ga0335398_10001664_pt1 | contig 37227 bp, 42 predicted proteins | sample BON03_FD_205742 | JGI IMG/M metagenome (GOLD analysis project Ga0335398, IMG submission 205742) | Freshwater microbial communities from Lake Bonney liftoff mats and glacier meltwater in Antarctica - BON-03 (spades assembly) (version 2) | ecosystem: Environmental > Aquatic > Freshwater > Ice >... | reverse complement strand
CGATAGGCAACTTGCCTTGGTGGCCATCCTCAACAGATTTTCCATGTTCATCCTGCCATTCGTATTCAATGTTAAACACCACGAGACTCTTGACTAGCTGGATCACCCTATCCTTCTCCGTGTCCCACAACTTGGGCTCATTTTCGTTCCAGTCGGTTATGGCCATAAACCGCTCTTTCCAGGATTTCGGTATGGTCGCCGCCATCACCACCGCCGCAGTTGCGTCGCCTTCGTCGACCGTCTCTTCTGCCTTGACGGCGCTCGCGGCCGCGTCGGTGTCGTTGTCGATCTTGGCCAACACCATGTCGAGCAGGTACTTGGTAAACTCGGGCGTGTAAAACGATGCTTCAACCTTGTCGTCCTTGATTATCTTATTGTTAGCCCGCCTTGCGTCCCCGCCCATGGCGTTCAGAATCCGGTAGAAAAAGACGTCCACTGCTCGAAAAGCCTTGACTGGAGACTCCACCGTGTGCGGGCACTTTTCATCGGCACCCGCTACGACCCCGATTGTGACCGATTTCCCGGCGGCGACATGAACCCGGTATGCGCTTGATGTGGAGAGAAGCTGCGACCGAAGCCGGTATGCCGACGCGGCGTAGCTGATGGGCTCGAGTTTAACACCCGTTGTGAGCCAGCTCTTAGCCAATTCAAGCAGCTCGCGGGCGCTCAGAACAATGTCAAAAACGCTGCGGGGTTCGTTCTTCCTGTCGACCCGCTGGTACAGATCGTTGTCGCACACTTTTTGGTCGGTGACGCACACCCGCCGCCGCCCGCGCCCCAGATAATTAGGGTCGGCCCCCACGGCCGTGTCCGCGGTGCACGCAATCTTGTGGTTCTCAGCTCGGCTGTATCGAAGCTCCTTTCCGCCAAAAGCCAGCTTCTTATCGCCGTACTTTTCCTCGCGGAACGCCCCAACTCCACACAACATGCTCTCGAGCGCCGAGTCGACCACAATGTTAAGCGCGCGAACCGCGTTAATGATGACCGACAGGTACCGAGTGCCTGTGGCCTGGAGCTGGTCGATTGTTGCATCAATGTCCCGATCGCTGACCCGCCCCGACTCAAAGTTGAGTTGTGAAAACACAATGGCCATCATGCATGCCTCAGGCTTGGAGGTGGCTTGACCAGCCATATTGGAATCCATCAGGCTTTTCTCAATGTTAGCCCAGTCGTCGCTGGTGCCCCACGATGTCGCAGCGGGCGCGTCAGCGGCTTGCATCGACACCAAAAGAGAGTACGCCAGCTGCGGCGTGAAGACGTCCACCTTTGGATCGAGTTTGATGAGCAGCCCCTCCGAGGCCATTTTGATCACCGCACCAATGTCGTTCAAGAGGTTGTCATGGGCAAACTTGGTTTCACTCGCAGCGGCCTTATCGTTGTTGTATGACCGCAAATACCGTGGCAGCGCTTTCTTGCACTTTTCACGGATCTCCCTGGAGATCTTGGCGACGTTGTAAAGGTATCGGATGGACACGCATAGCGCCGCCTCGTTAGCGCTTTTTTGCCAGTCCTCCAGCTTCTTGTACTCTGGTAAAGTTTCGTCCCCAAGGTCCTTCCTGTCAAGGTGCCTGACCACGTCGGTAAACTGGTCACGGTTCTCCAAGTAGTTGGTTATGTTGGGCATGTCCTTCTTGTCGCCGCCGTAGATCCCGCATGTGTGCTTTGGTTCTGCCTCAGATTTAGAAAAATACCCGATTGCACCCCCGATCAAGGCGGCCCCCGCAACGGCTCCAATCGCGGGGGCGGTCAGGATGGCGCCGCCAATCCCCACCGCAGCGCCCAACAGCCCCTGCTTGACACCCATCACCCGTTTCTCGTCAGCGGTGACGGAGCGGTTGGTATTGATGTACTCGATCAGCGGCGACTTGATCCGCTCAAGGTCTTCGGTCGAGAGCTTTTTGTTTTTGGCCTTGTCGACCCACTTTTCGTATCGCTCCTTCCGACGGGCCAGCTTGGCCTTGTCGTGGATGTCGATGTTGGCGAGGTTTTGCTCGTCGACGGTAACGGGCCGCGCGTTCTTTGGAAACGCCAGCTCGTTGGCGCACGCCTGGCACATGAGACCGTTTTGCATCGCCACCGCCTGGATGCGGTCTTCGAGATTCAACGCCGTCTTGTGGGTGTCGATAAAGTTGTGAAACTTGTCGGCCCAATCCGCCTGGGTTTTGGGGAGGCTGTCCGCATCCTTGATCCGCTGCGCGACCGTGACCACGAATTGGCGGAAGTACGCGAAAGCGTTTCCTGACGCCGCAAAGGCAGCCTCCGTCTTGGCCGCGCGGTCTGGGCGGGTCTCGTTGTAGTAAAACTTGAAATCAATCACGTCAACGATCCGGCGCTCCGCGTCGGACATGGCGTCGATATCGGCGCGCGAGAATTCGGTCATGAGCGCGCCGCTTCGGAGCCCGGACTCGACCTTCTTCCTGACCGAGGGCAACAGGTTGTCCCGAATCTGGTCAGCCGGGATAATGTGGTTCCAGGTCTTGGCGCCGAGCGCGTCCTCGTTCCACGTCAACAAGCGCGAGGTCATTTCGCTCTCTCTCTTTTTGTTCTTTAATGTGTACCATAAAATTACACTACCTCTAGGCTGTCGTCGTCGTCATCGGCGCCCCGAATCTGGTCGAGCCGCTCTATGAGCTCGGGCATAAAGATGCACTTGTTGCCCTGGGGCAACACGAGTGCGGCGTGAGCGTTGCGGGCGTTAGCCAACCCCTGGTCGATCGGGGGGGTACCGGGGGCTGGCGGGGCGAAAATGGCGGTGTGCGACTTCGGGTGCACCGGTTCCCTTATTGGGGCCACCCGGAGCCGCCCCACCGGGCAGTCGTCGGTCACGTACGTCGACCCAAACAGCCATCCCTCGGGCACCTTGGTGAACTTGATCAAGCGAATGTCGATCGCCATCCGGGACTCAATCGGGATCAGGTATGCCCCCGCCGATTCTGGGACGGTGAACGCGCTCCGGCTGGTCAACGCCCCCGAAATCATCTCCACCTGGGAGATCGCGATGTCCAGGATCATTGTCTGCGCTTTCTCCAACGTCTCGGAAAAGCCCAACACCTCGTGGCCGTCGGCGTCGCCCTCGGCCTTGGTGTACACAATGGCGTACATTGCCGCTTTAGTAGTCATCATCCTCAATTTTATCGTCCTCGCAGGGCTTGAAAGTTACGACAAGGTAGCTCTCGTACTCGAGAACCCCAAACCGCTCGAGCGGAACGTCGTCGCCCTGAGTCGTGTCGATCCACCGCCCGCAGTGCGACAAGCAGAGGTTGTCGGTCGTGGTGGTCACCGACGTTTCCAGGTTGTGCATGACCTCGGCCACCGTGTCCGCTTGCATCCGGATTGGGGGCAACGACAAATAATACACGGTGACCCAAAACCGCGCCGCGCTATTCTTCGTGAGCATAGGGCGAAGCGGCGCCGACAGGCACGCCGCCACCGAGTTGATGAGTGCGGTAAAATTGACCGCGGGGGTCCACAGATCTTTGATGCGAATCGACCTGGTGCCCGCAAGCCGCACGATCCGAGGGTGATCAAACGGGTCGTCTTTGTCGCGCAGCGTCACGATCGGGCTTGTGTTGGCACAGTTGACCATGTACAAGATCGTGATCCACACACAAGTGGGCGTCAGGTCGTCGATCCACACCGACAGCGGGATGTTGATCGAAAAGAACCGGCTGTTGGGGGAGTACTGGTACGCGATCGGGTACTTGTCTGAATTGACGATGCAAGGCTTGACCATATCCCATTTGTTGGTGGTGCGGCTGAAGTGGCGCTTGATCAGCTTGGGGACGTCCTGGTCCTGAATAAACGCAAGGTGTCTGATGTTGCTATCCATCATCGTGGTATCTGGGTCGGATCCCCTAACCGTGGACCTTTTATTAAATTCGGGAACGGAGAGCCGTTAAAAGAGTCAAATGGATCCCAGGGTCGAGGCCAAGTGGTGCGAGGAAATCGTCGGTTACGAGCGCGAGGCGATGGCCCGGCGCGAGGACGGCGACGTGGTGGGGGTATGGTGCTACACCGCGCTTGCCGCCAGGCTGTTGCTTGCGCTTCAGGAGACCAACAGCGCCGGCGCCCGCCGGTGCGAGAAGCAGGTGGGCAAGACGCTCGGGAAACTCAACAATGAGATGGAGAACGCCAAGAAACGGTACTGCGAGCGCCGGGCCGAATTGTTAGGGTCGGGGCTTTCCTCGGGGGCCGACGGCGAGACCAAGGGCGACTGCGCCCCACTCACCAAGCACGAGATCAAGTTTGTGGCCGGGACCAAGGCGTGCACCGAGTATTGGTTCAGCCGAATCATCGGGCTCAAGGAGACCAAGAGCGCGCTGGTGTCTGGGTTTATTCAGCCGCTGCTCTACCCGACGCTGTTTGACCAGACCCGCGCCATCCTTTTGTATGGCCCGCCCGGGACAGGGAAGACGCTGCTCGCCACCGCGGCCGTCAACGAGCTTGCGGCGCAAAGCGGTGGGTCCATTGAGGTGCGGTACTTTGCGATCCCACCGTCGGTGTTTCGCCAAAAATACGTCGGGGTCGGCGAGAAGAACATCGAGACCATTTTTGACTGCGCCGCCGAGGTGGCCCGAACCAAGCCCGGCGAGCCCAAGAAGCTGGCGGTCATCTTCATCGACGAGATGGAGGGAATCGCGGGTGACCGAAGCAAGGACGCGTCGGGAACCTCAGCGGGTCCCGTCGCCACGCTGTTGCAAAAGATGGAGGGGATCGCGTCGGCCGAAAACGTGGTGGTGCTTGGGGCTACCAACTACCCATGGAACATGGACTCGGCGATTTTGTCGCGGTTCAAAGAACGAATCCTGGTGGACCTGCCCACCGCGCTTGACCTCGACCGGTTCATTAACCTTGAGATCTCGAAGCGGGTCGAGCTAGTGCTTCGCGACAGGCTCGACGACACCCCCGAGCGGCTGTCCGAGCTCCGGGGCGGCGGGTGCACCACCGAACCCCCACCGCTTCAGTTTGATTCGCACCGCCAGGCGTCGGGGATCCGGATCCCGCTGTCGCCCGAGGTGATCCAGGCGGTCGCCACCCAGATGTACCGTCGGGGTTACTCGATGCGCGACGCCGACTCGGTGATGGTCAAGGCCAACAAGGCGATGGGGCTTCGGGCAGTGGCTTCGGGGATTTTTTATCGGGTGGGCAACAAGTATGTGTGCAAGGACGGCCAGAACGTCGCCTCGAAGACCGAGCTATTTGCGTTCCGAGGCCGCGACGCCGACCACGATTTTCCGGTCAAGGGCGGTGCACGGGAGGTCAGGGTGTACGACGACGTTTATTATCATCGATCGCTGTACATCGGCCCGCTGTTCCTCAACGACGAGCTGATCGACGACTACTTTGTGGCGGCTGACGGCGTCTCGAGCCCGGTCCGGGTGTTGGTCAAAGTCAAGGTCCGGGTCACGCAGGCCTCTGACGATGGCGAGACCGCTGGTGGGGAAGGGCCGCGGGGGCTTGAAGAGGTGCTTGGGACCGAGCCTTTGACGATGGACCGGACCGCCTCGGCGGTGGTGGCTAAGCTGTCACGGAGCAAGAAACACGCCAGGGTGGTTGGAGCGATGGCGGGCGCCGCCGGCGCCCGGGGCGGACTCGACTATTACGCCCGGTCTGGGTCGCGGATTGAGCACTACTACATCCCGTTCACGGTGGAGCCCGGATTTGTGGACGGGGTGCACACGCTCCGCGACCTGTTTTCAGCCGACAAGTCGGCGCGGTACGCCTACACCCCTTGGGGGGTTGACACGGTTGACACATCGATGACCCAGGTCGACCTGACCAAGCTCCAGGGGTCGGTGGGGTCGAGGCTGGGCGAGAGCGTGGTGGTGCCTGACCTGTTGTCTCTCCGGACCCTCAAGTATGCCACCGGGCTCGGGGCCGTTGGTGTGGTCACCGGCGGGTTGGCCGCGGCGGGGGCGATCGCGGGCGGGGTCGGGGCGCTGGCTGGGGCCGGGATGGCCAAGCTGAGGAGCGAGGGGCACCAGGTCGACTATGCGCGGCTGTGCGACACTGTCGCCGAAGGGGTCGAAGTGGCCGATTTGTTCTCGGTCGAACCCGGGCTTGCATCCACGACCACCAACGAGGCTGCGGTCCAGGCGAGCCCGACCGCCAAGCCTTCAGGGGCGCAGTTTGTGCACAGCGTCTCGTTGCTTCCCGACGGCGCTCAGGTTTACACCTTTGCGTACACTCAGGACATTCTGACCGAGGCGATTGCCAAGGTGCCCCCGTCGTACAACAAGGCGCTCCACAAGTCGCTGTTGCGGTACTCGATCGACGCCGGGCTCGAGACTGAGTGTCGCGCCCCGGCGCTCGGCGAAAACATGGAAAAATGCGAAAAGTTGTTTCTGGCCAAGCACCCTTCAAAAAAGGCTGCGGTGGCCGGAAGATTCGACGGAAAATAAAACGTTAAACTATCTATCTCACACACCAATGATGCTCATCGACAACGGGATTGCATGCATGAACTCGCAAATTTACTGAGCACCAAGTAAAATCACGCGCAATTGGCCTCCATCGTGTACCGCCAAAACTTGATCTGGTCCATGTAGTCGTCGTCAATCTCGTCCTTATCAAACACCCCGTCAAAGAGCGCAGAGTAAATGGCAGCGAGGCCCTTGTGGTAGTCATCAACCCGCTTATCGTTGGCTAACAGAGCATCGTTGTGAAACACCATCTCACCCGCGTCGATACACCGCCACGGCGGAATCGTGTTCCCGGGGAGTCGCCAGAGCATCGCGCCCAGCCGCACCGCTGGCAGAATCGATGTGTCCTTGAACCAGATGGGGGCGGTGTTCTTGTGGCGGGTAACGACGATGGCGAGCAGGTCGAGCGTCGCCACCGATCGTGCGATGTGTTCGTCGGCCCAATTCCAGTACAGCGTTCCAGGGGTTACGGGCACGTCCGCGAACTTGGGGGCCCACCACGGCACGACGTCAGTGCCCTTTTTCCATTCGGTGTCGTAGCTGCCCAAGAAGACAAACACAAAAACTAAAAAGATAAACGCAAACATGAAAAAGATCGCAAAGGCGGCGGTGGGGGCATCTTGGGTCATGGGCATCGCGTCCATCGCAGCCTGGGCCGGTTGTGACGGCGATTAACTTTTTTGGTTGCAGATGGTTAACCCTGATTAGTCATGCCTGTTGAATTCCATCTTTGTGAGGCATTAACCAAATCCGCACGTTTACTTGTATTAATGATTGGGGTCGTGATTCAAATACCCTGCGCCCAATCCAAGCCAATTAATTTCAGTTCCGGTTCGGACATCACAAAGATGGCGCGGATGTCAAAAATTAGGCACACGGTACGATCAAACCATGAGGCCGATGGAGTCGACTCCCATCGAAAACAACTCCCCGGGGGAAAACGAATCAGATCCCGGGAACAAGCGGCGTTTTTCGCAGCTTGATCCAGAAATCCCGGAGCCCGATTTTGTGGCCTCGGAAGAGGCCGATGTGGAGCCCTTAGAGTCTGAGCTGAGTCCAGCCTCGAACATGGCCAACGAGGGGTCGGTGGAAGAGGACGACGATGACGACGAGGAGCCTGACGAAGAGAGGGTGGAACAGGAGATTGTGATCGACGGCGACGACCCGGCCATCATCAACGACGTAGTCGAGGTGGTCGGAGACTACGGCGCCCGGAGCGAGGACGAAGAGGAAACAGAGGAAGACAGAGCGTTTATCTCTGACGACGCGATCGTGCTTGAGACCAACCACCGGCGGAGCGATGTTGACCCCAGCCTGATTCTTCCCGAGGGAACCCGCCGGAACCGAAAGCCGGTTGACAAATGGGTGCACCCGGATGAAGTCGAGGTGTGCATCGATCACGGGTATGCGGTCGAGTCGGACGAAGACCTCGAGGACGACTACGAGGAAGAGGACGACAACGATTCCGACCCGGATTTTGAGAACGAAGATGAAGAGGACTTGACGGATGAAGAGGATGAGGGGGATGAGGAAGAGACGGACGACGAGACGGACGAAGAGTTTTATTTGGTAGAAATCACCAAATACACCGTCAAGGCCATGACCGAGCACGACTGTGAGGCGGCCGATTCAACCGAGGGCGTGATGGTCCACTGGGAGTTTGAGCGCGAAAAGTATGCGGCGCACTGGCAGGACCCCACCGCACCGCTTCACGTGGGTGAATTTACGATCGTTCCGAGCAAAGTCTAAAAAATAAAGATGTTTATTTCTCACTCCCAATTGACTGAGATTTCGGCGTCTGTGGGATTCACCTTGGCGACGCGCTTGACTCGCAGTGCGAGTTCCTTTCCAGCGCTCCCCGCAAACTGCTCAAAGGCGGCCCTGTACTCCTCCTGGAGCATCTTGGCTTTTTCTATGCCCTTGTCAGAGTCGGCCGGGAGCCGGATAAGCGCGTTGGTCGTCTTGGCGATCCGATTGACAACGTCGGCGATACTCGTGTCATTGACCGCGTTTGGGGGCATATTCAAGCCATTGCCCTTGTGGGCCACCACAAAGTGCGTGTCGTTTGAGTACGGGTCTCCCGAGTCCGCCGTCGGGGACATGAGTTTAAAGTGACCGTCCATGATCTGCCCTGTCTTTGACAAGGGGTGGACCCACAAAAATCCAGACCCGCCCGTAGGGTAAACAAGAGATGGACAAGTTGGTAAGCGAGTCCGTGGCGGCCGTCCGTGACCTTCACATCGGCGCGGTGGACGTTGATGCACTGTCGATCGTCATACATCAGACCGTCTCGAGCAACACCCGGTTCCCTGACAACGCCGTTGACAACGTGATCCGGCGGTACGCCGCACTCGTGGAGTCCAGGCAGCGAGCAGGAGCGATGTCTGGTGGGGCGACCCCCAAGTTCGGGTATTACTTTAACGAACTGTCGTCGGCCAAGTGCTACGGCGACGCCACCCGAAACCACGACCGCCACACCTTTCAGCCGGGGCGCGACCTCCGATCCAACCACTTTTCGGCGATCCACAAGCAGTTTTTGCAGAAGCGTCGCGAGTACATTGCCGCGCAACAGGCGCGATACAACTGAGCCCCCACCCCTTCCCTATTGCGGGTGCGGCGATTTCGATCTGCGGCCAGGCTCGGCGGGGGCAGCCTTGGCGATGGCCTGGTGCGCAAAGCGCAAGTTAGTCAGAAACTCCTCACAGTACCAGTTAGCGTCTTTGGCGACGTCGGGAAAATGCTTGATCTTGTAGGTTTTGTTTTCTAGCTCTTCGTCGTCGATGTTAGGGTGGTAGTCGAGGATGTTTCCGTCCCACATCTTGGCCAGGTGCATCATCTGGCGGTTGATTTTGTTCAGCGCCTTCATGTTGATCCGCGACGCGCTCTTATTTCGCTCAAGGAGTGATTGCTCGAGCGCGACAAACTTTGACCCGGCGAGCGCGACCATGTATATGTATATCTTCTTGACCAGCTCGACGCACTCCTGCCTCTTGGAAACTTCAATAAACATGGACCCCTCAAACCCGTTGAGCACGCTGTGGTAGGTGCCCTCGAGGTACTCGAGCGTGTGTTTGTGATCCTGGACCACTGGAAGAGACTCCATCGCGTTTTATTTCACGGGCAGACACGGATAATTTCAACAGTAACTCTGCCCCGTTTCACATCAGCCTCAACGACTACGCGGCTGTCACCCCGAAACCCAAGCTCATCCTTGAAATCCAGGTGTTTGATCGCTGGGGTAAGGTAGGTCTCAAACAGGACTGTTGCTGAGGAGGCGCCGTGCGATTCATTCTTAATCAATAATTGCTCAACTTCATCTAAGATCTGGTTAATACTCGCTTCATTTTCAGCGGCGGCGTCGTTGGTCACGGACAGAAACTCCGCCTCAAACATTCTTTTCTTTGTGCAAGAGAGAAATGACAGAAAATAAGCCCCTCCCTGTGGTGGTCAACGTACGAAAAAAGCATCTGCTCAGGGTGTATGGTCCGGAGGTGGACACGTTTGTCAAGTGGTGTGGCCGCCCGGATTCGGTGTACGTGGGGCGGCGGGTGCAATACGTCCATGGGACGTTTGACAGCGTGTGGGGCAACTACCAGTGTCTCGATTACGACGGGTATTTGAACAGCGCTTTGACCGCCAAGAATCACCTTATCCCAAAGCTGGCTGGACTTGCAGGCAAGGAGCTCGGGTGTTGGTGCGTCGACCCCGGCGAGCCAGACAAATACTGCCACGGCCACGCAATCGTGACCCTGTACAAGGCCCACGTCCTTAACGGGTTAACCGTCGAGGAGATGCTCAAGGAGCTCTTGTAAATAAAGAAAAGAAATTCTTGCACACACTGTTACTAAAAGCCATGGGTGTAGATTTCTACAACTGCAACGATTGTGGGTCGACCCGCCACCCCGACAACCTCGACAACTGCGCTAACGGGTGCGGGGTCTACTACTGCAACGACGGACTCGAGTGCTCGGGCGCTAACTTGAAAAGGACCGAGGAGGACGGTGATTTGTACTGTGAGGAGTGTCTTCCCAAGTGCTTTTTTTGCTACAAAACCGCGCCCATCGACAACGCGTACCAATGCGAAGAGTGTGATAACTGGTTTCACAACGCCGGGGCCTGCCCGCTGGATTTTGGGACCATGACCACCGACATTTTCGACAGTGAGGTGTGCCCTGTGTGCGCCGATAAAATCGAGGAAGGGGTGGAGCTTCCGCTGGTTCGCGAGGCCTACGGCGAGTGCGGGATTGACGGGTGCAAGGACATTGCGTTGATCCACCTCGACACGCCGTGCGGGTGCGGTCACATCAAGGGGTGCGTTTGCCACTTTGAGCAACACGTGTGCGACCGGGCCGGAAAGTCGATCGAGGACCTGGCCCAGAGCGGCGACTGCGACAAGATTCGGGTCGCACTTGTCTATCTACGCGGTCGCTGCGGTGACAAGACTATGAAGCGCGCGCTTACCGAGGCTGGATTATAAAAAAAAAACATGTTTAATGGGTCTTGCCCGCCCGCCCGTTTGGCTGCGCAGCGGGAGTCTTCTTCTTCTTCTTCTTGGGCGCCTCCAGGTTGACTGTGAATGTACTGGCGCAGCCCCACACTGGTTGCACATGGTTTGGCGAGGTATTGGTGTTGCGGGTCCACTCCGTCACGTAAAAGTGGCGAACTCCATTCGCCCACGCAGTCCGCCGGTATCGCTTACACCACACAGTCGCAGCGTCCGCATAGGTCGCCCGGAGGACTGCCCCATGCCTCCTCGCCGGAGCGCGCGGTAGAAACGACGCGACATACGCAGGGTTGGGCGTCGCGTCAGCCCCCGGCCCCCCAAGCGTAATGAGCTGCGGTGAGCCGTCAAGCTTGGCGATCTCATCGAGCGGGTGGGGCCCAGCGTCAACGGCGGGCTTGGGCCCCTCAGGGGCGGGGGCGGCCACGGCGAGTGCGGCCATGATCTTTTGGGTGTGAGGCGCGGGTCGGGGTGTGAGGCGCGGGTCGGGGTGCGTTTGTGAGATGCGTGACTGACGGGATGGGATTGGACGCTCACCCGGTTGTGTTCGCCCGGCTGAGTCATAAGTCCGAATTCCCAATTTGGCATTCATGGTGAGTCATCAATTTTAATGGGTGAGTCATTTTTAACCCAAGTTGCAAACAAATAAAACATACATTTTAATATTTTAACAAAGGGCGCGGACCACAATCCTGTCGCCATGAACGCGCGACAGGAGCGCCTCGACGCGCACAAGGACACCATCGGGCAATCGCGAAACACGTACATCTATGTCGAGGCGCACGAAAACAGGCGCCGCACCGCGCAAGGAACCAACATGGACCCGATCCCGCCCAGGCCTGCGTCAAGCTTTTCGATGGGCCCCAGGGCCACCGCGTGGGAAGGAGACTGGGGGGACATCCTCACGCACTTGTTCATGGCGAACAAAGGAGCCGCGTACGTTGTGCTCAACATGGCCAACGCCTACAGCCCGGGGGGAGGGCCCGGATGCGCTGCGCAGGAGGAGAACATGCACCAGCGATCCACCGCGTCGGTCGAGTACGGCCTGGAGGAGGGGCTCGAGATGAGTGTCGAGCGACTTCTCTACCCGCCAGAGTACCGCAAGCCGCTCGGCGAGACCGCGCACATCCGCGAGCGGCCGCGCTGCCTGTTCAAGGGCGCCATTGTGTACTTGGACGACGGGATGATCGATGTGGCCCACTCGTTCAAGCGCATCCGGGCCGTTCCGTTTTACGAGCTGCGGTCGGCCGCCGTTGATACGCGAGCTATCCACCGAGGCTACGTCGATTTCGGGGTCAGCGGCTCCGTCAGACAACGATTCGACTGGGTCAGCTACCGCGCATCGATGGCCCGCCGGATCCGCGCGCAATTCGAGACGTGCATAAGGGCGGGTCATCAATACGTGCTTCTGAGCGCGTTTGGATGCGGGGCCTTTTTGCACAAGAGCATCGAGGCGGAGGCTTCTGTCATGGTGTGCGAGCTTTACATGGACGCGATCAAGGATTACGCCCTCCACTTTGAGCGCATCGACTTTGCGATCCATCGGAATGGGTACAGCCAGGACAACTTTGTGGTGTGGCGCGGGCGCGCAGCGAGAATGTAGAGTCTGAATAAATGTCTACGCCGACACCTGGCCCCACCACAGCCCTACGGGCTCTTGCTCGAGCCACCCGCTCGCATTGCTTAGCTTTCGAATACAGCGCGCCACGGGCAGCGACGCTAACCGGGGTGTTATTTCAACCACCGTGTACCCACGGCGGTCCTCACCCACCGCCACGCAGCGCCTCTCGGTGTCGTCCGCCCCGAGCAGTCCCACCATCATCGTGTCCAGCCCGACGTGAGTTCGCCGCAGCGCGTCCCGGACTTCCTCGGCGGTAACCCCCGGGCGCATTTGCAGCCGGATCTTATCAAGGTAAAACATGACCCTAGTCATGTACAGCGGCTCCTCCGAGAGGGAGTGGGGCAACACCAGGTTCCCGTCGGTCTTGCTCATGTCGATCTCGCGCCTACAAAACTCGATCTGCGCCCGCACAGCGTTTCTCGACAGGTAGTTGGCCGAGATCGACGCCACGGCCGTCTTGAGCACATCGGGGTGCACCTTCCGGACCACGACCCGCCGCCGCGTCGACCGGATCACGATTTGACGGGGGTCGTCTACACCCGCTATCGACACGAGCGTCATCCCGTCGGCCTCGACCTGGGGGTGAATTGGTATGAGCATCGTCGAAATGCTTCCCACCAGGTCCCCGATCCGGAACCGTGGGTAAAATCCGGACCGTTGAGTGTGTATTTCGCCCGGCTGCTCACCCGTCACGATGATTCCGGGGTAGGCCACCGCGCCCGGGTCGTACTTGCGCAGCGCATCAACAATGTCTCGCCACGCCCGCCCTCTCACCGGCTCGGAGAAACGCTGCCCCATCGCCAGGCTTTTTTTTAAATACTGCGTCGTGCACAAAAAAATGTCGTACATGTGCAGGACGTGCGGGCTGACAATTCGTTCACGGGAGCGGCTGAACGAGTGTATCGAAGCCCACTTTCAACACTGTCGCCCTCTGTGCATGGTGTGCAATCGTTCCATCTCCCACCAAGCCAACTGGTGGGAGGTGGACAATTTTGGCCTAACCTCAACAGTGCACAAGGATTGCCTTGATCACAACCTGCGCCTCCAGGCTGATCACCCTGACCGGTGCATGTTTTTGCAGTTCATCTAATGTGTTCATCGCGTCATGGCCGCGATGAGCTCTGAAAACGTTTGGTCGGGGTCAGGGTCTTCGAGGACCCCCGAACAACAAAATAAACATTACTAACCTACTCGGGTTTGTACTTGACAAACCTTTTGATCTTGACTTGCTCGCTGCGCCCGCACTCCCCTCCCCGCCATGATGTGTTAATTTTACGATTGCAGCGTTAGCAATATTTCAAGATGACCCAAGCGAACCACAGGGCACAACCCATTAATAAAGGGGGGGACATGGGAGCCAGAGTGGTGTCGTTCACGTTTTACATCGTCAATTGGGGCAATGTTGACCAGTGGAGCCGGTATATCGCGGGGCTGCGCGAATGCGTTCGTGCGTGCGATCACCACCTTCCGGAATACACGGTCGCGCTGATGCTCGCTGATGACGTCGAGGCCGCCCTGATCAAGACGCACCCGCATTGGGCCAAGGTGTTGAGTATGGTGACCGGGCACCCGTCAGTCACAGTGCACCGATTCAAGATGGAGCAGATCGCCAAGGCGACTGACCACCACCACTACATCACTCCGTTGTACGCGCGGTTCAAGGTGTTGGCGCTGTACCCCGACGCCGACGTGGTGGCGATCCGCGACGCCGACTCACCGCCGACCCAGGCCGACGCCGCCGCGATCGAGCACTGGCGGATCACGTGCGCCAGCGAGCGCCCGTTTTTGACCTACGCGCTCCCGCTATGGGGGGCGTATCGGGTCGGCGGGGGAATGACATTTCACAAGCCCGGGACCCACTGCGAGCTCGATTTGCTCGACGACTTGCCCCAAATCAAATCGCTGTACAAGGAGGTGTGCGGTGGTGACGGGTGGGGATTCGACGAATTCGTCGCCGACAAGATCACCCCGCCCGAGTCCAAGCGGTGCACGATCGACAGCTTTCACGACCCGGATTTGTTCATCTACTTTACCGCGCTCGACTTTCGGATCCCGCTGATCGACCGAATTGACTCGAAGTGTTACGAGGAGTGTTACTACGCCATCGCGATGGGCAAGTGTCGAGCGGTTCCGGCGGCTGACGGGTCCAAGCGGACCTGGGAGTGCGAGTGCCTGGCTGGGGCTCAGGTGTACCACGATTACGACGTGCCCAAGGTCGCGGCGGTCGCTACGCCTGATCACAAGCGAATTATCCTATACGAAGACGCGGCCGACAATTCGGTCAATCAGGGCGTTTATTCCGCGTACAAAACGTACCCGTCGGCGGAGCGGGTGCGGCGGCTCTGCAAACCAAAATAAAATCAAGTGGCGCGCCTAATGGCCGGGTCAAACACTGACCCAGAAACCATTCCAAAAGTAAAACCAATCAAGCAAAATATAGTTTTTTGTCTGGCGATGATCGCGTCGATCTTGTCGTTGATCTTGGCCACGTTGTATGTGTGGCGCGGGCGTGCATTAAAATGGTAGAACCTATAACATCGCATTGTTTGTGGGGGGGGGTTAATTTTTAAACCACAACCCCTTATGGCTGAACTTCTGGTGTATCTCGGACTCGGGACCAAAAAGGAGTACCATCAATGGTGTCTGGAGAACCACCCCGACCGGAACCAGGCCGATCCGACCGCCACCCGCCGGTTCCAAATCGTGTCAGAATCGTGGAACAAGGTGCACCAACCCAGCCGCCTTGAGGTTGAGCCCGAGCTCACCGATGAAGAGCGACTAGCCTTGCTCAAACGGGGCAAGTGCGGGGTCTATGTCAAGGAGGTGAGCGACGAGTATTGTCGTAAGAATCCGCTCAAGGGGTCCGATCGCTGCTTCTATCACCAGCCCGGAACCGCACACATGGCTTTTGTTGACGATTACCCCACGCGGATCTTTGGGCTGCTCCACGACTACCACCCCGAGCGTAGCGACGACATGTGCAGCGCTCGGCTAGAGAATGGGAAATTTTGCACGGGGTACCGCTTCAAGAAAGAGTCGCTGTTCTGTCCAACATGCTCTAAGAACCCACGCCGGCGGCGTTTTAATTCAATCTAGCAGACTTTGCCCATTAAATCATTCCAGTACCTCTTTAAACGCACATGGGGTGCCCCCACGGCGACGTGCTTGACGCGTGCCTTAAGTGCGCCAGGGTCGCCGACGCAACGTCGCCTCCCGCTGACAGAGGAAAAAACAAGGGCAGGCTGCGGGTCACCGATCATCGCGGCCTATTTGTGTGCCAGTTTTGCAAAGAGGTACCAAAGTTCAAGGTGGTTCGAGCTTGGGCGCACAAGACGCGGCTTGCGTGCATGGGGTGCGGAAAGGAGCAAAACGTCCTCATTGTGTTTTCGGAAGAGGACAACGGGGACTTCAAGCGGACCCGACTCGTGTTCAACGCCACTCCTCGCGCCAAGTATTCGTATTCGTACGAGTGATTTTATTTGCGCTCGGCGATCCCGTACGCCACGACGATGGCGTCGGTCAACAGGTCGACTCTCGATCTTCGGCCGCCCGTTAACTCGGAGTGCGGGTCGCGGTGATCGCCGCCGCCTCCCATCCGCTCAACAAGCGCTTTGCCCACCGTTTTGCCCGGCTCTCTCGCGGCCTCGGCGATGGTATCGGGAACCTCGACCCCAACCGACGTGGCGGTCCCAACCGCGCCTTCGATTTCCACCTTGACCACCGCCACGTCGTACACACGGCCGCCAAAAGTGATGATCCCGTTTTCCATCGCAATCAAGACATCGGCCTTGGGCCCTCGGCTCAGGCGCCCGGCCGCCCCCGCGTCGATTTCGGAAAACCCCTGTGGTTGATCCGAGACGCCCGAGGGGACGTCGACCCCGATGATTTCGACCCCTTCCCCAAGATCCAGCTGAGCGATCGCTCGTTCAGCCGCTTCGTACTTGATTGGCGACCTGGAGCACACGACAACCTTCATGACGTAGTAAATACCTTTGTTCTCTCTTGCGTTAACGCGTTGAATTAAGCGGGGTTTGGGCAGTTTATTTTACAGCCATGACATGAACGGAATTAGCTCAGGGTTTTGCACCGCGGTCAGTGTTATGCTCCACAACTTGGCGCTGTACCCGTACGAATCGTCGCGGTAGGCGTAGTACTTTGCGCCCTCCTCATCAGTCACAAGCCGGAGGTAAACTTCTTGGAGATTGTCCCCGTGCATCGGCCAGATGTCTTGTTTCATAAGCCTGACATGGCCAAATGTGATGGCGATCCGCTCCGGATAACACGATGCGTCTGAGTCGTCGTTGCGCTCGTCGTCAGTTGGAAACTCGTTTACAACCGGATCCCCCTCCTCAAGGCATACAAAACCGACCACGTACTTCCAAGGGTCCACCATTCTCTTAATGTCAGCCAAACCTATCCAGTTGATGCAATATATGCACAAAAAAAGACCATAACATTAACACCCTCTTGCATGGGACTTTGGCATTAATGAATGTTTTAAGATAATCCAATCACCAGCTGTGCCCGGTCCAACCAATGACTGAAAAAAATAGATGTGGATATTGAAATAAAGGATGCCCAAGTGGGGAGGGAGCGCGGCCAGCGGCCAATTCGGTGAGCCCATGTTGACTTACAATCGAGTGACTAACCAGTGGAACCCGCTCACATCGGATGCATCCGGCCGGGTCGATATAGTGGACGGTGGGTTTATGACTGCTTTTGGCGAAAAGGCCGTCGCAAGCAAAACACCGGAGCGCCAGTACGCGTTCTCCGGAGATTTCGACCCGTCCGAGTGGTCTCAGACTCACGTGAGCACGGGGACAAGCTACAACGCCGACTCCCAGTTCACTGTGTCCACGGGGACCAACGCGGCCGGCGCTGCCACCGTTTTGTCCAAGGAACTGGCCCACTACCGGCCGGGGCAAGGCATCATCGTCCAATTCTCTGCGGCGTTTACAACTGGTGTCGCGAACAGCGAGCAGTACATCGGGCTCGGCGACGCCAACAACGGCTTCTTCTTCGGTTATAACGGGACCAGCTTTGGTATCTTGCACAAGAATAGCGGGTCCAACTCCTGGACGACTCAAAGCAATTGGACGGAGAACGATAAGCTCAACGGGGGAGGGGCGTCGGGGATCACGCTGACTCCATCATATCCCAACGTGTACATGATTCAGGCCCAGCTCCACTACATGGGCAAGATTGCGTTTTACATCGTGACGTCGACGTCGCGTTACCCTCAGCTGGTGCACACGATCAACTGGCCCAACGTGGACCATTCGGGGCAAAACACAACCATTGACTACGGGAACCTTCCGATTCAGGTGCACGCCCTCAACTCGGGCAACACGTCCAACGTCACGCTGTCGACCGCGTCGGCGTCTGTTTTCATCGAGGGCAATCTGCGAAACCTTGGTGGAGAAAACGCGCTAGCCATCACGCGGATCAACGCTGTCACCACCGAGGATCTCGTTTTCCAGCTTCGAAACAAAACTACTTTGTACAGCGGAAACACCAACCACACCGACGTTATCATCAATTCGATCAGCGTGTCCACTGACAACAACAACAACCTATCCATTATCAGAGCGCGCATGGACACAAATTACGACAATGCGGCGACGTGGGCCGACGTGGACGCCGTCCGAAGCACGTGTGAGTACAACATGACCACCGCATCCACAGTGGACGCTGTCGTTAGCGGAACAGCGACGGCTAAAAGCACCGCAACAGTCATTTCCATTCCCAACTCGATTACCAACTACAACCAGGCCGATTATTTCAACGGCCGCTATGTTGTCATCACAGGCGGGACGGGCGCTGGGCAGTCCCGACAGATACTGGACCATGTGTCCAACGGTGGTAACGACGAGGGCGACTTGACGGTGGCCAGGTGGGTGACGGCACCAGACAACACGTCGACGTTTGTTATAACTAATGGCGCCGTTGTCAAAACGATGACAGTGAGCAACAACACATCGCAAACGATTCAGTTCACATTGGATAACGCGTTGCACGTTCCGCCAGGAAGAACTGTTTCATTTACTTTAGAAACGGCTGACACTACCAGCTCGGTGTGTGTCGGTATCAACTGGGACGAAATCAAGTAAATGAGGCTGGTTACGGCTGTCCTGGCTGGCGCGGGAGGTTCGCTGCGAAAATCTGACCCATCAGGTTGCCTAGGTTGCCTAGGTTGGGGGCCTGCGGGTTCACCCTACCGCCGCCCCTTGACGGCTGGGCGGGGGCGGGGGCGGGGCGAGGCGGAGCCATGAAATCACGGAGCTTGTCCACCGTGTTGATGATGTTGTCGCCCTCAATCTCCTGACCCGTCACAATCACCGGTTGGTTGTCCACGATTTTGGGGACAAACCCGGACACCGGGGACCCCTTGAGCGCCTCCTTGATGGTGTTGAGCGCAAAGTCAAACGGGTCCGAGTTCTTCCGACCGTTAACCGTCCCCAAAATGTACGCCACCAACGGCGGCCCCTCCCACAGGCTTTCGTCGGGGAGCCGGTACATCTTGATACTGGACGCTGCATCAATCGTGGTTTTGTTGAGCGGAATCGAAAACTCGTTGGCGGGCTTGTCGCCGCGTTGGTACATGTGGATCCACGCCCACTTGTACACCCCGAGTGACCCGATAATCTCGGCCATCAACTCGGGCGACACTGTGTCAATGTCGAGGCAGAGTACCGACTTGGCGCGAGACATTTTTGATCGCTCTGTTTCACCGTTGCAACGGTGAAAAAAAAGACAAATTATTTGTTGCACATTTACGAACGTTACATGAGTTTGTCGGCGCTAAGCGTCTGGACTATCAGGTAGGGCAGGTTTCCGAGTGAGCGGATTCGCGACGAGATCAAAAGAATCTCGGTTGCCCGCCGACGGAGACGGGTCGGGAGGGTCGGGTGAAGCTTGGTTGTCCACGCCGAGTTTCCGGTGTAAGTGTCGATCCGGTACAAAAGTTGGTTGCCCTGCATCGGGTTTTGCGGGTTGGGCGGCGCAACAGTGCGCCCTACAATCCCGACACCGCCGTCGGGAAACTCGGCGGGCAGGGCGTAGAAAGGCATGTGGAGCTCACACAATTCAAGCGTCACGGGTGCCCACTCCCCGGTCAATGGGTCAAAGATGTCGACCCCTCCCCACAGCTTGCACACTAGTGCCCGACCGTCCAACATCGCCGCGATCCGCCGCGCTGACCGGTCGCACAGCCCGGTGAACTTGGTCCATGTGTCGGTGGGCTCGTCGTACGTGTACGTCAGCCCGGTCCCGTCAACGTGAATTCCAAACAGAAAAAGCTGCCCGCCACAAAGCGCCACCATTTCACACGCCTGGACTGGCGAAGGCGCGTCGAAGAAAGGAGGGCGGGTCGCTGGGGGCTCCCATTTGTGCGTGGCCACCTGGAAGATCGACGCGCCGTCCGACGACAGGTAGAACACGTCGCCAGAGGGCATCGTGGCCTGCGCTGCCCACTTCACAGCGCCCGGCGCCTCGCGAGGGATCGCCCCCAGATCCTTGAAGATCCCGGTGTCGGTGTCGAGCTCATGGGTCTTGCATCGGCTGTTGACAATGAGCACTCGCCCGCTGCGCAACACCGACATTGAAAACGCGTCACCAAAGAACTGATGGATCGAGAGGATGATTCGTCGGCGGGAGTTGTTGGCCGTGCGGTAGACGTCAGCTCGGACGGCCCCCTTGGGAACGATGCGCAACACGTCGCCATCGGGCAACACTACAGCCCGCGCCGTCGGGGTCCAGTCGATCCAGTCCACCGCGGTGACCCACATCGACTGGGAATGACGCATCAGCTGATTCAGGCAATGGTTAACCCGGGGTCAAAGATCAATTAATCCCGCCCGCCACAACCGCTCTCTCGAAGAAATGGTCTGCGCTGGCAAGTCAAGCTCGTGGCGGGCGGCGCGGCGCCCTAACGGGATTTGCTGCGTTCTCTGGGCCCAGTTGGACAGCGACGACCGCGATTTTGTAGCGCGGCGATCCATCATGTCTCCTGGACGCGTCAACGCGTGGATTGAGGTCAAGCTGCTCCGACTGGACGCAAAAAAGAAGCGCGATGATGCGGACAAGGATATCGGTAGGTAACGTTTCCGTTTATGTTCTCCGTATCGCTACGCTTGCGCGTTCCACCACAGGGAGGAGCAATACGCCGTGAGCGCACCCTTGGAAGCGTCGTTTTTGGCGTTGTTGTTGCACCCACCGCACAGCCTGTAGCTTCCCGTCATGAACATGGGTCGAGCACAACAGTAAAAGCACGAATCTTTGCACTCGGGGATGCACTCGTCGTACCCCATGTCCTCGCAGCCGTCGCACGGCGACTTGACTCGCTTGAGGCCGCACGCGTTGCACTGCTCTACCCTGTCGCTCTGCGGAGCGTGGTAGAAGGTGGTCGTCGTTAGCTTTTGCCAGGGCCACGGCTTTTTTCCGCAGTCATCGCACCACTCTTGCTTGCACTGCCCCTGGAAGTGGAAGCTCGCGACGACGTGTCTGTCGCCAAACTCGACCTGGTTGTCCTTGTCCATCTCGGCCCCCAACCCCCCCGTCTCGCGAATGTTTAAAAGGTTGTGCACGCACAATTTTGGGATCATTAATCCACCAATTATACGTTGCATAACATCAGCGTTACGCGACGTAACATAAAACACGATGAGCCAAAGCCGAGACTACACCGTCCTTTTTTTTATCTTGAATTGTGACGATGAAATGTTGATGGCGGTCAGGCGGATCCAGATGCGGCGGAACCTTCTCGAATTGCTGGGGCAGACGTATCGTGCCCCAAGCTACTCATGCACCCCCGAATGTTGTATATGGGATTACAAAGCCCATACCAAACACATTCTAAAAGACTTGGGCCATCCCAAATTCGTTGGCTCGACGTGGTCTACATGGCGTTATATCGATGGCGACAATGGTGAGCGTTTAGCATTCGAGACGGCCTCGATGGAATCAAATTTAGCCAAGGAATGCCGCAAATCAAACATTGACAAGGTCAATGCGTTTTTCGATGGACCCTATGGGACCGGGCAGAACCCCAACGCCGCGACGATGCACCTGTTTATGCGTCATCTTGCGGAGTACGAGCCTGGTCTGGTTTCGATCGTTGTGGACATGCTCTTTGCAAGGCTGTATATGCACCCGTACCCCAAAATGCATCACGACTCGCCTCGGGTCCGGATGGTGTGTCAACACTTTATGATGTTCCCCAAGGCGTTTCACCCCAAGATGCACGTCGACGGGCTGGCCAAAGCTGTCTTGGGCCGCCGACGGGGCGACCCTATGCGGCGGGCGCGCGTACTTGGTCACCTCAAGCTTCCCGCAACCTACTTGGGCCGCGCTTGACCCGAGATTTACTCGATATATTCAATGTACACGCAGTGCTTGCGCGAGCTATAGCAGCCTTGCTTGGTCCGATCGGAGAAGAGATTCGGGCCACACCCATGACGCATCAATTTATTAATTGATGCGTCATCATCCAAAATAACGCTAATGACAGAGCACATTCCACCGCACAACCGGCGGGACAAGATGGGAGACGTGACCTATGAGGTGGGTGGGGTCAAGTACACGTATGGGAACGAGGGGCTGGTGGGGGACACCCCCAAGGAGGTGATGGCCATTGTGCGCGAGCACGGGGCCGCTATCCGCCGCGGGGTCCTCACTCCCGAAGAGTGCGCCAAGGTCAACGACATGATGTGGGCAGCGCTCGAAGAAGCGACGGCGGATTTTGACGTACCGATCAAGTACGGCGATCCGACCACGTACAAGTCAATCATGATGATGGGGCCGTCGCATGGCGGGCTGATCCAACACACGCTTGGTCACAGCGCTCATGCGTGGTTTGTGCGCACGCACCCCAAGGTGCTCGAGATGTTTGCGTTCGCCCACGACCTCCCAATCGTAGGACTCCGCGTCAGCTTTGACGGCGTCAACATCACACTCCACCCGGTAATGCCCGGCGGGGTCACGCAGCGCCCGGGCAAGTCGTGGATCCACGTGGACCAGGCCTTTTCGGACCCTTCGTTTCGCGCGATCCAGAGCTCGATCAACGCCAACCCAGTGCGCCCCGGCGACGCCACCTTTGCGTTCTGGGACATGCCCCCCGAGCCCACGTTCGCAGACTTTGCCAAAACCTTTGGGCTCACCAGCCAAAAGGAGGATTGGCACAAGCTCACCCCGGAGCAGGAGGCGTGGCTCGAGGAGCGCGGTGGTCGAAAGCGTTACGTGACGTGTGGGGCGGGGGACCAGATCGTGTGGGACTCACGCACCTTTCACTCTGGAAGCCGCCCGCTCCCCGATGATGTGTGCGGGCGCAAGGAGGAGGACCGCACATACCGCAACGTGGTCTATGTTTGCGCGGGGCCCCCACCGGCCGACCCGAAGAAGCGCGAAGCCGCCGACCGCAAGCGGAAGCGGATCATGGACCCGAATGACGAGTGGTCCGGGCGGCTCACGAGCCACTGGCCCGACAAGGTCAAGCTGTTTCCGGCCAAGCCGCGGGACTGGGGCGACGCAAAGCTGCGCAATCACCTCGCCAAGGTGCGCATGATCAAGCCGCCGACCGACCTCCAGGGCGACGCTAAGATTGTCGCGCAGGGTCCTTAGAGATACAATAAATAAAATTGTTTGTACGATTTAATATTTGTGAAGGGCGCGCTGCGCAGCCAATGGAAGTAGTGGCGCAAGCTTGTGATCCCATCCGGGGACTCGCCGGACCGCTCGGGCCGCGAGGGCCTGGAGCGACAGTTGTGTATTGTATGAAAACGGGGGGCGAGGCGGGTTGGCCCGGGTCGCCTCGCCCTTTACGTCGTCGATGCGCGGCCCATAGAGCCAGATGGGCAGGTACCGCATCCCGCACGACAGGATGCGGTCAATGTCCTGCTTCTTAAGATTAACCCGAACCATGCTATTGGCCGTTACCCAAATCGCGTCGTACTTGTGCAGATCAATGACGGCGGCGTGACGCTCGCCATACTTTTCGCGGTCAGGCTCCCACTCTACTGTCGAGGCAGTAGGGAGCTTGTGGTCGACTAGGCTCCATTGCGACGAGCTCGAGGGGCCATCAGAACCGTCGCCAATCGCCATGACCAGTGTCCTAGAATTCATGTATTCTCGGAGAAGCTCGTTCATTCTGCTTTGAATCTCGCGCGTGAGACGCGTCGCCTTGATCGGGACGGTGTTGTCCCAGTGTTTGACCCGAAACCGAACCCTGTTCGACGTATCCCGGACGCACTGAAACCCGCTGGCGCATTCGTCTACTAGCAGCTTTTCAAACGCGTCGGCGTGATCCGACGCGCAAAACTCGACCACGCCGCAAACTATACAAGAGGCTTCCGACCAATGCATCACCCCCGATTCGACCAAGACAGCCCAACGCTTTTCTTTGGGAGTGGTATGGGGGTACGCTACCAACTCAACCAACGATCCCATGAACGACATAGCTGTTGGGTTTGTGAGACCTAAGACACCCAATTAACCCTGCGCTGGATCGTAAATCATTGAACGAATTGAAATGTTGCTAATTCTTTTAGTTTTGGGGGCATGCTAAATGACTTTCTTGTGCCCGGGGTGTGACAAGACTTTTTTGACCCAAAATGCGGCCCGGGCACATCTTACAGCTGTTCACGGGGGGCGTCCGTTTCAATGCATTCATCCGGGGTGTCAATACGCCGCCAAGACCAAGGCTGCCCTCAAAAGCCACGCCCGGATCCACGCCGAGGAGCGGCCGTACCTATGCACTTACCCGGAATGTGGCTACACCGCCAAATTTACAAATTGTATCATCCTGCACGCCCGGATCCACACCGATGAAAGGCCGTACCAGTGCACCCACCCGGCGTGCGGCCTTTCATTCAGGCAGTGGGGGACCCTGTACCGCCACGAAATGATTCACACCGAAAAGACCTTTTTGTGTCCCAAGCCCCGGTGCAACTACCGAGCCACATTTCAGTTCGACGTCGACCGCCACTACAAGACGCACACAGGCCCGTTCTGCGTCGTCTGCGCAAGGTACGTGGTCGGGGCCAAGGAGGATTTGTGCGGGGTTTGCGCCATGGGAAGCAACTTTGGGAGCAAAGAACGCGCCGTGTTCAAATATTTGGCGGACCAGAGCGCGCTTCTGAGCCACTGGGTCCGCGATACCCCGCTCGGTTGCGGTACGCGGCGGCGGCCTGACGGGTACCTCGACTTGCACGTGATGATCGCCAGCGCCAGCGTCCTGTTTGTGCTTGAGGTGGACGAGCACCAACACCGGTACTACAACCCGCAGTGCGAGCTGAAGCGGCTCGAGGAAATCCAGGAGCGCCACGGCGGGGCGCTCTACCTGATACGCTACAACCCAGACCAGCCAGGGGGGCTCGAGAAGCCCAAGCTCAACGCGCTGGCCGACCGCTGCATTGATATTCTAAAGGAGGGGTACACCGACGCCGCCGACGCTTTTGGCGGGATGATGATCGAGTACCACGGGTACTCGGACAAGCAAGTGAACAAAATCCAAAAGGCCTGGTTCAAATCGCAGGGCGCGGTTTACTCCGAATCCGTATAACCGGAGGGCTCGTTGTGGTACACGGGGGGCGGGGTAGAATGCACCCTTCTGTCAGTGAAGGGGGCGGGCGTCACAAAAAAAGAGCGGGTGCGATGGGGCGACTGCACTTGCTCCGGGAAGGGGCCCACCGCTGCCACATCTTTGTCCCGGGTTTGCCAGACGTTCCCAATCGTGATCGCCGTGAAGAGAATGATGCAAATGATGCACGCGATCCCAGCCCCGTAGTTCCAGGTGTCAAACGACTCAGCGTCCCGCAAGAGGTACACTATTCTGTAATGCTTGTTGGCGTAACACGCCACCATTCGGTTAGTAAGGTACGGCGCCGTCTGGTTTCGGCCCCAAGACGTAGCCGACTGGAGGCTGTCGAGGCATGGTGAGATTGCCGTGTAGTCTAGGGCAATGGGGTACTTGAGCTGCGCCATCACCGGGTGGACGTCTGACGACGCGATCAGCGGTCGGACCCAGATGTTCACCACCGTGACCCAATTCCCGGGCTCGTTAGTGCATCGTTGTAAATAACTCGCGGTTTGGGCCACCACGCATGTCTGCTCGGAAAAGGTGTTGTACTCGCGCTCGCGTGTTTGCGACGCGATACCCCTGTTTGTGAATACGACCGAGAGCGCAATGCACGCCGCCGACACCACCAGTATCCCCGCCACCACCCACGCGGATCGGCGCGGCGTCATTCTCGTGATCTAACACCTTTTATGTTCACGGGTCAGTGGGTTCGGCGGCGGATGAACCTTCTATTAATTGGTTCGTATCGTAATCAATGACATACTATAATAAAATCCGGGCACACCCCCCCCTTCAAACCGGGCATGCTCTCGTCACAATCCGTGCGCGAGCGCATAAGTTATCTTAAAGATGTGGCGTCGACGGTCCAAACCGTTGGAGGGCTACAAGAGATTCTCCAAGAGACCAAGATGAGCTTTGAGATGCAGAGACTGTTCTGGAGCTACATCCCTGACCGCCACATCCCGGTGACCACGGTGGCGGACGCGGTGGTGTTGCGCCGTCTTATTCCGACAAGCAATGATTCGAACGTGTGGAACGAAGCGCAGCGCAAGATCAAGCTGATCGACAACAACCCCCCCAAAGAGGTTGGACTGTACGCGGCCGCCGTCGGGAAAATCTTTGACACGTTCGAGTCCTACGGTCTCCCGCCCAGCCACGGTCTGGTCGAGTACATGATTGCGGCCAAGGACTACAAGCGGCTCCGCGCCACACCGTGCTGGATCCGCGCCGACAAGATGGTGAGCTGTGTGATCCAGAACCCCGAGCTCTGGGCCCTGATCCAAGAGGAAAAAAATGTGAGGGTGGGCGTCGGGAACCTAACGAGCCTCGCGCCGTTTTTTTCTGACAACGTGCTTGCGTACATCGCCATGAGCGACGTCTATTGCGGGGGTCTCGACATTGTTGGGGCCCTGGCGCCGCACCTCGAGTCACATCAGGGCCTGGTGGACATCTTGTGCAAGGAGGCCGAACACGTCGAAATGTTCCCCCGCGCACTTCCGTCGGGCTTGTCAAAGCTGCGACCGACGGTCAACCAGCTCCGCCAGCTGCTCGAGGCGTACCCGAACGAATGGGAGACCATCCTAAAAGGGATTCCTTCGCTTACTGCCACGACCGTCGACACGGCGATCGAGCTGGTCGAGGGGGAACACCTCTTTTTCATGGCGGCGTTGGCCCCTCACCGATGGCTCCCGAGCGAGGCCTCGACCGCCAAGTACCTTAGGCTGTGCGTCGACGCCGGGAATCAGACGCCGACTCGGGCCGCAATCGACGACCTGACGCACAAGGCCAGAAACGGGCAGTATGTCGAGTCGCTCAAGCGCGTCATCGAGCACTGCACCTCGTCGGGGTCCATTGTAGACCTCAAGAGCGATCTTCTTACGGTTCTGGATTGGGTGCCCCGCGACCGCGGCGCGGCGGACGCGGCGAAGGCGGCGTTTCGTCACGCGTCCAACCTCCGCCAACCCACTCACCCTGGGGTCGTCGCCGTGTACACCACGGTGTTTGGCATGTTGTGCTATTATGTAGACTTGGAGGTCTGGCACCAACTCGTGGTTGGGTGCGAGGGGGCGGTCAACGCGATCGCCCCCGACCTGTACCGGGTCGCGCACGACACCGGCCACCCATGCACCAAGAACATCGAGGCGCTTCTGATCAAGCGGGTTTTCTGTGGCGACGCGGTCGTCAGCGGGGAGTCGCTTAGCCCGTGCGCCCGCGCGTTCACCATTGACTTTAAAAAAGCCGACAACACCGGCTCGGAGGGGATTTGGGGGCAGGCACTCGCCGCTCTGGCCTGCTCACCGCTCAGGATCGAAATTATCGCCGACTTGATCCGAGCCGACGCCCCGCGCATCGCAACGGCGATCTTGTACTTGGCGGACCGTGTTGGGCTCGACACCCAGCTGACCGAGCGGGCGGTTGAATACCTGGTGACCCTTGGAGAACGTGACCGGACCGAGGACGACACTCGGCTGCTCACCGCCGTGGTAAAGCTTCTCGAGAAACGATATGCGTGCGATTTTGTCACGCCGACCAACCCACTCCAAGCCTTCAAGCAGTGGTGGGACCACATGTGGGTCCCGACGGTCGGCTGGTGGAGCTTTATGCGGGCCATCACGCCGCTCAACCAAAGCGCGGTCCCCGAGCGGCTGCTTGATCTTGGGCGGCGCATATGCTTGATCTCGCCGCCGCCATCGTCAATCTTTTACGATGATTTTTTCAGCGCGACCATGCCGCTACCAACGAATTACTGGCTGTACGAACAATGGCAGACCAACGTCACTGGGCGGTTTCTGGTTGACACCGTCCGGTTCATCCCAGCCGGGACCCCGATCTCGCGGAACATCCGGACCGCCATGATTTCGCACATGTTGTACAACACCACCGATTTGCAGGACAAGATCGCGGCGACTAAGGTCCTCATGCAAAACCCCCTGTGCGCCCCGATTGTCACGCTTACCACCGGGCTGGGCCAGGTATGGAGCGACTCGGACGGATACCAGCTGGCGTGGACCATGTCAACAGTGATTGACGACGACTACGAGTTTATCGAGGCGTACATGTGTATGCGCGAAAGAGGGGTCATTGTCAACGAGGCGACGATCGCGTTTTTGCGGCTCATGTTTGACAACGCTGCGCTCGTCGTCGAGTCGTCTCAGGACCCCAAGCTGCTCATTGATTTTACTCGGTCGTACAACGAGCCGCTCGTGGCCAAGAAGATCCGCGAGTGGCTGGTCAACAAGAAGTACTCGAGCGAGTGGCGCAAAGCCGTGTTGAGGCACGCCGTCGCATTTGACATTGCGGTGGAACCTGATCTGCCCAAGGGGGCGCTTCAAGCCGAGGACATTCCGGCCGACATCGGAAAGCCCTGGTCAAAGTGCTTCCTGGCGGCCGTGGCGTACACCGAGGAGGAGGAGTGCGTCGAGTTTGTCGAGGAACCCAAGTCGACGAGCTGGTTTTGATTCATGCTATCCTTTTTTTCGCGATCCTGTACATGCGATCGTGTTCGATCGTCCCCGCTTCAGGCGGTGCGACAGTAAACCACCTGCTCAGAAACTCCTCGACGTCCCTCTTCCCGCACCACGCCGCGCTGGTGGTGGCAACGTAGATGCTCCATTGATCTTTATCGACCAGCGCAAAGTCGACGTCATCGTCGACCAAAAGGAGTTGTCGACACAGATCGAGCCCCGCCTCTGCCCCGACGGTGTCTCGGAGCCGCCAGATCTCGTTTCGAATCTGGGTCGCTAAGTAGTTCCGGAGTTTGGCCACGCTGTCAAAGTGTTCGATCAGCTCTTCAAGCATGGCGTGGAGTTAATGTTGTTGGTCGGGGGTTTTCAATAGGGTTAATCGAACGACAGGACATATCGAGTCAGATACTCCACGCAAACAAAAAAAGTCATGGGCGACGTCAAGGTCTCGATCGCCGGTTCCACCCTGCCATCGTACAACGAGGCGGTCACCGACCTCGCCACCGAGCACCCTTCTCCATTACCAGTCAAGCAGGGGCTTCGGGACATTGAAAAATCGCAGCTGTTGCTCGCAATCATCTTCATCGCGGTCATAATGACGCTTTACCTCGTGTTTTCGTTTGTGTCATACCCCGACTTCCCGTGCGACAATCGGTTCAAGCACAACCCGTTTGCGTTTGCGATGATTTCAGCGGGAGCAAACCTGTTTGGGATCGTCGTGTACACGATGCAGCTCTGCAAGAATTGGGGATTGAAGGATCTTCCGTGGTGGTTCACGACTCTTGTGAGCGTCTCAATGGCCATGGGAATCGCAATGTGGATGTGGGGGATCGTGATTCTCGACTCTTCTGACGGAGACATTCTTAAGGAGGAGTACGAGCGCATTTACAAGCTCTTGCTTTCAATGGTGTGTATTTTAGGGGGTTTGATCTCCATTCTTGTGTTTTGCGGGCTTGTGCGTTTGTTGCGATGCAACGTATTAAACCACAAAATACCCACGATCAAGTTGAGATTTGTTGTACACGATAGTGTTAATAGAGCACTGATGGCGCAGCCCAAGATCATCACCATGTTTGAGGCGGGACCCGCAGGGCCACAAAAGAAGCTGGCCCACGTCGTCGAAAAAATTGACGTGCCCGACGCCGACATCTGGCTGTATACCGGCGTGTGGACCAACAGCGAGTGTCGAGCCATCTGCGAAGAACTTGTCGCCTTGCCCAACTGGGAGCAGCGACCAATCAAAGTGTGCGGACGCGATTGCATGCAGAACCGAAAGACGTGCTTTTTTGCGCTTCACGACCGCCTCAACTACCGGTACTCGGGGATCGACAACGCCGGAGCCCCGCCGTTCCCCCTGGTGGTCGACAGGGTTGGCGACCGGGCGACCGAGGCGACCGGCGGAAACTTTGTCCCCAACTACTGCCTGCTCAACTGGTACGCCGATGGCCGACAGAACATCGGGTGGCACGCCGACGACGAACGCGATCTGGTTGACGAACGGATCGTGTCGTGCTCGTTTGGGGCTGCGCGGTTCTTTGATTTGCGGCGGCGCGACGACCACTCGGTCAAGATCCGCCTCGAGCTGCCCAGCGGGAGCATCGTGGTGATGGGGCGGGGCACCCAAAATCACTACCACCACCAGGTTCCGACCCAGGCTCGGATCAAGGAACCCCGGTTCAACCTCACCTACCGCCGAGTCCAGGAGCACTGATCCAGTCACCGCCTTCGTTATGCTTGTATCCAACCCAACAGCTTTGATTAATCTTGACAACACGCTCTGTCGGACCCACCCCCCATTGTACGCAAAAGTAAATGCGCACTCCCATCCCAACTATTTGTGTCGGCTCCGGATCAGTGTCGACGCGGTGGTCTTGCCCCCTCCCGGCGGCGCCACCACAATCACCATCCGGTTTCTCGCGCCCTTGGACCCGCGCCCGACACGCTTCCCGGCGCAGGGCATGGCTCGCGGGCTCTGGGCTATTAATACGATTGACCCCCGGTTTTTTGCTTACTATCCGTTAACGTAGGCTCAGACCCCTCCCCCCATCTCCTTTCTTCGGATGGACAAGCACTTCCACGATGCTCACCGCAATGGGAAGAAAACGGGGTACCTGCGGCGGGCCACACCGGCGTGTGTTCGCCAGGAACTGTCGTGCGAGATGGCCACCATGATCCGGCGAGTCACTCCGGATGCCGTCTTTGAAAACGTCGGCCACGTCCTCCGCCACCACGGCCGGGCAATCGCGGCGGTGTGGAACACGCTGATGACCATCGACGAGTCGCGGCTGGTCAAGATCCAGCTGGCCACCGCAAAGCGGGCCGAGCGAATGCCCGGTGCTACCCCGCTCTCGGTCGACATCGCGGTCAAGGAAACCTTTCACGCCATGTTGATCAACGCCGCCGTGCACATCTACGCGTCATCGCTGATCAACCCCGCCGACGGCGCGTTTCGGATCGACCAGGGCATTGGCCGGAGCTCCAAGGAGACGGTGTGGTTCATGACGGCCACGGTCATGGGCCGAATGCTTGCGCCGTCGCGAACCGGGGTGGTCTTTGGCCACTTGTTGCGGTACGTCTTTACCGCGGCGATGCTCCTGGTCCGACACGACTCGCTTAAAGTGCACGTCGATCGGTGCCTTACCCTCAAGAACGTGCTTGGCCCGGCGACCGAGCGATTTGTGGCAAACGACATCGCGATTCTTGTCCGACGCGCCAAGATGATCGACCGGGCGCTGGTGGACTGTCAGCGGATTATTCACAACAACCCGTCCAAGACCGAGGATGTGTTGACGGAAATGCGCAACCCCAAGTCGCTCGGGTACTACCAGGCAGTCGTCCCGATCAACACCCGCCCCGAGTGCGTCAGGCTGATGACCGAGTGGATTGCGTCGGGCACCCCAGTGCAACCCGCCATGTATACGGACGCTAGCCCGGTCACCTCGATGATCCAGACCTCGCCCGAGGCCAACGCGATCCGGGAGTCGCCACTGCCCCCGATCCTCGGGGCGGGCGCGGTGACTGAGGCGTCGGGGGAATTCATTATGTGCGTCGGTCACAACAAGGTCGAGGCCGGGCGGGGGTGGCCCGCGTCCATCCCAAAGTACGACATGGAGTCGATGAGTGTGTCGCCCGAGTCGGTCATCATGGCGCTCCGGAACGCCAACCCGCCCACCGGCCGGATCGATTCGGCGACCGAGCCCTCGAAGCTCGAGCGGTTTCTGGCCGAGGTGTTGCGGACCCACATCGAGCTCGGCCCGCTCAACGCCATGTTTGCGCGGGTCGGCGACAAGGCGGCGTACCGGGCGGTGCCCGACATCGAGACAAAGATCGACACGTTTCGCACTAAAGGCGACGACGGCTCGATGGTGGCGCGCGAGTTTGCGATCGATGTGGCATACGACGACGTCCCTCCGGAGCGGCGCAAGGCCCTCAGCCGGCTGTACAAGGCTGCGATCGAGGAGGCACAGGCCGATGCGGGAACCGTGATGAAGATGCCCCAGTACGCCCGAAAGGACGCGTCGGCGTCCCGCCCCCGCAAGTCCAAGAAGGCCAAGCTGGAAGAAGGGTTGAAGATGGCGGCCGACGATTTCGAAGACGCGATGCCCACCTTTCCGCAAGAGAACGCGATAGGGGGCGTCGATGACGACGACTTTGGCGACTTGTTGTTTGACGACGATCTTGACGACATCGACGTCGGCGGCGGATGGAGCGCCGAGATTTCCGCGCTCCCGACGCTCGCCGAGCTCGACCCGATCCTACCCGTGTACCAGCCCAACCCGGTGTCGCCGTCGGTGTCGCATCCCGCTCCGGTGCTCGGCGACCCGGCCAATGGTGTTACGGAGGAGGACGGGACGACGGCGATCGAGGCGCACAAGCATGGCCTTGAGATCCAGGGCCCCAAGACGGTGGGGATGTTGGACACCCGGTCGCTTCTCGCGACGGTCATTCGGTGTGAAGCGCTGTGCAAGTCGCTCCAAACCAATCCGTTGTTTATCAAGGGTTTTGTGGACACCAACGTCGTGGGGGCGTATTACCTTGAGCGTGCGGCGGCGGAGATGCGGATCGTTTTCGACCGCAACATCCAGGTGGACCACATCAACGAGTTTGTGCACAACGCGGCCGCTATGGCGTCTAACGTGTTTGCGCTGATGGCCAGCGATGAGATGTCCCGCGAGGGCCAGGTGGCGCTGATCAAGACGCTGATCCAAACGCACCCGTCAGTGTTTATCGCGCCACCCACGCTCAACGTCGGGTTCGTCGGGGTCGACGGAGTGGCCAAGGCCTCGAAGGAAACCCCCGGGTCGATCCGGTTTGCGGGTGCGGCGCGCCAGACCATCTACGAGTTTTTGTTTTTGGTGACCATGCCCAACGGCGGGAATTTTGAGATTGACGTCGGGGGCGATTATGGCGGAGTGGCGTCGCGGCTGGCCCGGGTGTGTCAACACGCGATGATGACGCTGTCGGTCGGAATAATCGGGGCGGTACAGCGGGCCAATGTTCTCGGTGGGGTGCTCACGATGGGCAAGGTCCACCCGTCCAGGTTCCTGAACCGTCGCGTCCGCGACATTGCGGACCACCCACATGCGGCGTCGAGCCCGACGGTGATTGCGCTCGACATTCCGTACCAGCCCATCGTGACCGACCCCCTGGTTGAAGCAATCAACATGATCTCGCAGCCCGCTCTGTCCATGTTTGGCGACATCGAAAAGGTGACACAGTACTTTGGGGGGCAGGCCAAGATCATGACCAGGCAAGGGGTGGTGAGCGACGGGGTGGTGCACGACGCGGTCCACCGGTTGTTGCTCGAGTCGGAGGTCCCGGTGGTTCGGTACGTCGGGGGCGACCTGACCAGCCCGAAAGCGTGGCAATTTGGGAAGACAGACAAGACGATCCTGTTGCTCGGTAGAAAGGCGTCGATTTGTTGGATCTATGTTTGCATCGAGCACCCCGAGGGCAATTGGCTAGTGCACACGGTGGGTGAGATCCGGATCACGGCGACCCTAAGCCGCAACGAAAAGTACCGGTACATCAAGCGCGTGTTTGACCTTGATTTTGGGCAGGATGAGGGGTACAACGCGCTCTACAAAGACGTGTTCAACACGGTGCGCGCCATGGCCAATGGGGAGCCGTGGACCGAGGAATCGCACATTCCCTACTGCGACGCGCTGGCCAAGGCGAGTGAGACGACTATGGTGGACGACAAGCCCGAGTTGGTCGACGGAACATTTATGGCGACGCTGCGCCTAGGGCAGACCCTCATGATATAACCCAAAGATTCACAGTAAATCACACGTACACATAAGCGCCCCCGGCGTAACGAGCGCGGTAGTGGCCCGCCCGCAGCTCAATGAGCGCGGCGCCCTCGGTCCCTATGGTGATCCCAGAAACCCGCGACAGGTTGAGCGTAGAGACATTGATTTTCTCAAGTCCTTTGTCAGCCACCCCTTTGAAAATGTTGCCAAAGGGTGTGTCGTCAAGCACAATGTAGACGTCGTCCGCGGTCTCAAACTCGATGGGGTTGCCGACCGGCGGGCGGATCCATGCCCGTTTCCCGCCGCTGTCAAACCGAAGGTGGAGGTAGTGCGTGGGGTGCTTGCAGTGATCGAGGTGGTAAGCGTGCGCGTGAGCGGTCTCGGTCAACGTCTGACCGTCGAGCATCTCAAAACAAACGTTGAACGACGTGCCCTCCAGGTCCGGGTGCATGACCTTGAGAGCCATCCCGGCCAGCGACACCACCTCGCGCCGTTCGATCGCCTTGGTCTCCTCACCGGTGGGCTCTCTCCCGGGGTAGTCCATGCTTCCGCCCAGGATGTTGACATACTTGTGTTTGTTGAGCGCGTCGACGACGTTGGGGTCGGCCTTTTCGGGTTTGCCCATGGGAATCGCGAGCCCAGTGTCGGTCACAATCGTGGCGTCGGGGCAGCCCTCCACGTGCACCCTCCGGATCAACCCCGTTGGTGCGTGTACACAGTTGGAGAAGTCACCAATTTCAACATTGGCCACCTCGAACGTGTTGTACACGGTTGCATCGGGGCCGGCCGGCGGGTTGGGCACGTTTGGTTTTTCGGACACCACTTGGACCAGCCCGTCCATTTTTTATCTCTCATTTAAGGGGAAAAAATGGGGTGCAGAACTAGCCGGGTTTACGAACCACCACCTGTTTACGACTTGTCCAAGACGGAATTGGAAACGGATGCAGCGCTGCAAAGGGAGTGCGATCGAAAGTGGATCAACTCGCACCACACCTACGAAGATGTCTTCTTCATGTTTCCCAAACTAGAGATTGGGCGGTGCCCCGCGCTCAATTTCGACATGAATGTGTACGACGTTGCAGTGCGCCACTTCAAAAACAAAGACCCCGTGCATGCCCCGGATCAACAGGTCATGTTTACTATGTACAAAACGATGCTTGCGCGACAAAAGAAGCGCCGCTGACCCATTAAAGCAAATCTATCTACTCCAGCGCAAGCAGGGGGGTGTCGCCGAACAAAGTCTCCGCACCAGATGACGGCGTGGGCGAGCTAGTGGGCGACCGGGGGCAATATTCGACTGTCCACGTTAGTGGCGACAGAAGCTCGGGAACAGACTCGGAAAACCCGCCCTCGTAGATCCCAAAGACCATCCGACGCATGTCCGCCGGGGTCGGGCACTCGCATGGGAGCTGACTCTTGATCACGTTGGCCACCATCTTGAGCTTGTCCGGATTCACCTTCCGGTGCTTAAGCTCGGCCGACAGTTCCTTGAAAAGCTCGATCAGATCAGAGCCCTCAGAGCCCTTCCACAATTTGTCCCGGATGGTCTTGCTCCCGACACCAATGACCTGCCCAATTGTCGGCGGATCAGGGACCTTGGACTCAATTGCCACCCACTCGTCCCCATCCACGCGTCCGGCCATGGTCCTTGGTGAAGTATGACCCAGAAACCGCTTAACCCGCCCGATAATCCAGTTGGACCATATGACTCAGCCGCTGACTAACACATAACATAATGAGTCATATGTACGTCCAGTTAACTTGCCCGGGCCAAAATCAAAATTGAGCCACAACCGATTTGGCGCGATGGAGGGGTCTCTGACAGTGATGGAGATGCGGGCGATCGAGAAGCTGGGAGGGATAGGCGTGGTGCGTTTGAGCCCACAAGAATTTGCTTCTCGCCGAGATACCGCCGACCTGACGCTCAACGAGCGAAACGCCCTCAAGAAATTGAGGCGACGCTATCTGGGGCGAACATACGCTGCAAAGAGTCGCGTCAAGCAGATCACGACTATCGAGAAGCTGGAGCGCGACTGCAAAGCTCTGATGAGCCAGAACAAGGAGCTCAGGCAGACTATTGTCCGCCTGTCAAAGTTGGTGAAAACTCTCAATTAAATATTCGCCTTTTTGTCAATTTGTTTTTTCTTTTGTGGGATGGGCGCTCGCAGCATTCGCAGCCAATTAGCTGAATGTCCTCTATCAGCCAGATCAACGAGTTGATTCAAAAAACGGGGGTGGGCGCACCCGTGTACGCGTTTGACCGGACCGGGGGCGGCGACCATGCCCCCATTTTTACTTGCACGCTGAGCGTTGTCGGTCAGACGAGCAAGAGTGGGCCCAAGCAAACCAAAAAGGAAGCCAAAGAGGACGCCGCGTCAAAGTGGTTGCAGATATTTGGGTGTGAGGAGCGCGAGACCGAGGTTGACGACGATGGTCCTACCACAACCAGGTACCAGACAGTGCACCTCGACGTGGAGAATCGGCCGCGTGAGCTGGACAAGTTGTTAGCAATGAAAAAGCGGGGGCAAATCGAGTGCCTAATGGTGTACGCCGCCGAGGCCTGGCCTGGGCTCGATCAGGTGCGTGAAAGGTGTAAAAATGTAGCGACTCTGCTTACGATCGACAGCGGGATCAAGAGCGCGGCCGACGTGCTAATGGTGGTGGAGGTGACCAAGCTGATCACAAATGGCGGCCCATCGGTGACACACACAATTGTCAGCGGTGACAAACTCTTTTACGCGTTCAAGGACGTGATTGGGGGTCGAGTTTACTTGGCGAGCAGGCTTTAAACTATGCCACCACGCACCTAAGCTTTGCCCTCGTACGGAGGCGGAACAGACTCCTGGGCCGTCGATGGCTGGCGGCGCTGGCGGGGCCAACACAACCACCGCCGCCGAGACCGGTCGGGGAGGCGCTGCGTAATCTCGGCCATCTTGGCCTCAACCTCCAAAAGCTTGGCGCGGTGAACATCGGCCTCGGCCGCCCACTCGTCGCGCTCCTTGATGGCTTGCTCGCGTTGTTGCTCCAGAATGAAGGCAGCCTCGGCGGCCTGTTTGGCGGCCTGTTTGGCAGCCTGACGATCACGACAGGCCTGTTCCTCGGCGGCGTGGCGATCGTATTCGGCGGCGCGGCGGTCGTTGTCGGCAACCAAGGCGGATTCCCAGAGGGCCCAGTTCCCGCGGAAAAGCGGCTCCACGTTGATCTGGTAGGTCGCGCCTGTGCGCTGCCTGCTCTGGTAATAAATGTGTCGATCGGCGGGCTGAAGACCACGGTACCACTGGATGTCCATGGTAATCCCCTTTGTGCGGAAATGACTCGAGTTTGCGGTTAACACTCGAAAATAATTACTTTTGTTAATTCTTCTTAAACAAACAATGGGTTGTTGTCCGGTGT
>Ga0335398_10001660_pt1 | contig 37325 bp, 15 predicted proteins | sample BON03_FD_205742 | JGI IMG/M metagenome (GOLD analysis project Ga0335398, IMG submission 205742) | Freshwater microbial communities from Lake Bonney liftoff mats and glacier meltwater in Antarctica - BON-03 (spades assembly) (version 2) | ecosystem: Environmental > Aquatic > Freshwater > Ice >... | reverse complement strand
CAAATCAAACACCAAAACCTAAAAACGACCCACCGGCTCGCCACCCGCACGTTGTACTCCCGCCCGGCGTGATAGAACTCGGCCAAACCCCAGTCGATCAGCCGCAGCTCGCGCCGCCGCGGGTTGATCATCACGTTGTGCGGCTTGACGTCGCGGTGCATGACGCCGCGCGAGTGGGCAAAGTCGAGCGCGCGCAGCAGCTGGAAGGTGTAGTAGCGCACGTCGTAGTCGCTCAGGGTCGGGTACAGGGCCTTGAAGTCGGCGTTGTCCACGTGCTCGAACACCAGCGAGGGCGCGCGGCTGTGCGGGTCCTTCAGCGGCGCCAGCAGCCGGATGATGTTGGGCCCGCCGGACAGCGCCTCGAGGATGCGCACCTCGCGCTTGATCTTCTTCTTCTTGACGGGCTTGAGCACCTTGACGATCACCTTGGCCTCCGCGGGGACGACCCGGGGGGGATGGCTGGAAGGGGTGGGGGGGGCGCCGCTCGCGGCGCCGCCGCCGCCGCTGCCCAGGCGCGTTCCGGCGGGCGAGGGCGCGGGCGAGAGCATGCCGTCCCCCCCGGCCGGCGGCGGGCTGCTGCTCGCGGCGACGGCGTGGTGCGGGTGGTGCTGCTGGTGCTGCTGCGACTGCTGCCGCTGCTGCTCGAGCAGCCGCCGCTCCACGCGCACGTCGACGCCCTCGAACACCTCGCTGTACTTGCCGCGCCCGACCTTGCGCACGATCTCGTAGTTGTCGTGCGTGCCGATCTGTTTGTGTGTGTTTTTGTGATGTCAGGGTGTTGGTTTTGAGGGGGTTGGTGAGTCCGAGGGCACGAGGGGGGCGAAGGCAGCCGGGGACGTTCAAGCGCGCGCCGCGCGTGGGACGGCCCGCCGGCGTCGGAAAACGCACGGCGGCGCGGTGCTGGGCACGAGAGAACCAACCAAACGAAAAGGCGGCGCACCTCCCAGGGCACCCGGAAGTTCTCATAGTCCCAGTACGAGGGCGGCTGGTAGTCGTTGTAGGTCGCGTAGACGCGCGCCACGCCGAGAGGGGCCTCGGAGGCTGCTGCTGCTGCTGCTGCTTGCGCCGGGGCTCCTGCTCCTGCTCCTGCTCCTGCCGCCGTCCCCGTCGCCCCGCCGCCGCCGGCCTGCTGGCTCGCGGCGACGGCGGCGCGCCGGGCGTCGCGCGCCTCCATCCGTTGTCCGTGCCGCCTCCTCCTGCGCTGCTCGTGCCCGCCTGGATTCCGCGACGCCGCTGCGTCTCAAGGACGACGCCCCACAGCACGCTCGTGTGCAGGCGGAAGGAGGTTCCTCCCTGCTGCTTGGCGTCGTTGCGCGGGAGGGACTTCTCAAGTGCTGCTCTCTCCTTCTTTCGGCGCTTTGTGCTGCTTGTTCTTTGCGGGCTGCCGTCTCGGGTCGTGTTCGTGATGAAGCTGTCTGCGCTAGTGTTGCAAGTGCGCAGGTGGGCTTGTGGTTGTGTTCGATGAGATTGGGGGGGGAACGGCGCGAAGAACACGATGAAGGAAAGAGCAGCAAAAGTCTTCAGCAAGGAAACGCCCCCCACCCTTGCCTCCGCACAAATCCAATTCGCACACACACATTGAGACCGACCGTCTCTTGCTTCTCATCCAACGCCCAGACGCGCCCCATCATCGACGACGAGCTCGGTTGTCATCGATCGCTCACTTTCGTGAAAACCATCAAGGACCGAGCGAAACGTCCAACGGTGTGACAGCAAGGGCGTAGGGGCCCTTCCCGTCCCGACTTCTTGACAACGCCCGCGCGCCCGCCCTCAGGAGCGGAGGGTGGCATCTCCATGCAGGTGGTCCCGCGGGCCTCTCCCGCACCTGCCCTGTCGTCGAAGAACAAGACGCGTCGCCCCGGCCCGCCGTCGAGGTGAGACGACGCCGATGCTTGGATATGAGAGGGAGCGCAACACCGTCGCCGGGCTCTTGCGTGTCGCGCGGCGCGCGCGCCGCACGCGCCTGCGCGGACGTGCGGGCAGAAGGAAAATCTGAGGCACAACCCTCCCCTTTTTTCTCGACACGCCATCCGATGTTGGCTCGCTCCACGAGACCCTGTCCATCGTGCGCATCCTCACCGCCCCGTCCGCCCACCCGCATCATCACCAAACGCATCACTGCGACACGAACACAAACAGGCCTGCCGCTGCCGCCGACGCGCGCGCGCCGTCCCTCGGTCGCCGCCGCGCCTCGCCCGTCGTCGCGTCAGCAGCATCATCAGCAGCAGCAGCAGCAGTCGGAGGAGGAGCGGCAGCACCAGCGTCAGCGGCTCGGCGAGGCGGACCAGCGTCGTCACGCCCCTTCAGCGTCAGCGGCAGCAGCAGCAGCATCGACCACGGCAGCAGCAGCAGCAGCATCGACCACGGCAGCAGCAGCAGCAGCAGCCGCAGCCGCCCCGCCGTCGCCGCGCGCGCCACGATGCCGCCCTCGAGCAGCCGGCAGCAGCAGCAGCAAATGCAGCAGCAGCAGGAAACGACAGCGCCGTCGCTGGCTCCTCTGAATGGCAGCAGCGGCAGCAGCAGCCCCAGCGCCGTCGCCGCCGCCGCGACGGCCACGGCCGCCGCCGCCGCCTCGACGCGCCAGCAGGAGCCGCTGTTTGGCGCGCGCACGCTGCCGCCCGTGCTTGCGCCGCCGCCGCCCCCGCCGCCCGCGGGCAGCCCCACCCCACTGTCCCTCCTGAGCCACCCCTCCCTGCTCAAGCTCAGCATCCAGACGGGCGCCGACGGCCGGCGCTCGGTCGTCCTGCCGGACGGCACCCCCTTGATCGACGGCCTGTCGGCGGACATGCCCGCCGCGGCGGCGCCTCCCGAGCCCCTCGGCGGCGCGCGCGCGGGCCTGCCGCTCGTGCTGGGCCTGCAGTCGCCCGCGCGCGCCGCGAGCCCCGCCACCGACGCCGTCGTCGGGCAGCTGCGCTGCCAGCGCTTCCTGGCGTGCGCGCGCAACAAGCTGTGGTGGATGACGCCCGAGTGGGGCTCGGACGCCGCGCAGCTGCCGGGCGAGACGCAGTTTCTGCTGGTCGAGCTCGGCGCCCCTGCCGGCGGCGGCGGCGGCGGCGGCGGGGGGCCCGCCGCATACGGCCTGCTGCTGCCGCTGATCGACGGGGCCTTCCGGGCGACGCTGCGCCCCGCGGCGCCGCGCGGCGTCGGCGGCGGCGGCGGCCTCTTTGGGGCCTTGGGCGGCTTTGGCAACAACAGCCGGTGAGTTTGTCCTTTTCTCTTTTTGGGTTTTTTTGTGTTTTTCCTTTTTTTGCTTCCTGCGCGCGCTTTTGGCTTTTGCTTTTCTTTTTGTTTCCATTTTTTGCGCGTGCTCTTGTACCCCGACTACCTGCTGGCTACCGGCCCTACCCTTCGTCGACGGCCATCAACGGCATGCCGCGATTTTCGTTCTCATCGCCCCCGCCACCATGGCTGTCGTGCGGGCCCGGTTGGGGCAAGGTCTGGCCGCCGCCGCCGCCGCCCCCACCCGCCCCACCGCCAACGGCGACCACCGCCCGTTGGTAGAGGTCGACGGTCAGGCTGGCCGTGAAGGCCGGGACGCACGGCATGGGCGGGCCCAAGAAGGCGCCCGCCTCGGCCGACAGGCGCGCGGCCAGCGCCGTCCGCGCCAGCTCGAGCGCGCCGCCGCCGCCGCCCGCCGCCCCGGGCACGTACCGGAACGCCAGGTGCGGGTCCGGGTCGGGCGCCTGCTCCTGCAACGCCATCGCTGACTGCTGCTGCGGCGGCGGCAGCAGCAGGCGCGCGTCGCCCACGGCCGGACGCAGCACAAACGTCGTCGGCGCGGCCGAGGCGGGCGCCGCAGAGCCCACCGCCGCCCCCCCGGCCGCCCCTGTGACCATGTCGACCCTGTATCCGAACAGCAGGCGGCAGGCCTCGCGGAAGGCCGAGATGCGGTCGCGGAACACGTCCTTGAGGCGCGCGGCGATGCGCTCCGCGTCCGAGGCGCGGCGGCGCAGCACGACGATCTCGGCGTCGCGCACGGCGAGCGCGGCGGCGCTGGCGGCGTCGGCGGCCGGGGCGGGGGCGGGCGCTTCCTCGGCCGCCGCCGCCGCTGCTTCGCCCCGAGCATTACCACCACCACCAGCACCACCAGCAGCAGCAGCACCAGCGCTGGCAGCCGCCGCCGCCCTCTCCTGCCTCGCGAGCTCCGCCAGCCGCTCCTCCAGCCGGCCCAGCGCCCGCCGCAGCGCGTCGTTCTCGGCCGCCAGCTCCTCCTCGCGCGCCTCGCCCGCCAGCCGCCTCGCCTCGGCGTCCGGGTTGGCCGACAGGTGCAGCACGCGCGTGGTGGCCGGGTTGTAGTCGCCCGCGGACACGCGCCCGTGCAGGCGCTCGAGCTCGCGCGCCTGCTCCTCCTCGCGGCGCTCGGCCGCGGCCGCCGCGCGCTCGGCCTCGGCGCAGCGACCGCGCGCGGCCGCCTCTTGCGCGGCGGCCTCGAGCGCCTGCCGCTCGAGCTCGGACGCGTGCCGCTGCAGGCTCTCGCGCACGGCCTCGAGGGCGGCCACGCGCTCGGACTGGGCGCGCAGGCGCGCGGCGAGGTCGGCGCGCGAGGGGGGCGAGGGCGCGTCGGGGTCGGCGGGGGCATCGGCGACCGCCGCCGGCTTGCCTGGTCCTTCTTCTTGCCCCTCGCCGGCGCCGCCCGCCCCCGTTGCCGCCGCCGCCGCCGCCTCCCCTGCTTGCTCGACGCCGCTCCTCTCGGCCTCGCGGTCCGCCAGCTCGACGAGCGACCTGAGGCCATCGCGCTCGGCCGACAGCACGGCCGTGCGCCGCTCGGCCACGGCCACCGCGCGCCGCAGCCGGTCGCTCTCGGCCCCGGCCTCGGCGGCCTTCTTCGCGGCGGCGTCGCGCTCACCCAACGCGCGCCGCCGCTCGGCGTCGGCCGCCCCGGCGTCGGCCGCCGCCTCGCGCGCCGCTTCCTCGGCCCGCTGCGCCTCGCGCTGCAGGGCCACGACCGCCTGGGGCGCCGGGTTCTCCTGGCCCGTCGCGCGCCGGAACAGCAGGCGCCACTGCGCGAGCTCCTGCTGCAGGCGCCCGCAGCGCGCCTCGAGCTCGGGCACGGCCGCCAGCGCCGCCTCTCCGCCGCGCGCCCTCGCCTCGGCGACAGACAGCCGCTGCGACAGCGCGTCGGCCCGCTCGGCGCGCGCGCGCACGGCGCGCGCCTGCTGCAGCTCGCCGTTGGCGGCGCGCAGGGCGTCCTGCATCAGGCGCAGCTGCAGGGCGGCCCCGGAGGCGGAGGACCCGCCGGCGCCAGGGCCAGCGGCGGCGTCTCCCGCCCCGCCGTCGCCGCCGTCGCCGCCGTCGCCGCCGTCGCCGCCGCCGCCGCCGCCGCCGCCGCCGCCGTCGCCGGCCGACGCCACGCGCAGCTCGCCGTCGGCCGCCTGCGCGCGCGCCTCGGCCCGCGCAAGCGCCATCTCGAGATCGCCCGCGCGCGCGCGCAGCTCGGCCGCCTCGGCCAGCGCCTCGTCCAGCTGGCGCGCGGCCAGCGCGGCCGCATGCTCCCGCGCGTCGGCGCGCTGCCGCTCCAGGTCGGCCTGCCCGCGCAGCGCCGCCTCGCGCGCCGCGCCGTCCTCGCGGCCCGCCGCGGCGTCGGCCTCGAGCGCCTCGCACCGCGCCCTCGCCGCCGCCGCCTCGCGCGCCCCGGCGCGCTCGCCGTCGGCCGCGCGCCGCTCCGCCTCGGACCGCGCCTCCGCCTCGGCCGCCAACCGGCGCCGGGCCGCCTCCAGCTCGGCCTCGACCGTGCGCGCGCGCCGCGCCTCTGAGTCCAGCTGCCGGCCGGCCAGCCGCGCCGCCGCCGCGCACTGGCGCGCCTCGGCCTCGAGCGCCACGCGCGTGCCGCGCAGCTCGGCGCGCAGGCCGTCGGCCTCCTTGCCCCTGCGCGCGAGGGCCTCGGTCGCGGCGGCGAGGCGGCGCGACAGGTCGGCGTTGTCGGCCTCGAGCCTGTGGATGCGGCCGCCGCGCGCCCCGAGAAAGGCCAGCATCTGCTCGGCGTCGGCGCTGCCGCCGCCGGCGTCCGGCTGCTGCTGTTGCCGCGGGTCGGCGCCGGCGCCGGCGCCGCGCATCGGCGACGGCGGCGCGCGCAGCGGCGACGCCGCGCCCGACACGCGCGGCCGCTTGAAGGCGGCCCCGCCCGACCCGGACCCGCCTACGGCGCCGCCGAACCGGTTGGTCGCGGGCGGCTGGTTGCTGTGCTCCATCTTTGGCGATTTCCTTCACCCCCTGCCCCCTGCCCCCGAATTCGCCCCGCTCTCTTTCCCTCGCTTTGCCCTCCTCCTCCTCCCGGTCCTCGCTCGCTGGAGGGGCTTCCGACGCCGGTGGTCTCTCTGCCCTCTCTCGCTGCCAAAGAGGACAGGGCCTCCGTGTGTGGGTGTGGGAAAAGGAGGGGAGAGAGGAGAGAGCGTTCGATCGTTTTGGCTTTGTACCTTTTTTTCCCTTCTTGCTTCGTCGCCTCCTCCAAGGACGATCGAGGACAGAAAAGAGATGCTCGGTTCCTTTGTGTTTGCCGAGGCGCGCGCATTCGACACCCCCGCCCCTTTCCTTTTCGCTGGGCAGCCGCGTCGCTTTGGCGACGACCAACACCTGGGAGACCTTTGCCGACGACGCCTCGCACGTCCCCCCCCCGCCCCCAAAAAACTCGACAAAAAAAACAGCACCGCGGACGACCTGCTCATCCGCGTCGAGAGCGGCAGCGACGAGGTGATCGGCTCCTCCTGGGGCGCCACCCTCCTCCTCGCCGCCGGCACCGACCCCTACGCCCTGGTCGACGCGGGCGTCGCCGCCGCCGCCGCGCTCTCGGGCGGCGCGCGCCCGCGCCGCGCCAAGCGGCTGCCCGCCTCGCTCGACGTGTTTGGCTGGTGCACGTGGGACGCCTTCTACAGCACGGTGTCCGCCCGCGGGCTGGCCGAGGGCCTGGCCAGCCTGGCGGCGGGCGGGGTGCGCGCGCGCACGCTGATCGTCGACGACGGGTGGCAGATGACCGAGGTCGACGCCGAGGAGTCCAAGCCGGCCACGCAGCGGGTGGCGGAGCGGCTGCACGCACCGGAGCAGGCCAGCGCGCTGCTCGAGGCGACGAGCGAGGACTACTTCGCGGGCAAGGCGCGCGCGCTGCGGGAGGCGGCGGACCAGCTGTCGCTCGACCAGGAGGTGCGCAACATGATGCCGACCGTGGCCAACGTCGGGGCGGCGGCCGTGCAGCACCACCACGGCCACCACGTCGGCGCGGCGGCGTGCGGCGGCTCTGTTGACGCGGCCGGCGCGGCCGGCGGTGGCGGCGGCGCCGACGGCAACAACGGTGGCAACAACGGCGGTAACGGCAGCGAGACCGCCCCGCTCCTCCCGGGGCGCCGCGTCGACAAGGGCGACGCCGCCGGCGCCCTGTCGGCCCTGCCCGGGGCCGTCGGCGACGTGATGGCCGCGGGCGTGGCCGCGGGCGTGGCCAGAAGCACGGCGAGCGGCAACAAGGGCGGCGCCGCCGGCGCCGGCGCCGGCGCCGGCGCGCCTGCGGCCGTCCTCGACGCCGACGGCGGCGCCGACCCCTCGTCCCCGAGCGTCCGCCTCGTGCGCCTCGGCCAGCGCCTCGCCGGCGCCCTGCTCGGCGTCGGCACCGCCGCCTTCCTCGCCCTGTACCAGGTCGCCGTCGAGCCCGCCCCTCCCGACTCGCTGCGCGTGCGCGCCTTTGCGGCGCTGGCGCAGGGCGCGCTGCGCGGCGCCATGCTCGGCTTCTACGCGTCCGCGTCCGACTTCACGCGCCGCCTCACGTCCGTGCGCGCCAACGGCAAGTTCGCGCGCCCCGACAGCGGCGCCGAGGACGACTGGGACAGCGAGGCCGAGGACCTGGGCGCCGTCGTCGCCTCCTTGCGCGCGCGCTTTGGCGTCGAGCACGTCTACTGCTGGCACGGCATGCCCGCCTACTGGGGCGGCGTCATGCCGGACGCGCCCGCGCTCGAGGGGGTGGCGGGACGCACCGCCGTGGTGTTTCCCACGCCCACGCGCTCGATCGCCGAGGTCGAGCCCAGCCTCCTGTGGTCGCCGGCCGTGCTCGCGGGCGTCGGCGTCGCCGAGTCGCCCGACGCCCTGTACCGCGCCATGCACGCTTATCTGGCGGCCGCCGGCGTCGACGGGGTCAAAGTGGACTGCCAGGCCGGGGTTGGGCTTGTGGGCAGCCGGTGGGGCGGCGGGCCCGCGGCCGCCGCCCGCTTCCACGCGGCGCTCGAGTCGTCGATCGCGGCGCATTTCCCGGGCAACCACGCCATCAACTGCATGTGCCACTCGACCGAGAACCTCTACCGCCACGCCGCCACGCCCGTGGCGCGCGCGTCGGACGATTTCTACCCGCGCGACCCGGCCTCGTCGACGCCGCACCTGGCGGCGTGCGCGTTCAACTCGCTCTTCATGGGCGCGCTGGTGCAGCCCGACTGGGACATGTTCCAGTCGGCGCACCCGGCCGCCGAGCTGCACGCGCGCGCGCGCGCGGTCAGCGGCGCCGCCGTGTACGTGTCGGACAAGCCCGGCGCGCACGACTTTGAGCTGCTCCGGCGGCTGGTGCTGCTGGACGGCAGCGTGTTCCGCGCGCAGCTGCCGGGCAGGCCCACGCGCTCGGCCCTGTTCCGGGACGTGCTGCGCGACGGCCTCTCGGCGCTGACGGTGTGGAACTCCAACGCGCGCGAGGGGGGCGGGGTCGGGGGCGGGGACGGCGAGGGCGTTGCCGTCGGCAGCGGCGGCACCGTCGGCGGCGGCGGCGCCTGCGCCTCTGGCGCCGTCGGCGTGGTCGGCGCGTTCAACCTTCAGGGCGCGTCCTGGGACCGGCGGCTGCGGCGCTTCTGCTTCCACGACCGGCGGCCCGCGTCCGTGACCGCGACCGTGCGGGCGCACGACGTCGAGACGCTGCGCGAGCGGGCGGAGCAGCAGGACAAGCAGCAGCAGCAGCAGCAGCAGCAGCAGGAGCAGCGGCGGCCGCAGCGCTACGCCGCATTTGTGCAGGGGCAGCAGTCGGTGCGCGCGCCGCTCGGCGGCGACGAGCCGCTCTCGCTCGAGCTCGCCGCGGCCACGGCCGAGGTCGTGTGGTTCGCGCCCCTGCACGCCGTGCCCGTGGCCGCCCCGGCATCGCCGTCGTCCGCCCCCGGCCCGGCGTCCCCGGTCGAGTTTGCGGCGCTCGGCCTCGCGCACATGTACAACGGCGGCGGCGCCGTGCTCGCCGTCGACGTGCGCGCGGGCGGCGGCGGCGCGCGGGCGGGCTCGGCGGCGGCAGCGGCGGGCTCGGCGGCAGATTCGTCGGCGGCGCCGCCGCCGCCCCGGGGCCCCAGCTCGGCGGCCGTCGTGCAGGTGCGCGGGGCGGGCGACCTGGTCATGTACGCCTCGGCGCGCCCGCGCGGCGTGTGGGTGGACCTCGCGCCGCGCGACTTTGCGTGGGAGGAGGCCACGGGCGCGCTGCGGGTGGCGCTGGCGCCGGGCGGCGGGGGCGGGGGAGGAGGAGGGGGCGCCAGCGGCAACGGCAACGGCAACGGCAGCGGCAGCGGAGAGCGCGACCCGCTGCGCTCCGAGGTCGAGGTTTTGTTCTGAAAGACGACGGCGACGCATCCAATGCTGTTGCTGCACCTCTTCTCTCTGTCTCTGTTTATTGCGCCGCCCACCCCCCCGCCCCAAAAGTTGATCTGCCGCTTTTGCTTTCTGCACGCCGACGACGGAGAGGGTTTTTCGCGCTCGCTTTTCCCCGAAACAACCCACAGCCGAGGGGGCGCTTTCGACGCATTTGTTTCGTTTTATCGTCCAGGAGCCTGTAGTGAGGGGGCACGCACGAACGAAAAGCGAGGGCCGATTCATCCTTGGCCTGCCCCCCTCCCCCCCCTTACTCCCCCGAAAAAGAAAAAAAAGGGCGCCCCGACGCCGCCGCCGACCATTTTTGTGTTTTTTGTTTCCCCCCCCCGACCGACGACCTTCCAACCCACCACCGTCGCCCACGTGCAACTAAACTAGCCAGTTCCGTAGCACACGCACTGACAAACACATCCACCAGCTGTGTTTCTTCTCCTTTGCAGTTTACACCCCCGTACACTTTTTTAAGCGACGGTGCACTATCTTCCGAAAAAGACAGGGGTGGGGCGTTCAGATCTGTACACGGGGCGATAATGCCGGGATGCGGAACGCTCAACGGCCCGAGCATGGCAGCACGATCTTGCGCGGCGTGAGCCAGGAGGGGCGTGGGTGCCCGGCCAGCTTGGCTGCGAGGATCATGAGCATGTTGCGGGAGCCGTTGAGGTCGCGGTGCCGAAGTTTGCCGACGCCTTTTTTTGGGCGGCGGGAAGCATCGGGCGCCCGTGGGCGCGGCGAGCGCGGAAACGATGGGTCGTTTCCGTGAGTGGCCTCCTCCTCCTGGCCGTCCTCCTCCCCCCCACCCCTCCCGTCGCGGCCGGCACCGGCGCCCGCCTGGGCCTCGCGCGGCGCAGTGCACTGCGCGCTCACGCAGCGCCGCAGCCGCGTCGTCGCCGGCGTCGTCACCGCGCCGCACGCGCAGCAGCACTTGGTCGTGCGGTACTCGCTCTCGGGCGCGAGGAAGCGCACGGGCAGGTAGTGGGTCGCCGCGACGCGCGCGAGCTTGCGCCAGATGGACTTGGTCGGCACGGCGTCCTCGCCGCGGCCGCTCGACGCAAAGTCCACGTCGCCCAGCAGCACGTCGACGGGAACCAGCTTGTGCGACAGGCCGCCGGCCGCCGCGCGGCCCGTGCTGGGCACGCGGCACTCGAGCAGCTCGCGCCCGAAGCGGTCCCACTCGGCCAGCTTGGCGCGGTGCAGGACCATGCCCCACTTGGCGCGCTGGATGGCCCCCTCGCCGTCGAGCAGCTCGTCGGACAGGGCCGCGCTGTGGGCGCGCGACACGGCCAGGAAGGCGTGCAGCTGCGTGACGCTCATGCCCGTGCCGCCCGACGCCGCCAGCGCGTCGCGGGCCGCCTTGTAGTCGCCCACGCCGCGCGAGTTCTCCCAGGCGCGATGCAGCGCGGCCTTGGACGCATGGATCAGGCGGCGGCGCGTGATGCACTTGTGCGTCGACCCGCCGGCCCACTTGCGCATCTCGGCCTCGGCCTCGGGGCCGACCTGGCCGGCGAACCGCTCGCCGGGCACGCGCAGCGCCACCGCCGCCGAGACCGGGCGCGCGCGGCCGAGGTCGACGCCGACGAGCGCGCGGCGGGGATCCTCGAGGAGCGCGCGCGTGGGGTCGGTGTAGGCGGGGGACGTCCACGCGGCAGGGCGGGCCGTCGTGTCGCCGTAGGGGTGCGGGAATGGCTTGCCGGCCGACGTGAACTCGAGGGCCAGCGCGCACGACGCGCCGTCCGTGCGGAGCGAGCGGATGGTGACGCCCTCGGGCAGGCTGCCGCGTCCGCGCCGGCGCCCGCCGCACTTGAGGAGCTGGCGCGTGCGCTGCCCGCTCTTGCGGCCGCCCTTGTACTTGTTGCGCAGCTTGCGGCGGTTGGCCTAGCGCGTGACCTTGTAGGCGGCGGGGTCGAAGCCGCACACCTGCGCCAGGGAGGGGTCCGACGTGCCAAACTTGGCGACGGCCGCCTTGAAGTGCTCGTGCGCCAGGGACTTGACGATGGTCTTGTCCAAGAAGGCGTGGACGCGGGAGAAGGGGGTGGCCATCGGGAACAGGTTGTGATCCCGGCCCCAAAAGATGCCCTCCTCCTCCTGCTCTTTCAGCACGGCCGCGAGGTGCGAGACGGCGGCCTTGTAGGCGGCCCCGGCGGCCGCGGGGGGCACGGCCGCGGCCGAGGCGGCGGCGGCGGCCGCGGCCGAGGCGGCGCCGGCGCCGGCCACGGGGGGCACGGCCTCGGCCGCGGACGCCCCGCCCCCGCCCCCCGCGCCCACCCACCCGGGCGCCTCCCCGCCCTCTTTCCGCACGCCCAGGGCTCAGAGTCCGTCCAAGACGCCCTCTCGCGCCTTCTGCTGAAACACCCAAAGACGGGTAATTTTACAAATCAGATATCATCGCCCGCCCGCCGCCTGGATCAGCCTCGCGTAGGCGCCGCCCGCCCCCCGGGCCAGCAGCTCCTCGTGCGTCCCCCGCTCGAGAACGCGCCCGCGATGCACGACGGCAATGCTGTCGGCCCCCCGGACCGTCGACAGGCGGTGCGCGACCGTGATGGTCGTCCGCCCCGCCGAGGCGGCGTCCAGCGCCGCCTGCACCTTGCGCTCGCTCGCGTTGTCCAGCGCGGCGGTCGCCTCGTCCAGCAGCAGCAGCCGCGGCCGCTTGAGCAGGGCGCGCGCGATGGCGAGGCGCTGGCGCTGCCCGCCGGACAGCTGCACCCCGCCCTCTCCCAGACCCGTGTCGTAGCCCGAAGGCAAGGCCAGCACAAACTCCTCCGCGTGCGCCGCCCGGCACGCGGCCGCCACCTCGTCCATCGACGCGTCGGGCCGCGCCAGGCGCACGTTGCCCAGGACCGTGTCGTGGAACAGCACGGGCTCCTGGCTGACGAGCGCCATCTGCGCGCGCAGCGAGCGGACGGGCCACGCGCGCAGGTCGCGCCCGTCGAGCAAAACGGCGCCGCCCTCCGGGTCGTAGAATCGCAGCAGCAGCTGGACCACGGTCGACTTGCCGCTGCCGCTCTCGCCGACGAGGGCCTGCGTGGTGCCGGCGGGGACGTCGAGGGAGAAGCCGTCGAACACCAGGGCCTGGGGGCGCGAGGGGTAGCGGAAGACGACCGAGCGCAGCTCGACCGAGGCCGGGGTCGCGGGAGCGGCGGCGGCGGCGGCGGCGGCGGCGGCGGCGACGTCTGCGTCTACCGCGACCGAAGAGGCGGGAGCGGCGGCGGCGGCGGCGGCAGAGGCAGAGGCAGAGGCGGCGGCCGCGCCCTTGCGCGCGCCGCCCGCGCGCTTGCCCCACCGCAGCAGGCGCACCGTCTCGCGCTCGAGCGACTGGCGCGACGGCTTGGCGCCGCCGCCTCCACCAGCGCCCCCGCCACCGCCACCGGCGGCCGCATCGTCGTCGGCAAAGGGGTCGATCGCCGAGCGCCGGTCGATCACCGCGAACACGCGCGCGGCCGCGGGCAGCGCCGCGCCCACGTTGCCGAACCCGTTCATCGCCTCGCTCAGGCCGATGGCCACGAAGAACACGCACATGAAGGCCTTTAGCATGGCGTCGTAGGTCGCGCGGCCGCTGAGCACCTCGTCGCCGCCGAAGGCGATGATGGCGGCGAACGTCGACCACTGGATCGCCTGCGCCAGGCCCCACGTGGCGCCCATGGCGACGGCGGCGCGGCGCGCGGATCCCGCAGCAGGGGCGTAGGCGTCGGCGTACTGGCGGCACACGAAGCGCTCGAGGCCGTAGGCGTGCACGACGCGCACGGCGCCGAAGGCGTCGGCGGCGATGCCGTTGGAGCGGCCGATCGCCTTGGCCGCCTTTGACGCGCGCGACTTGCCCTTTGGCGGCGCGCTGGCCCCGCCGCCGCCCTTGCCCCCGCCGCCCTTGCCTCCGCCGCCCCCGCTCGCGCCGCCCGCGCCGCCGGCCTCGAGCCGGAACTGCGTCTGGATCGCAAAGGCGGCCGTCATCACGGGCAGGGCCGCCGTCACCAGGAGAGCCATGCGCCAGTCGTAGTACAAAGCCGCGACGTACCCAAAGATCACCGTTCCACTCTGCTGCAGGGCGACGCCGACCACGTCGGCCGCGGCGCCGCGGATGACGGCCGCGTCCGATCCCAGGCGCGCCGACAGCTCGCCCGTCGAGGACGACGGCAGCTCAAAGAAGGCGGCCTCCTGGCGCAGGACGGACGCCAGCAGCAGCACGCGCACGCGCGCCGACAGGCGCTGGCCCATGACGCCAAAGCACGCCTGCTGGAGCAGCAGGGCCGTGAAGCCGCCGACGCCGATCGCCACGAAGATCAGGGCGTAGGTCGAGGCGTCGCGCAGCATCTGGCGCGTGTCGCTCAAATAGTAGGATCCGATCAAAGCCGAGAAGGACAGCGCGAACGCGGGCTGGATGGCGCCCGCGCAAAGCGATCCCAGGGCGCCGACGACGCCGTAGGCGGCCTCGGGCGCGTTGAGGCGGCCCAGGCGCCGGAGGGCCTCGAGGCGGCCGGGCGTGGGCGGGTTGGCGGCGGCCTCCTCTTCGCAGCGGCGCTGCTCGAGCAGGAGCTGCGTGTGCGGGTCGTCGGCGGCGACGAAGGTCGGGGCGCTAAAGCTCGGGGCCGAGGAGGCGGCCGCCGAGGCCGGGAGAGGGATCTGCTTGCCCTTGTTCTTTGTCTTTTTGCCGCCGCCGCCGCCCAGCTGCTGCAGCTCCTGCGCCGCCGCCGAAAGCTGCTGGCGCAGGGCCGCGGCCTCGACGGCCGTCGAGGTGTGCTCTCGAGCCGCCGCCGCCGCGGCCGCCTTGTGCTCCGCCGCCGCCAAGGACCGCGGTTGCTGCGCCGCCAGCTGCTCCTCGGCCGCCGCGTCCGACGCCGCGTGCAGGCTCAGGAGCGCCGCGTACGCCCCGCCCGCGCGCGCGGCCAGCTCGCCGTGCGCCCCCCGCTCCACCACGCGCCCCTCGCGCACCACAGCAATCACGTCGGCGCCGCGGATCGTCGACAGCCTGTGGGCGACCGTGATGGTCGTGCGCCCCGCCGAGGCGGCGTCCAGGGCCGCCTGCACTTTGCGCTCGCTCGCGTTGTCCAGCGCGGCGGTCGCCTCGTCCAGCAGGAGAATGCGCGGCTGCCGCAGCACGGCGCGCGCGATGGCGATGCGCTGCCGCTGCCCGCCGGACATCGAGAGGCCCTTCTCGCCTACCTGTGTGAGGTAACCGTGCGGTAGGCGCATAATGAAGGCGTGCGCGTTGGCGGCCTTGGCGGCCGCGATCACGAGCGCCTGCTCGTCATCGTCGGCGTCGAGCGAACCGGCGGCGCCCGCAAGCGCCGACGCCTGCCGCCGCCGCTCGAGCAGGGCCGCCCGCCCGACCGCGATGTTCTCGTAGATGGTGGTCGCGAAGAGCGTCGGCTCCTGCGACACGAGGCTCGTGAGCGAGCGCAGCCAGCGCAGGTCGAGCGACCGCAGGTCGCGGCCGTCCAGCGAGACGGTGCCGGCGGAGACGTCGTAGAAGCGCTCGACCAAAGAGACGACGGTCGACTTGCCGCTGCCCGACTGGCCGACGAGCGCGACGGTCTTGCCCGCGGGCACGGCCAGCGAGAAGCCGTCGAGGGCGCGGCGGTCGGGCGTGTTCGGGTAAGAGAAGCTTACGTTGGCAAAGACGATCTCCCCGCGCACGACCTCGGCGGCTTCGGCGTCCGCCGACGGCGGTGGGGGAAACCAACCGCCGCCGGGCTGGGTCCCGTCCGCGCCGCCGCCCCTCGCCGCCGTCTTCTCCGCCTCCACGGCCTCGATCTCGGGCCGCCGCTCGATCACGCGCAGCAAGCTCGCCGCCGCCACGCGCCCGCGCATCGGGTACTGCAGGTTGGGCCCGAGACTTCCGAGCGCGAACGCGCCGATCAGGCAGGCAAACATAACGCCGACCGCATCGCCGCCCGTCAGCCTGCCCGCGGCCACCTGCGTGGCCGCGAAGTAGAGGGCCGACGCGTACGCGCCCGCGTGGATGGCCAGCTGGAACCACCCGAACGCCACCCCGCTGACGACGCCCTGGCGCTCGCCCACGCGCCTCGGCTCCTCGAGCGCCTCGGCGTAGGCGGCGACGGCGCGGCGCTCGGCGCCGGCCGCCGCGAGCGTGCGCACGTTGGCGATGGCCTGAGCCGCGACCGAGGACGCCGACGCGTAGGCGGAGGACGTGCGCGCGGTGGAGGACGCGACCGCGCGCGCGAGCATGGCGGCGGCGGCGGCGATCAGCGGCACCGAGCACAGCAGCACCAAGGTCATCGACCACGAGATCGTAAAGGCGATCAGAAAGCCCGTGACAAACATGGTGACGTCGCTGATCGCCAGGCCGATCTTTTCTGAAATTCCCGCCTGCAGCATCGCCACCTCCTCGGCCAGGCCCTGCGCCAGGCCGGCCGCGCCGCCGGCCGCCGCGCGGTCGAAGAAGGCGATGTCTTGCCGGAGCGCCGCCGCCAGGTAGTTGGCGCGCCACTTTTCCGCCTGCCGCTGGCCCGCGAGGGCCCACGCGCCCGTTTGCAGGCTGAACGCGACCAGGCCCGCCGCCGCGTAGCCCACATACTGGAGCGAGGAGTCCAGCAGGGCGCGGCGCGGGTCGGGCGCCGCAAAGGCGCCAATGAAGCCCGCAAAGGCCTGGGTGGTTAAGGGGACGAGGACGCCGGCGCCCAGGGCGCCGACCGTGCCGAGGAACATGAGGAGCATGTCGAGGCCGTCGGCGGTGCTGTTGTTTTGTGTGGGGGGTTCGTTTGTGTGAACGAGAGCGGCGAGTTTCTCTTGAACGGCGGCGCTATGATCAAACCCCCTTTTGCGCCCCCGAACCAATTGCTCCACCGCTCACCAAAACATGCGCCTGAAGGGCACCGGCGCGAGCTGGGGCGTCGCCGGGGCAGCGTCGCCCTTGGTTGGGGAGGGCGGGAGGGCCGGGACGCCGACCACCACATGCGGGTCGTCGTCATCCTTTTGCTTTCGCTTCTTTTCCGCCATGATTGGGTTGCCTCTGTGTCAGTTGTCTGTGAAACTTTGGTGCTGGCGTGGTCGGGTCGAATTCACCGCGGGTCGTTATTGGGGTAGGGGGTAAAAGGGGGCTGTGACCAGAAGGAGTGGGCGACGACGGCGGCTTTGTGTCGTCGCCCGCGTCGGGCGTCTAAACCTTTTGGCGGCGCGTCGGACGATCGTGCGCGCTAATTCTTTTTGCTTGGTGTTTGCCCACTCGAGACCAAAGGCCGCCTCAAACTCCCATACCATCAAACAGGCCGCACGACCATCACGCGAGTCAACCCTCCCCCAGCTCCAGCAGGCGCACACGACACGGCACCCAGTCACGAGACGCGCGCGCCCGCACAATCGATCATGCGATGATCGGCCCCGCGCGCGCCTTCTCGTCCGGCCCCTTACCGCTTCTGCGGCGGTGGCGCGCGTGGCAGCTCGAGCCGGCGGCGGCGGTGCAGCAGCAGCGAGCGCGCCCGGCCACCACAATCCCCAGCGACCAGCAGCACAGCGCGCCGCCGCCGCCGACGGGCGACGCTGGGGCGTCGAGGCCCGCGAGGCGCGTCTCTCACTCGGACGTCGTCGCGAGCGTCGCCGCTGCCCTCGAGCGCCTGGGCGTGAGGCCGGGCTTGGGCTGCGAGGTGTGCGACGGCCTGGTGACAGTGGACATCGCCCTGCACCTGGGCGCGCCCCCCCCGGGCGAGCGGCGCGTGGCCGTGGACGTGACGCCCCGCCCGCCCGACGTGCTCGGAGGAGGCGGCGGCGGCGGCGGAGACAACCCCGGAGGGCCGGCCCCGACGCCGCAGCGCGCGTGGGCGCTGGCGCAGGCGCGGCGGCAGGCCCTCAAGGCGCACGGCTGGCAGTACGTGCAGCTGCCGGCCGTCGAGTTTCTGGCCGCGAGGGGCGACGCAGACGAGGAGGAGGAGCTGCTGAGGCGGACGGTGCTCGCCGCGCCCGAGCCGGCGGCGGGGGGCGGCGGCGCCCACGTGTGCAGCAGCGGGTGCGCGCACTAGTGACGGCGTTGTAACTCTAGCTGTATCTTCTTATCCTCGTTACCATTGATCCACAAGTTGACAAAAGTCGCGTCCGGATCGCGCGCATCACAACGGGTTCAGAGCCATCCCTCTCGTTCGTCGCGCGGCCCGCAGTGATTCTTTGCCCCTCGAAATCCCGTCCATGATCGCCACTAGAACCATCGTCACGGCCACCCCATCGAAGCAGCACCACCAAACGCAAGCCGTGGCGACGCCGGGCGCGCGCGCCGTGCGATCGGGCGCCGCCGCCGCCGCCGCACTCGCCGCCGCCACCTGCGGGCGCCGCCGCGGCGTCCTCCGGGCCATGGCGTCCTCCTCGTCCGTCTTCCGGTTCCAGCAGCCCTCGGGCGGCGGCGAGCAGGAGGACGCCAGGCAGTACGCGGCGGCGGCCTCGCGCAACGAGGCGCCCATCCTCGAGGCCTTGACGGCGCGGCTCGAGGCGGCGGCGGCGCCCGGAGGAGGAGGGGCAGCGGTCGAAAAAGGGGACGGCGGCGGCGCCGCCGGCGCCCTGCTCGAGGTCGCCTGCGGCACGGGACAGCACTCGGCGGCCTTCTCGCGCGCGCTGGTCGGGCCCGGCCGCCCGCTCTCGGCCTACCTCCCGACCGACCTGAACGACGGGCTCTTCTCGAGCGTTTTCGCGCACGGCGCCGCGTCGGGCGTGCCCGGCCTGCTCCCGCCGCGCGTCCTCGACGTGAGCCTTTCTCCGGAGCACTGGTTTACCGGCGGCGGCGGCAACGACGGCCCGTCGTCCGAAACGCCGCCGCCCCTGCCCCACCCCCTGCGCGCCGTGCTCGCCGTCAACCTGACGCACATCTCCCCCTGGCCCGCCACCCTCGGCCTGCTGCGCGGCGCCGCCGAGCACCTCGACCCCTCCAGCGGGCAGCTCTTCCTCTACGGCCCGTTCACCCGGCGCGGCGGGCGGCACGTCGGTGACGGCGACGGCAACGCGCGGTTCGACGCGTCGCTGCGCGCGCAGGACCCGGCGTGGGGCTACCGCGACGTCGACGCCGAGCTGGCGCCGGCGGCCGAGGCGGCGGGCCTGGCGCTCGACGAGGCCGCCGAGATGCCGAGCAACAACCTGCTGCTGGTGTTCAGCAGGCGCCAAAAGGGGAGCGTGTAAAACAAGGGAGGGGGCATCAACCTCATCCAAAGATTATATTATCCGGGGACGGCGATCACAGCCGCCGCACCATCAGCACCTGCGGCCCAGACGGCGACGGCGACGCCGCCAGGCCCGCCAGCGCCGCCGCCACCGCCCCGCCCCCCGCCGCCGCCGACGCTCGCCGAAACCCGGCGCCCTCATAGAGCGCCACCGCCGGCGCGTTGCCCGCCGCCACGTGGAGCCAGAGCGACTCCTCGCCCCACCGCCGCGCCAAGGCGCACCCGCGCTCGAGCAGCAGGCGCGCGCAGCCCGAGCGCCGGGCGCGGGGCGAGACGGCCATGTCGGAGAGGTAGGCGCGCAGCGGCGCCGACGAGGGGAAGGGCGGCGGCAGGCGCGCCTCGGGGCGGCGCATCGAGAGGGTGGCGATGCCCACGACGCGGGCGCTTGTTGTTCGTCGGCCTGAGCCTGCTGCTGCTGGAGCTGTTGCGGCCGCGACGTCGCTCGATGCCGCTGCTGCTGCCGCCGCCACGGCCCCGCCGCCCCGCCCAATCTCTTCTTCTTCTTCTTCTCCTTCTTCTCCGCCGACGGCGATCAGCGTCGCGAACGCGCGGTCTCGCCGCCGCCGTTCGCGCTCGCGCGCCTCGGCCCGCGTCTCGGCCGAGGGCCGCGCCCTGGCCTCCTCCTCCGCCTGCAAGCCCAGCCGCGCCGCCTCGAGTGCCGCGCGCAGCGACCGCGCCCGCGCCTCGAGCGTGACGGCGCGCTGCGCGCGCTGCGCGGCGCGCTTCTGCCCGAGCGCCGCGCCCAGCCGCTCGCGCACGTCCTTCTCGATGAGCGCGGCGCGCCGGCGCTCGAGCGCCAGGAGGAGCTTGGGGGCACTGTCGCCCGCTGCTGATGCTGCTGCTGCTGCTGCCGATCCGGGCGCCGGACGGAAGTCAAAGCCGCCAAAGACCTCGGCGGCGAGGGCCGCGACGGCGTCGGCGTCGGCCTCGGTCGCGCGGCGGACGCGGATCGCGGCCGGGGCGAGCGTTTGGCGTTTGGCGTTTGGCGTTTGCATCGGCAATGGAGCGTCGGCTGATGCGGTCGACGCTGCCGCTGATGCTGCCGCTGTCGCCGGACGCTGGTGACGCCCCAGGCCACGGAGCCACATTGTCGATGTTGGTGTCTTCTTGGGCACGTACGCGCGCGAGGGAAGGGGGGGCGAGATAGGGAAGGAGAGGCGCTCTTCTCGTCGGCTCGATGCGGTCGCCTGCTTGCTGTACGGCGATCGATGGTTAGGAAGCTAGTTGGATTGGTTGATCGAGATTGTCGCGGGCTCACTGCCGCGGAATCGGTGATGGTGGAGGAGGCCGAGCTTTTCGACCGAGCGGCGCTGGGAAGGCGCCGCGACGTCAAACCAAAGACCAGCGCGGCGGGCGGCTGACGTTGACACCACACAGAGGCGCGGCCCCCCCTCTTCTTCATGCGCCTCCCCCAGCCCATCATACTGCATCGCAACCGCACACTACACCATCCTGTGCAAAGTCATCATCAGCGAGAGAGCGCCTCGCTCACACCAAGCCGCGCGGGTGAACAACGGGGAGAAGAAGCGAGGGGCTCGACCGGTACAAGAGAACGCAACCCCACGGCATCTCTCCGATGCTCCTCCACGCGCAGAGGGCAGCGGCGGTGGCCGAGCGGCCGCCAAAGGCGTCGGCGCGAGGGGCCGCCTGCGCGGGAGCGTCGTCGTCACTGCCGTCAAGGGCGTCGGCGCGAGCGGCCGCGCGCCTCGTCCGTCATCCCTTGGCCGCCGCCACGACGACGACGGCGGCGCCCGCCCGCCAAGGAGCAAGCCCCTCGTCCCCGCCCCCGCTGTCGCCCGAGGCCCTGGCCGCCCTCCCCCCCCCGCCCAAGGGCCTCCCGCCCGGCTATCCCGACTCCAAGCCCCCTAGCCTGCTGGAGCGCGCGCTCGCGCCCCTCGGCCTCGGCGACATGGCCGCCTTTATGCAGCGGCCCGCCGCCTTTTGCGCCGACCGCCGCGCCGCGCACGGCGCCGTGTTCACAGCCGACAACATCCTCGGCAAGCCGACGGTGTTCTTGTTCGACGAGGCCGACGTGCGGCGGGCCTTGGCCGCCGAGCACCGCCTGGTCGAGCAGCGGTGGCCGGCGGCCTTCGCGGCGATGCTGGGCCCCTCGTTCCAGGGCGGCAAGACGCGGCACGCCTTCCACCGCCGGGCCGTGGGCGCCGCCTTCACGGCTGAGGCCATCGCGGCCTACCAGCCCCTCATGGCGTCGCTCATATCGCGTCGCCTGGAAAAGGCGAGGCTGGCGGCCGAGGAGGCGGAGCGGCGCGGCGAGGGCGACGGCACTTTTCCGGCCTGGAACACAAACATGATCGTGGCTTTTGATGTCGCTACGAGCCTGCTGCTGGGCTTTGAGGACCTCGGCGACGCCGCCACGGACGAGCTGCACGGCCTGTTCCGCACATTCGTCGGCGGGTTCGTGCTGTCGCCGCCGATCGACCTGCCGTTCACGCGGCACGGCAAGGCGCTGGGCGCGCGCCGGCGCATTGTCGGGCTGCTGACGCGGCACCTGGAGCCCGTGATGGCGCGCGTGGCGGCCGAGGAAGCGGCGGAGGAGGCGGCGGCGGCGGGCGCGAGCGGCAAGGACGACGACCCCAACGGCGGCGGCGGCGGCGACCGCGGCGGCAAGGCAGCCACGACGGCGCTTCGCGCTTTTCTCACCGCGCGCGACGACGACGGCCGGCGCGTCTCGCTCGACGACGCCAAGGAGATGGTGCTGTTCACGGCGTTCGCGGGCCACGAGACCACGGGCACGTCCATCTCCCAGGCCGTGCGCCTGCTCGACAGCCACCGCGCCTGCTGGCGCGAGCTGGTCGAGGAGCAGCGGCGCGCTGTGGCGCGGCACGGCCCGGCGCTCACGGCCGCCGCCGCCGCCGAGATGCCCTACGCCGACGCCGTGGCGCGCGAGGCGCTGCGCCTGTGCCCCGTCGTGCGGCTCGTGTGGCGCGAGGCGCTCGAGAATTTTGACGTCGCGGGCGGGACCCTGCGCGTGCCGCGCGGGAGCCAGGTCGTGTGCAGCCTGGCGCAGCCGACCGACGACATCGAGGCCTTCGTCGCCGACCGGCGCGAGTTCCGGCCCGAGCGCTGGCTGGTGCGGGCGGCGGCGGCGGACGAGGGCGGCGGCGGCGTCGCAGGCGCGGGCGCACCAGGCGCGGGTGCGGGCGCGGGCGGCCCGTCGTCCCCCGCCTCTGGCGCGCCCGGCCCGTCGCCCTCCTCCTCCTCCTCCTCCTCCTCCCCCTGGCGCATCAACCCCGCGCCGGCCGGCTACCTCCCCTTCGGCGCCGGCGGCCGCGTCTGCCTGGGCATGCCGCTGGCCGTCGCAGAGATGCGCGCCTTTTTGGCGGTGCTCGCGCGGAACTACGAGTTCGAGCTGCGGTGGCCGGGCGGGCCGGCGGAGGCGTGGGACGGGCGGGCGTCCGCGGTGGGCTATCTGCCGCCCGGGGGCATGCCGATCAAGCTGACGCCGCGCGCGCTGGAGGTTTGAGGCGCGGGGGGCGCGGCGGAAGGGGGGGCGCGGGGTCCACGCGGCCTCTTCCGACGGAGCGTCCTCCGCGCGACGGCCGCCGCCGTTCCGCGACAGGACAAAACTAGATAGAATCGAACGCCCCCTTACTATAGACATCACTGTACAACACACGCACGAGCACCAATGGCCAACACGGCAGACACAGAGACCATCGGGGCCCCTCGCGGTCTGCGCACTCTCGAAATGGGACGATGATGCGGTAAAGCACCCCTCCTATCACCGTCCCCCCCCCTCCCGTGATTGATCGGGCCGCCCCGATAACAAGCGGCGGACTCGCGCATTGGCAGGACTGAAAAATGGGCGCGTGCCTCTCCACGCCCAGAACCGGCGGCGGCGGCGGCGGCGGCGGCGGCGGCGGCGGCCGTGGCGGCGGCGGCAGCGGCGGCAGGCCCGAGCAGCCGGCCGCGGTCGACTCGGCGCTGCGGCTCGTGCTGCCGCGCCTGTGCGCGGCGGACGCCTGCGCCGCCCGCCTGTCGTGCCGCCGGTGGCGCCTGGCGCTCAGCGCCGACGTCCAGGCCCTGACGATCCCGCTGGCCGAGGCGGCGGCGGCGGCGGCGTCCATGGCGGTGGCGCTCGACGACGGCGGCGGCGGCGGCGGCGGCGACACCCTTTGCCGCGCGGCCGCCGCGTTTGGCGGGGTCCGGCACGTGCGCCTCGTGCGGGCGGGCGGGTGGTGCGATCCGCTGCGCGCACGCCTGGAGCTGCGGCCCCTGGTCCAGGCGCGCGCGCAGGCCGTGGACCTGAGCGCGCTGGCGGCGGCGTTCGGGGGCGGCGGCGAGGCCAGAGGCGGCTCCGGGGCGGCGGCGGGCGGCAGCGGCTCGGCCAGCTCCCGCCTCCGCCGGGAAGCCTCCTCGTCGTCCTCGAGGCACCGCGCCTCCTCCTCGTCGTCGTCGTCGTCGGCCTCCTCGGCGTCCGAGGGCCGCCGCCCGCGCCGCCCGCCGCCCGCGCTGCCGCTGTCGCCGCCCCCGCCGCCCCGCCCGCCCCTGCGGCGCCTGTCGATCGTGGACGCCAGCTTCTCGCGGCGCCCTTGGCCGCTGTCCGAGGTCGCCTCGCGCTTCCCCTCGCTGGCGGCGCTGGACGTGTCCTGGCCGGCGGCCCTGTGGGCGCCCGGCCAGCTCCTGCACGAGTGGGAGGCGCTTCGCGGCCTGTTTCTCGCGCCCGAGGGCGAGCGGCAGCCCTCGGGCGCGGGCGGCGGCGCCGAGGGCCAGCAGCAGCAGCAGCACCAGCATCAGCGCCAAACGCCGCTGCCGCCGCCGCCGCCGCTGCAGCCGCCGCCGCGCCTGGCGCACCTGCGCTCCCTGGCCCTGCGCAAGGCGGCCGCCGCGCACCTGGGCCACCCGGCCCTGAGCGATGGCGCCGTGGCCGTCATCGCCACCGCCCCGGGCCCCCTGCCGGGCCGCCTCTCTTCGCTGACGCTCGAGAGCGTGTGCCTGGGGGACGCCGGCGTGCGCTGCCTGGCGCTGCTGCCCGGGCTGAGGCACCTCGCGCTGCGCGGGCGGCTCGGCGCGTCGCTGCTCGCGGTGCGCGACGGCCTCGTCGGCCTGAGCCGCCTGACGTCGCTGGACCTGGGGCACCTGGCGCCGCCTGAGGAGGAGATGCGCGAGCTGGCGGCGGCGGCGGCGGCGGCGGCGGCGGCGGCGGCGGCAGCAGCGGCGTCGGCGTCGGCGTCAGCGGCTGCAGCGGCCGCCGCCGCTTCGTTGCCGCTGTCCTCCTCCTCCTCGCTGTCGCCGTGGGCAGGCCCGGGCCTTGCGTCGCGGCCCATGCTGCCTCTGACGCTGCCGCCCCTGCTGCCGCGCCACACGCGGTCGCCGCCGCTGCTGCAGCAGGGGACCAGCACCCCGCGCAGCGGCAGCAGCGCGAGCCGCGGCCTCGACGGCTCGTCCTCGTCCAAGGAGGCCGCCGGCGACGGCGGCGACCGCAACGGCGGCGGCGGCTTGGCGGCGGCGGCAGCGATGGCGGCGGCGGCAGCGGCGGCACCGGCGGCGCCGCAAGCGCAGCAGCAGCAGCAGCAGCAGGCTTACCAAGGCGGCGCCGGCGTCCTCCGCTTCCACTCTGCGTTTGGGCGACCGCCTGGCGCCGCCCCCGCCCGCAGCGCCGCCCTCTTGGCCCCGGCGACGGCGGCGGCGGCGGCGGCGGCGGCGGCCGCGGGCGGCGACGCGCATCCGCATCGACGGCAAGAGCAGCAGCCGTCGGCCGTCCACCCGCAACAACACCAGCAACACCAGCAGCAACACCAGCAGCAGCAGCAGCAGCAGCAGCAGCAGCAGCAGGCGCCGGCCTCCTCGGCGGCCGCCGTCCTCGGCGCAGATTGGTCCGTTCTCTTTGCGCCGCTGGTGCTGCTAAGGCGCCTCGAGCTGCACTCGGACCTCGCGCTGCTGGGCGACCTGGCGGCGCTGAGGTCGCTCCCCGAGCTCGCGGACGCGCGCTTGCACGCCGGGAGCCGCTTCTCGCGCGGGGAGCAGCGGGCCGAGGCGCGGCAGCGGCAGCACCAGCAGCAGCAGCAACAGCAGCAGCAGCGGCCGCGTTGGCGGCGGCGGCGGCGGAGTCTGGACGCGGGAGCAGAGGGCGGCGCCCGCTACGCCCGCTACGCCCTCTCTGCGCCGGCCGAGGCGCTCCCGCCTTGCTGGTTTGACGAGGGCGACGAGGCTGCGGCGGCGTCGGCGGGCGGGGCGGGAGGCGCTGCAGCGGCAGCAGCAGGAGCGGCAGCAGCAGGAGCGACAGCGGCGTCGGGCCTCCTCTTGTCGGCGGCGCCCGCGGCCGCTAGCCCCTGCTGGCCCCGCCCGTCCCCGGCCCTACCGCCGTGCTGGCGGGCCCTGACCTCGCTGCAGATCGACGGCCTGGACCACGCCGACGGGTTTGTCTGGGGCGCGACCTGCCAGCTGGGCCTGCGCACCCTGATCGTCTCGGGCGCGATGCGGACGCCCCTCGCGGCGTCGTCGGCGGCGTCGTCGGCGGCGTCCGCGTCGCTGGCGGGGCGGGGCGTCAACGGGGCTGGCGGTCGGCTGGGGCTCCCGGACCTGCCCCCGCCGGCGTCGTCGTCCACGTCGCAGGCCGACCAGGGCGAGGGCGCGTCGCTCGCCCGCCTCGCTGCCCTGACCCAGCTCCGGCGGCTCGAGCTCAGGCCGTCGCGCCGCTGCGCCTGCGGGCTCCGGCCGTCCGAGGCGGCGCTCTCGCAGCTGGCGTCCGAGCTGAAGCAGCTCACCTGCCTGCACCTGAGCCTGTTTTACCCCGATGAGGGAGGGACGGGAGGCGAAGGCGGCAACCGTTCGGAGGCCGAGGCCGCCGCCGCCGCCGCCGCCGCCGCCTGGGAGGAGGAGCACGTCGTCGCCTGGGCCAATGGCGACGGAGGAGGAGCAGGCGCCGCGCCGTTTCCTCCGGCGCCGCCGACTGCTGGCGCCTCCCACGGCGGCGGCGGCGGCCTGATCACGGCCTTTGCGCGCATGCAGTCGCTGCGCCACCTGTCGCTCGAGCTGGTCGCGGACGACGATTGCGACGACGACGACGCCCCGGTCGAAGGGGGAAACGGCGGCGGCGGCGGCGGCGGCGGGCGCGGCTCGGACGAGGACGAGGACGAGGAGGACGATCGGCAGGAGGAGGGCGCGGCGGCGGCCGCCGAGCCCCACCCCCGAGGCCCGGGCAGCCGCCGTCGCCGCCGCCGCGCCGCCGGCGGCCTCGTCGACTGGGGCCGCCTGCCCCCGGGCCTGAGGTCGCTGTCGCTCGCGCGCTTTCCCGACGTCGTCCCCGACGACTGGACGAGGGCGGCCGCCGCCTGCCCGGGCCTCGCGCACCTGCGCCTCGTCGGCTGCGGCGGGGGCAGCGGGCAGGGGCGGCGGAGGAGGAGGAGCCGAGCGCCCAACAACGACGACGACGACGACGACAACGACGACGGCGACGGGGACGATCCGGCCGCCGTGCCGCTGGACGCGCACGCCTGGCGCGTGGCGCAGGCGTGGCCGGGGCTGCGCACACTTGTCATCAAGGCACTCGGCGGCGCGGGCGCGGGCGGCGGCGGCGGCGGCGGCAATGGCTACAGGCGGCACGAGCGGCAGGACCGACAGCGCGGCCTCGGCAGCGCGGGCGTCGCGGCGTGCGCCCGCCTCACGCGCCTGCGCGCGCTGGCCATCACGCTCGAGGACGGGTCCGCGGGCCCGACCTGGCGGGCCTCGGCCGCCGTGGGCGAGCCGACGCCGGCCGACGTCCGGCCGCTGGCCGCGCTGGCCCCGACGCTCGAGTTCCTGCAGCTGCACCCCCCGCGCCCCTTTGGGCAGGGCGGCCCGCCCCCCGGCGCCCGGGCGGCGCTGCGCGCGCTCTCGCGCCTGCGCTGCCTGGCCATGCCCCTGCTGTCCTTGCACGGCGACAGGAGCGGCGGCGGCGGCGGCGGCGGCGGCGGCGGCCACGACGGCGGCGGCCACGGCGGCGGCGGCCTCGGCCACGGCAAGGGCGGCCACGGCCACGGCGGCGGCATCGGCGACCCGACGCTCGCGGCCGGGGCCGCCGCCGTGGCCGCCGCCGCGGCCCTCGCGTCCCCCGGCTTCCGCGGCGGCGGGCTCGGCGGCGGCGGCGGCGGGCTCGGCGGCGGCGGCGGAACCGCGCTCGCGGCCGTCGAGGCGGCGCTGCCGGCGTGCCACATGGTCGACCTTGCGGCGGCGCCTTGGGTCGGCGCGCACGCGGGCGACGCGCGGCGGTGGCTGGCGGCGACGCGACCCGCGGAGCGGGACTGGTGGCGGGTGCCGGCGGCCGGGGAGGCGCCGTGGGAGTGGCGGCCGACGTTCTGCGTGCTGGCGGGGTGAGGGGGAGGGAGGGAGGGGGCGAGCGGCCGAGGGTGAGATTGGGGGGCCGGGCGGTCGGCGTCGCGGGCGGCGTCGCTCGAGCGCGGCGCGAGCGCGGGCGGGGTGAGAGGGAAGGGTGAGAGGGAAGGGAGGGAGAGAGCGGCCGAGGGTGAGATGGGGGGCGGTCGGCGTCGCGGTCGGCGCGGTCGACGCGGTCGACGCGGCACGCCGCCGCCGCCGCGCGAGCGCGGCGCCGCACGCTCTCAAGGCAGGGCGACTAGGCGACTTGGCACTCTGCCCAAATTTCTGATGACCATTTTGTGCTTATGTGATACCCGTTCTTTCCTCTCCATAGCATATCGAACCTTGAACGTTCGCGAGAGCTCGCGCCACGCCAGAAAAAAAAAGGCTCTCTGCCATCGCGAGGCCCCTGCAGCGCCCCTCGGCCTCGACCGAGGCCGCGGACCCCCTGTCCTCGAGGCGCGCGAGCCATTGCTGTGCGCCAGCATCCATCGGGTGGCACGCGCCCCTCGAGCGGGACGCGTATCAGTGGTGGCGCGGGGAGGGAGCCGCTGAACCACCCCTCCTGCTTCTGTCCTCCGCGCGCCCCGACCCTTGCTTCCCCCAATCGCGCGGTCGCGGGCGCCGGGACCTAGCGTGATGGACGCCGCGACCGCCATCGGGCGGGCCGCGCGGAGGCCGCTCGGCCACGACGGCCTCCGCGGCAGCAGCGGCAGGCCGTCGGCGGCGACGGCAGCAACGGCGGCGGCGGCGGCAGAGTCGGGGCAGCAGCGGCAACGCGGGCGGCGGCGGCAAGAGCAGCAGCAGCATCAGCCACGGCCACTCGCGGCAGCGTGCCGCCCGCCCGCCCTGATCGCGGCCAGCCGCGCCTTGGACGCCGCGCCGTCGCGCCCGGCGTCGCGCCCTCTTGCGCTCGCCCGCAGCGCCACCCCGCGCCCGGGCAGCGCGGGCGGCGGCGTGTCCCCGGCGGCCGTGGCGGCGGCGACGGCGACGGCGACGGCGGCGACGGCCGCGCCCGTATCGGCGCCCGCTTCCTCGTCATCGGGAGCAGCAGCAGTCAACGGCCACGCGCAGTCGCAGCCGCAGCCGCAGCCGCAGCCGCAGCAGCATCAACCACCACCACCAAGCAGCAGCAGCAGCACCAGCAGCGACGGCGCCGCCCCCTCCCCCTCGTCCAACGCCTCTCCCTCTTTGAGAGCCGACGGCGCGGGCTCGACGGCGGCGGTCGAGGCGCTGGCGGCGGCGGCCGAGGCCGTGTCGCGCGCGCGCACGGGCGCCTCGTCCAAGCAGCACCAGCAGCAGCAGCGCGTGCGGCAGCTGGCGGCCATGGTCGCCGCCGGCAGCAGCAGCGCCAGCGGCAGCAGCAGCGGTAGCGGGAGCAGCGGCAGCGGCAGCGGCGACCAAGCGGCGGCCGCCGCGCCGTCGTCCTCATCGCCGTCGTCTTCCGCGGCCGCGGCCGTCGTCGCGGCGGGCGCCGCCGCATCTGCGCGCCCGCGCCGCCCGCGGCGAGCGGGCGGGCCGGGCCAATCGTCCTCTGCCTCGGGGGCGCCGCGGCAGAGCGAGGAGGACGGCCGGGACGCCGCGCCGGCGGCCCTTGCGGCGGCGCTGGCGGCCGCGACGTCCGAGGCCGTGGCGGCGCAGGAGGAGCAGCAGCTGGAGCAGCAGCAGGAGCAGCAGCCGGAGCCGCGGCATCAGCAGGAGCAGCAGCCGGAGCAGCTGCAGCAGCAGCAACAGGCGCGGCGGCGATTCGCGCCCCAGCAGCCGCCGCCGCAGCACCACCCCCACCACCACCAGCCCGCCGCCGCCGCCGCCCCGCGCGCGCGCGACCCCGCGCGCCTGCTCACGTGGCGCCTCACCCGCGCGTCCGACCTCGCCGAGGTCCGCGAGCTGCTCGCGCGCTACCCGGCGCCCACGAACGCCATCCACGTGGTCGCCGCGCTCACGCGGGTGGCCGCGCTGATAGCCGGAGGCGGGCCCGGCGCCGCGCAGCGGCAGGCGCTTCAGCAGCAGCTCGAGGCGCTGTCCGCCGGCGGCGCCGCGTGCGGCCACTCGCGCGCGCGCGACGCCCGCCTCTTGCCCGCCCTGCTGCCGCCGCTGCTCGAGCGCGCGCGCCAGCACCTGCCCGAGATGGACGAGCGAGGCGTCAGCAACCTGGCAAACGCGCTTGCGCGGCTCGACCTGCGCGGCGAGCGCGAGCTGGTGGCGGCGGCCGTGCGCGCGGCCGAGGGCCTCGGCCTGGAAGCCTTCTCGCCGCAGGGGCTGGCCAACCTGGGCTGGGCGCTCGCCGCGCTGCGCGCGGGCCCGCTGCCGGCGCGCTGGGCGGCGGCGTACGCGGCCGCCACGGCGCGGAGGGCGGCGGCCGGGGCGTTCCTGCCGCAGGAGCTCGCGGCCGTGGGCTGGGCGGTCGCGCGGCTGCGGCCGCGGCTGCCCGAGGGCTGGGTCGACGGCTGGGCGCGCGCGGCGGCCCGGGGGGCGCCCGCCATGACCCCCTACACCATGTCGGTCGTCGCGTGGACAGCCGTGCGCCTCGGGTCGTCGGCCGGGGACGCCGCCGCGGCCGCGGCCAGTGCTTCCGGGGCCGGCGGCGGCGGCGGCGGCTGGAGCGACTCGCCGGCCGCGGCCACCGCCGCTGCCGACGGCGGGGAAGGCAGCGCCACGCGCGAGCTGTGCGCGGCGCTCGAGGCGTCCATGTTTCAGGCGCTGCAGCAGCACGAGCGCGAGCACGCCTCTGGCGCCGGGCGCCCCGCGACGGCGACGGCGGCGGCGACGGCGCTGCTGCGGCCGACGGCCACGCTGCTCTGGGCGTTTGGCCGCCTCGGGCACCGGCCCGGGCAGGCGCTCGTGTCGCGCGCGGTCGCGGCCATGGGCCGCGGCCTCGGGTGGAGCGAGGAGGGCGACGGCGTCGAGGACGACGGAGGAGAGGAGGCGCTGCAGCGGCAGCAGCAGCAATACCCGCGGCCCGAGGAGGGCGGCGGCGGCCGCGTCGTCGTGGTCGGCGCCTCGCGGGCGGACGACGCCCGCGTGGCCGCCGCCGCCGCCGCCGCCGTCGCGGCGGCCACGACCGCCTCGCCCTCCGCTTTCTACGACGACGGCGGCGGCGGCGGCGGCAATTTCGACCACCAAGACGGCGCCGGCGCGATGCTGCGCTGGGGCCGCGAAAAGGACCGCTTCGCCGTGGTTGCCGGCAACGGCGGCGGCGGCGGCGCCGAGGAGGACGAGCAGGACGACAGCGGCGCAGAGACGGACGACGGCCGCGTCGGCGAGTGGCTGGCCGCCGCCGCCGCCGAGCAGCAGCAGCAGCAGCAGCAGCAGCAGCAGCAGCAGCAGCAGCAGCAGCAGCAGCAGCAGCAGCAGCAGCAGCAGCAGCAGCAGCAGCCGCAGGCGTCCTCCTCCTCGCCCCCGCCGCAGCCCGCCCGCAGCAGCCGCCGCCGGTCGCGCTCGCCCTCGGCGCCCCCCGCGGGCCCCTCCACGCGCCTGCCCCGCCCCGTCCTGCGCCCCTCGCTCGGCGCCGACGCCTCGAGCGCCCTCTGCGCGCTCGCCGTCCTCGGCGCCAAGCCGCCCGCGCCCTGGGCCGACGCCGCGCTGCGCGCGCTGCGCGCCGCCATGCCCTCGATCTCGCCGCGCCAGCTGTCGGGCGCGCTGTGGGCGGCAGCGCGCCTGCGGCTGCGCCCGGGCGACGCGTGGCTGCGCGCCGCGTGGGGCGCCGTCGCAGGCGAGGCATTCCTGGCGCGCTCGACGGCGACGGACGTCGCGCAGGCGCTGTGGGGCCTGGCGCGGCTGCGCGCGGCGCCGCCGCCCGGCCCGGCCGGCGGCACCGCCTTTGCCGCCGCCAACGCCGCCGCCTTTGCCGGCGCCAACGCTCCGCCGGGCTCCGCCTCTCCGTTGCCGCCGCCGCCGGGCCAGGCAACCCCCTCCTCGCCGCTCGCCCTGCTGGCGGCCGAGGCGTCCGGGCGCCTCGCGGGCACTTTCAAGCCCGTCGAGGTCGTGCTCGCGGCGCGCGCTCTGGCCGAGATGCCGGCGCCCGGCGGCGCGGGCGGCGGCGGTGGCGGCGGCGGCGGCGGCGGCGGCGGCGGCGGCGGCGGCGGCGGCGGCGGCGGCGGCGGCCCGTCGGCGTCGTCGGCGGCGGCAGAGTGGCGCGACGCGCAGGCGCGGCTGCTCGCCTCGCTGCTGGCCGAGCACCGCTTCTCGGCCTACGAGCCGGGGCACCTGGCCGCGCTCGTCTCCGCGCTGGCCGCCATCCAGCAGCGCCAGGCGCCGGCGCCGCCCGCGGGCCAGACGACGCTTGCCCCGGCCCACCTCGCGCCGCCGCCGCTGCCGCTGCCGCCGCCGCCGCTGCTGCAGCGCGCCGAGCGCGACGCGCTGCTGCAGGCCACCTTCCACCGGATGGGCGCGCTGCCGCCGGCCCGCCTGGCGCAGCTGCTGCTGGGGGTGGCCGACCTGGGCCTGCGCCCGCCGCCCGCGTGGCTGTACGCGCTTGCGGCGACCGCGCGCGCGGCGCTGCCGGCCATGGGGGCGGTCGAGCTGGGCACGCTGGCGCTCGCGATCCAGCGGCTCGGCAAGCCGCAGCAGCAGCAAGACGGGCAAGAGGCGGGCGCGAGCGCGGGCGCGGGCGGCGGCGGCGGCGGCGACGGGCAGGCGATCGGCGAGCCCGCGGCGGCGCCCCCGCTCCCGCCGCGCGTCGAGGCGCTGCTCGCGGACGCCCTCGAGGCCCTGGCCGCGCGCGAGGCCTCCGCGCGCGAGTACACGGACGCGCAGGTCGACTTTTTTCTGAGGGCGGCCGCGCCGTCGGGCGGGGGGGGAGGAGCGGGGGGGCGCGCCGCGGGCGCCACCAGCGGCCGAGGGCGCGCGCGGAGAGCGGCGGCGGCGGTCGCCCGGCAAGGTCCGCAAGGCAGCATGCTGGAGGCGCAGATCTTGCTGGCCGGGCCGCAGCAGCTGCAGGAGGAGGACGTCCCGGCGCTGCCCGTGTGATTGGCGGTTGGGTTGGGGGTGCTTTAGAGACGTTTCTTGTCTTTGCAACGTTTCTTGTCTTTGCCACGAGCACACACACGACCGAACGCCCTGGTCCGTCTCTTGTCGCCGGCGGACAGGTTTATCACGGTTGCGCCCCAACCGTCCCACGCGCTAAGACTTACACCGCGGTTCGATCCAAGAGCGAAATCAAGGGTGAAGGAACCGCCTCGTCCTCACTCGATGCAGATCTCGTCCACGCCCGGCACAAATATGATGCGCGGTAAGTTGCGCAGCCGTCGCGCGCTGGCCGCTGCTTCGGTGGTTACACGCCCGCCAACGCCGACGCGACCGCCACCGCCACCCTCGCGCCCCGCGCCGCTCCGGCTTCGCCGCCCTCTCTCGTCTTATTTTTTCCGGACTTCCCCGCGCGCGTCGCCCTGACCTTACGCGGTCGGTCGCGTCCCACCAAGCGATCGCGCAACGATGGTGCGCCAAGTCCTGTAGGCGTGCGTCCGCGCATCGAGTCTTTCCGCCATCGACGGGGACGGGGTTGATGAGTGAGAATTTTTTTGAGGAAAGAGGGGGGAGGGAACGGAGGTAGAAATTTTCGCGACAACTCTGCACATACCCCCCCGCGCCAATCCATCGCGCCCCGGGTACTTTGGCGAGTCACAATAAAACCTCTCGCTTTGCCCCACGCGCGAGCGCCCCCCTTTCGCCCCCTCACCTCCTCCCGCCCCATCGCAAAGAAATCGGAAAGCAAGGGCCCTAAACTCCCCGCGCCCGCCAGCGCCCGACGACCTCTCTCGCCGCTCGCGGGGGCCACCAGCGGGCTTATACGCGCTCTTTTGCCCCGCCCGCCCCCTCTCCCGGCCTCGCGAGCCCCTCTGTCCGCCACTCTTGCGAGGAGGAGACCAAGAAGAAAAAGACGCGTCTCGGCACTCCGCGGGGCCCCGCGTGTTTCGCCCCAAGACGCGGCGCGCGCGCCCCTCCGAGAGCCCAGGATGACGACCCCGGCGTCGCCCACGTCGCCCACGGCGCCGGCGCCGAGTACCGCCGCCTCGCCGGCGCTCGTCGGAGCGAAGAAGCGCAAGGCAAGACACGCAATTCCGCCTGTCGGCGCGGCGACGGGCTCTGCGGCCGGCGGCGGCGCGACGGCGACGGCGACGGCGGCGCCGGCCGGCCAACCCCCGCCGGCCAATTCCCAAGCAGCAGCGGCAGCGGCAGCAGCGGCAGCAGGGCCGAGCGCCATCACCACCCGCCGCGCCAGCGGGCGCACCGCCCCCCCGCCCCGCCGCTTCGACGACTACGGCAACGTCGACGCCGCCATCGCCAAGGCGGTGGCCGCCGAGCGCGCGCCGCCACCCGCGCAGCACGCGTCGGCGGCGGCGCGCGAGCAGCAGCAGCAGCAGCAGCAGCAGCACCACCACCACCACCACCACCACCAGCGGCTGCACGCGGCGGCGGCGGCGGCGGCGGCGGCGGCGGCGGCAGGAGCGGCGGTGGCGGCCGCGGCCGCCGGCCCCCCGCCCGCCCTGCCTCCCGGGCCCGGCATGGCGGCGGCCTTGGCGGCGGCGATGGCAGCCATGGGCGGCGGCGGCGGCGGCGGCGGCGGCGGCGGCGGCGGCGGCGGCGGCGGCATGGACCCGGCGTCCCTGGCGGCCGCCGCCGCCGCGTTTGCGTCCAACCCGGGCGCGGCCGCCGCCGCCGCCGCCGTCGCGCTCTTCCACCAGCAGCAGCAGCAGCAGCAGCAGCAGCACCAGGCGCAGGTGGCGGCGGCGGCGGCGGCGGCCTCGGGCGCGTGGGGCCCGGGGGCCGCAGCCGCGGCGGCCCAGCAGGCGTTTGCGGCGGCAATGGCGGGCGCCGCGCCGCCGCCGCCGCCGCCCTTCATGCCGCCGCCGCCGCCGCCGCCCGCGTTTGCGATGCCGCCGCTGCTGCCGCCGCCGCCGCCGTCCGCGGCCGCCGCTCGCGACGACGGCGGGGCGCCGCCGGCCAAGCGGCGGCACGCCGAGGGCGGCTGGCCGGGCGGCGGCGGCGGCGGCGGCGGCGCCGCCGCCGCCGCCGCGGGTGGCGGCCCGGACGACCCAGCGTGGATGGCCGCCGCGGCCATGGCCGCCGGGCGCCCGCCGACGTTTACAGGCGCGGGTCCCGGGCCGCCGCTGCCGCCGACGGAACCAGCCGCCGCTGCCGCCCCGCCGCCGACGCCGGCCGGCGGCGCCGCCGCGCTCCTGCCGCCGCTGGCCGCGCCGCCGCCCCGGGCAGCGTCGGCCGCCCCGCCGACCGTGACGCCCGAGGTCCTGCAGCAGCTCGCCGCCTCGGGCCACCTGAACAACCCGGAGGTCATGCGCGCGGTCGCCGAGCTTCTGCTGAGACAGAGCCAGCAGCAGCAGCAGCAGCAGCAGCAGCAGCAGCAGCAGCAGCAGCAGCAGCAGCAGCAGCAGCAGCAGCAGCAGCAGCAGCAGCAGCAGCAGCAGCAGCAGCAGCAGGACGCGAGCGAGACCGCGGCGCTCGCGATGTACCAGCAGCAGCAGATGATGATGCTCATGCACCAGCACCAGCAGCAGCACCAGCACCAGCAGCAGCACCAGCAGTACCAGCAGGCGCAAGCGGCGGCTGCGGCCGCCGCCGCCGCCCACCTCGCCGCAGAGGCGGCGGCAGCGGTGACGGCCCTGCCGCCGGTCCCGCCCGGCCCGGGACGGGGCCGCGGCCGGGGCCGCGGCCGTGGCCGGGGCCGGGGGGCCCGCGGCCGCGGCCGCGCGATCGCCGCCGGCAGGGGCGCGGCTGGCAGGGGCGGCTACCACGGGGCGCTGGTGGCGGCGGCCGTGGGCGGCGGCGGCGGCGGCGGCGGCCCGGAGGACGACGAGGGCGACGAGGAGGAGGGCGACGACGACGGTGCCGGCGCCGCCGCCTCGGCGGCGCTGGCTGCCGCCGAGGCCTCGGCCGCGCAAGCGCGCCAGGAGCGCGCCGAGCACGCGCTCGCGGCGCTCGGCGCGGCGCTCGAGGTCCTGCACGACCCGGTCGGCGTCGAGCGCAGCCTGTGCGCGGGCCCCTCCTCCTCTGCCAGCAGCGGTGCCGAGGAGGACGAGGACGAGGACGAGGACGACGCCTCGGGCGGCGGCGGCGGCGGCGGCGGGCAGGAGCAGCAAGCCGACGACGACGAGGACGACGGAGGAGACAAGGGCAAGGGCAAGCAGCCCGCGGCGTCGCCCGGCGGCAAGGGCAAGCACCCCATGCGGCAAAAAGCCCCCGCCGGCACTGACGCCGGCGCCGCCGCCGCCGCCGACGCCGCCGGGCGCCGCCGCCGCCGCAGCCGCCGAGCGCCGACGCCGCCGCCGCCGCCGCCGCCGCCCGACAAACGGACCACCATTGCCGGCGTGCACATCCCCGGCCTGCTGCCCGAGCCCGCCGGCGACGCGGTCGAGGCGACGCTCGAGGCTCTGGCCGCCGTGGGCCCGGCCATCGTGGCGGTGCACGGCCCGATGGAGGCGACCATCACCGCGGCGGCCCCGCCCTCGCCGGACGACGGCGACGAGGAGGAGGAGGCGCAGGAGCGGCGGCAGCAGGAGCAGCAGGCCGCCGCCGCCGCCGACCCCGACCCCGACGCCGCCGGCCCGAGCAACCCGCCGCTGCCGCCGCCGCCCCGCCTGCCCGCGACGCCGCCGCTCAAGCGCCGCCGCGGCCCCTTCGTGGAGCTGCTCCCGGCCCCGCCTGTCGCGCGCCTGGCCATCTCGGTGCCGCACGGCACGCCCGACGACGCCATCGCGCGCCTGACGGCGGTCTGGGGCGCGGCGCTGTCGGGGGGTGCGGCGGCGGCGGCGGCATTGCCGGCGGCGGCGCGGCGCCCGCGCACGCTGCGCGCGCAGCTGCTGGCGGCGGCGGCGGCGCTGATCTCGGGCGAGGGGCCGGCGCACCCGGACCCGACCGTCGCGGCGCTCGTGAAGCGGCTGAACGAGGCGGCCTTGCCGGTGCCCACAGGCGAAGAGGAGGAGGAGGACGACGGCGACGACGAGCGGGAGCCGGCCGACGACGGCGGCGGCGGCGGCGGCGGCGACCGCGGCCGCGACAAGAAGAAGGGCGCCCGCGTCGCCAAGCGGGTCAAGGCCGCGGCCCGCGCGACCGCGGAGGCCGTCGCGGCCATGGCCGCCGAGGCCCAGCGCCTCGCCGCCGCGCGCGCCGTGCGGCGCCTCGAGCGGCGGCGCGCGAGGGCAGAGGCGGCGGCAGCGGCCGGCGGCGGGGGCGGCGGCGAGTCCGGGTCTCAGCCGTCGTCCGGATCGTCGAGCCCGAGCGAGTCGTCCGACGACGGCGGCACGGGCGGCGACACGGGCGACGACGACGTCGGCGGCAGGGGGCTCGGCGCAGACCAGGACGCGGACCCGGAGGGGGGCGCTGGCGGCGGCGGCGGCGAGGCCGCGTTTGCCGCGTTTGTCGCCGCCGCCGCCACGGCCGCCGCCGCCTCCGCCGCGGCCGGCGAGGGCGGCGGCGGCGGCGGCGGCGCGGCGGCGGCGGCCGGCGCCGGCGCTGCTGCCCCCCAGGCGCAGGCGCAGCAGCCGCCCGCCATGTGGCGCGCGCGCGTAGTGGCGCGCCACCCGGCGCCCGTGGAGGCCAGGGAGGCGGAGGAGGAGGAGGAGGGCTCTGTCGCCGCCGAGGCCGCCCGCGACAGCAGCCCAGGCGGCCTCGCCGCCCGCCCGCCGCCCGCTCGCGCGGCGGCCCCGGTTCCCTCCCCCCATCTCGTCGACGAGGACCTCTTCTCCGTCGAGGGGCCCCTGCCGGCCGACCTGGCCGCCCGCCTGGGCACCGTGCTCCTGTGCGACGGCCTCGCCGACCGCGCGCGCCTGCGCTTCGACCTCGCGCGCATGGCTCCGCAGGTGCTGCGCGCGGCGGGGCCGGCGACGGCGGCGGCGGCGGCGGCGGCGGCGGGCGGGGCGCCGGCCGCGTCGGGCGGGGCCGGCGCGGGCGGGCCGCCGACTTGGCGCCTGCGCGCCGAGGCGCTCGCGCGCGCGGAGCAGGCGCTGCTCGTGCCGCTCGACGGCGGGCGGGCGCAGCTGGCGCTCTGCCCCGAGCTGGCGCCGGGCGGCGAGGGCGGAGGCGAGGACGTGCTCGTCGTCGCGCTGCTGACCGAGGTGTGAATGTCGCCTTGACCGACCGACCGACCGACCGACCGACCGCAATTTGTACTTGCGATCGTTTTTTTTGGATTGATCCCCCCCCCCCCCCCCCCCCCCCCCCCCCCCCCCTTCTCCCCCCCCCACCCTCTCCCCCCCCCCCCCCCCCCCCCCCCCCCTCCCTCTCCCCCCCCCCCCCCCCCCCCCCCCTCCCTCCCCCCCGCTT